>Ga0268359_11703_pt1 | contig 10662 bp, 11 predicted proteins | sample BioMet11_FD_194416 | JGI IMG/M metagenome (GOLD analysis project Ga0268359, IMG submission 194416) | Sewage microbial communities from Oakland, California, United States - Biofuel 11 (PacBio Assembly) | ecosystem: Engineered > Wastewater > Sewage > Unclassified | place: USA: California | collected...
CCCAAACCCTGTCCCAACCTGCGCGTGACCCACGAGGACTACCTCCAGCTCCTCCGGGAGCTTCGTGCCATCCCAGGCGTCAAGAAGGTCTTCGTGCGCAGCGGCATCCGCTTTGACTATGCGCTTCTCGACCCCGACCATACCTTCATCCGCGAGCTTGCCGAGTACCACACCTCCGGTCAGCTTCGCCTTGCCCCCGAGCACGTGAGCGACCGCGTCCTCGAGATCATGGGGAAGCCTTCGAACGACGTGTACGAGGAGTTCGTTCGCGAGTTCAACAAGGCGAGCAGGGATTGCGGCAAAGAGCAGTACGTGGTGCCCTACCTCATGAGCTCGCATCCTGGCTCGACCATGCGCGAGGCCGTGAGGCTCGCGGAGTTCTGTCGCGACCTCGGCTACAACCCCGAGCAGGTCTCCGACTTCTACCCCACGCCAAGCACGGTCTCCACCTGCATCTACTTCACGGGCGTTGACCCGCGGACCATGAAGAAGGTCTACTGTCCCACCAACCCCCATGAGAAGGCCATGCAACGCGCGCTCATCCAATACCGAAACCCGCACAATCACGATCTGGTGACGGAGGCGCTGCACAAGGCGGGCCGTGAGGATCTCATCGGCTACGGGCCGAAGTGCCTCGTCCGTCCCGACAGGTCCGAAAGGTCGGGCAAGGACAGGACCGGTGGCAGAAACGGGCTGCCCCACCAACGGAAGCGACCCAAACGCTGAGCGAGACGGCTCGTCGGCGAGGATAGGTACGGCACGTTCTTCTCAGCATGTTCAGCGAAAGGACTCCCATGAACGACTTCACGTTCTGCTCACCCACCAAGTTCGTCTTCGGTCGCGGCGTCACGGAGTGCGTGGGAGAAGAGCTTGCGGCCGCAGGCTTTCATCACGCCCTCGTGGTATACGGAAAGGGTTCCGTCATCCGGACGGGCACGCTCGGCCGCGTGCTCGCAACGCTTGATGCTGCGGGCATCGCACACGACGAGCTCCCTGGCGCACGTCCCAACCCCGAGGTCGGTCTCGTCCGCGAGGGAATCGCCGTGGCACGCAAGGCGAAGGTCGACCTCATCCTTGCCGTTGGCGGCGGATCGACCATCGACACGGCCAAGGCCATCGCGGTCGGAGTACCCTACGAGGGCGACGTCTGGGACCTCTTCGCAAACAAGGCCCAGCCCGTCGCCGCCGGCAAGCCTCCCGTGGCCTGTGTGCTCACCATCCCGGCGGCAGGGTCGGAGGCGAGCGCATCCTGCGTCATCACAAACGACGAGCTACAGCTCAAGCGTGGCCTCTCCACCGAGCTCCATCGTCCCGTCATCGCCTTCATGGACCCGGAGCTCACCTTCACGCTACCGCCCTATCAGACCGCCGCAGGTGTGACCGATATGATTGCCCATATCATGGAGCGCTACTTCTCGAGCGTACGTCCCATCCCTGTGACCGATAACATCGCCTGCGGAATCATTCGTGCCCTCATCGACGAGGCGCCGCGTGCGCTTGCCGATCCCAGGGACTACGACGCACGGGCCAACATCATGTGGGCCGGGACGCTCGCGCACAACGACCTCGCAGGTCTCGGACGCAATGCCAAGCCAAACGGTCGCGCAGGTGGTTGGGAGAGCCACGCCCTCGAGCACGAGCTCTCCGCGCATGATCCGCGCATCACGCACGGTGCCGGCCTCGCAGTCATCTTCCCCGCCTGGATGCGCTACGTATGGCGAGAGAATCCCGACCGCTTCCTCTCCTTCGGCCGAGACGTCTTTGGCATCGAACCGGTCGACCCGGCCGAGGACGACGTGGATGTCACCCCCGAGGAGGCCGTGGCCGATGCCGTCAGCGCCACGATCGACGAGCTCCAAGCGTTCTTCGTCTCCCTTGGCATGCCACGCACCCTCTCCGAGCTGGGGGTGACTGCCGACGCGATCGAAGCGCTCCTCGTCACGCTCGAGAGGAACAAGGGGGCGGTGTTCGGCGATTTCCGCCGTCTCACCCTGACGGATGCGCGTGCGATCTACGAATCGGCACTGTAGTCACGCCCGCCTCAGGACCTCCCAGCCCGCAATGTCGACGCACCACGGGATGAACTTTCCCGTCACGCGCAAGAGAAGCGACACCACGCCGCAACACGCCACGGCAAGGTGAAGTCGGTTGGCGAGGAGGGCACGACGCACGACGGTTCGTGGACGCTGAGCGAACGGGAAGTGTCGGACGTCCTTCGCACCCCCCGTGCGCTGGGCCACCTCCACGAACTCGGTCCTCACCCAGAAGGGGCATACCGCCGTGGCGCAGATGCCCGTGCCATGAAGCTCCCAGCGCAGGCCGCGCGTGTAGCTCTGCATGAACGCCTTACTCGCCGCGTACACGTTGAGGTGGGGAAGGGGCAGAAACGATGCGCAGGACACCACTTCGATGATGTGCGAGCCGCGGACCATGTACGGAACCACCGCCTGGGTGAGAAGAACAGCGGCGGCACAGTTGACATCGATCATAGACGTCACGTCGGTCGGGGAAATGGTTGCGTACGAGCCGACCTTGCCGAGACCTGCCGCGTTGACGAGGTAGGTCACCTGCGGGTTGCTCTCCTCGAGCGCCATGCGTATGGCCGCTAGTCCCTCCCCGCACGAGAGGTCGGCGGCGATGACGCGCGTGGGCACGGGAATCTCGGCCGCAAGGGCCTCGAGACGCTCGATGCGACGAGCCACGACCCAGACCTCGTCCACGTCACTCCGCGCCGCAAGTACGCGCACGAACTCGCGGCCCATGCCCGATGACGCTCCAGTGACGACTGCGACTCCCATGAGACCCTCCCCCTGATAGCCACGTCCGAGTATAGCCTGGAATAGGTGACAGGTATCTTTTCCAGGTTTTGGAAGTTGCTTTGGGTATGCGCGTTGGCACGTTTTGGGCTCTAGGACCGAGACGAGATGCATAACCAATGAGACCACGCACCTTGGATATGCGAAGCGGATCGACCTGGAGAAAACACCTGTCACCTATTCCAGGCTATACTCGGACGTGGCGGAACTGGGTGCGGTGACATTGGGGGCTTTCGTGGCGCAGAACGAGACTGACGGGCCTGATCTTGCGGGCCGCTCCACATACCAGGACGCAAGCGGCAGGGTCGTCTATTACAACTCGTTTCTCAAGAAGAGCTTCTACATCCCCCATGACCGCCAACGCGCATACACCAACCTGGCGGGACGACACATGATTGCCATCGCGCTCGGCTGCATCGTCTGGGGCGTCCTCAAGAACGTTCCCATCGGCTTGGTAGTTGGCATCGGCTCGTTCATGGCACTACAGGCCTACTTCTACCTTAGCTTTCTCACGTCGCTCGAGCTCGCCCCCAATGATGACTCCCGAAGGCAGGCAGCTCGGCGCACTAACCCCTTCGCGACCATGTCACGTCAGCAGTCCATCCGAATGAGCGCCATCATGCTTGTCCTTGGTGCGCTCATTGCGCTTAACGCCTGCCAGCAGCAGTTTGTTGGTATCCTTCTCTACGTAAACTTCGCGCTCGCAGCCGCATCCATGGCCTTTGGCATCATGTGCGTCATCGCGCTCCTACGTGGCGAGACGAAATAGCCAGCCGGGAGAGGACCCCGTCCACGAGAACACCGAGGGAGAAGAGCATGTCTGAGTACGACGGAATCACGATGCTCACGTACGTAGAGGAGACCCCGGCACGAATTCAGGCAAACGCTGCCAACGCGGCCCAGCTCACGGGGTCACTCGTCGATGCGTTTCTCGCCAGGGGCTATCGTGCCATCTGGATCATCGCCTGCGGGTCGAGCGCAAACGCAGGCTGGTGCGCACGTCCGTTCATGAGAAGCTGCCTCGGAATCGATGTCGAGGTCGTGAGCCCATCGGCGTTCATCTTCTCCGACTTCGTCCCCTCGGAGGACACGCTCTGCTTCGTCGTCTCGCAAAGCGGTTGCTCGACCAATTCCATCGCCGCACTCGACAGGCTACGCGAGCTCGGACGACCGGCAATCGGTCTTACGGGCAACGTGGACTCTGACTTCAGGGATCACAGCGACCTTCTCGTCGACTATGGCGTCGGCGTCGAGGTCGTCGGCTATGTCACGAAGGGCGTAGTCGCGCTAGCCGAGTTTCTCATGCTCTTTGCGGCCGAAGCCGCCCTCGGGAAGAAGACCCTCTCGGTTGAGAGACACGCTCGGATCTACCGGGAGCTTGACATCATCCCCGACCTTCATCGTGAGGTCCAGAAAAGGACGAACGAGTTCTATGAGAAGCGCTTCAAGGAGATGACCTCGATCACCGTGCACTATGCGCTTGGCTTTGATCAGGCCTACGGCATCGCGACCGAGGCTGCGCTCAAGTTCGGCGAGACGATGAAGGTACCAAGCTTCGCGTTCGACGCCGAGGAGTACAACCATGGTCCCAACCTCCAGCTCACGCCAAACTACACCGTCATGTTCGTTGACGACATGAGCAAGGGCTCGGAACGGCTCGTCCAGCTCTACCACGCCACGCGCGTAATCACCGACGAGGCGTTCCTCCTCACCGACAGAGACTCCGCCGGCGACGCGAACGTATTCCAGCTGCCAGCCGCCGGCCTCGAGGAGCCACTCCTGTCACCTCTGTACGTCCTTCCCTTCTTCCAGATCATCGCCTACCGTGCGACGAGCGACCTTGGACGCTGGGGTGGGTACCCCCTTACGAAGGCGTATCGCGAAGCAGCTCCGAGCAAGACCGAGGCAATCGACAGGGTCATGCCTCTGTCGTAGGCACCTCGTCGGAGCTGCAATCGGTCATCGCATCTATTACCTCACCCACGGCTTCGTGAGTCACACAGACGCAGTACGCGCCATCGACCCTAAGCCCATGGTCGTTATGGTCGAACTGAATGACGCGCAGGCCAGCACCTCGTGCCGCCTGGACTCCGACAGGAGAGTCGTCGACTGCAATCGCGCATGACGGGACCGTGCCGAGAAGGGCGGTCGCTCTTGTGTAGATGGCCGGATCGGGCTTTGCGCGCTTGACCATGTCGCCGGTGACCACGACGTCAAAGAGACCGTCCATATCGCACTCGCAGAGCATGCGAGATACGTCGGACTCGAGGCTCGAGCTGGCCAGGGCGAGCCTGAGACCCCGATCGTGAAGGCGCTCGACAAGGTCCTTGGCACCGGGGATGATGATGTCGGCGTAGGGAAACTGGTGCGCCGTCATGTAGGCGTGCTTCTCGGCGGCCATGTCGTTCTCACCCACGCCAAGAATGCGCCCAAGGATCTCGTTCTCGCACTTGTCAGAACATCCATAGAGTTCGATCCGGTCCTCTTCGGAGAGTTTGGAACCATGCTGGGCGAGAAGCTCGCGAAAGAGCCTCTCCCACTGCCCCTCGCTGTCGACCAGCACCCCATCCATGTCAAAGATGACAGAGTCAATGCCGGGAGTCCTCATCAGCGACCACCCCTTCAGATGGAGAACGTTAATGACAGGCCGTTGCCCTCGTTGAACACCCATTCTCTTCGAGACGCGTTGCGAAGAGAATGCAGGTGGGCGCATGCCCACAACATGGCCATGGAGACGGACGAGATGCGCGGGAGTAGTGGCTTTCGTGCACATTTGGGCATGTGGCAACCGCTGAGGATACAATGTCCCAAGAGCCCGCACCCTTTCGCTGGAGGATTCCATGTCTTTCTCCGTCACCCCCCTCACCATCGCTCTTCTCGTGCTTGCGGTCATCATGGTCGCCGCACCGCAGTTCATCCGAGGAACCACCTCTCCCCATATTCAGATGATGTTCGCCCAGCACAAGTTCGAGGAGCTGCTCGCCTATCTCGATACACCCCTCGTGCGGATCGGCTATCCGAAGTGGAACCGAACCTTCATGAAGCTCAACGTCTATCTCGTCGAGGGCAAGACGGATGATGCCTCCCTGATGCTTTCCGAGCTCCTTTCCGTGCACTCTTCGCGGGAGCAGCGAAAGGAGCTCATCCTCAAGGCCTTCGACTTCTATATCGGTCTGGAACGCTACGAGGAGGCAGGGGCTCTTCTCCCCGAAATCACCGAGATTACCGATGAGGTGACGGCAAAGGACCGTCAGGCAACCTATGACGTCCTTGCCAAGGGAAACTGCGGGTACGTCGAGGAGATGGAACAGGACATGGAGGGTGCCTCGCCCATGCGCAAGGCCCATCTCGCCCTCCTGCTCAAGACGCAGTACGAGAATCTCGGAAACGCGGAGAAGGCCACCGAATACGAGACGCTCGCAAAGGATGCCCTCACGCAGGTCGTGGCGTCTGCGAAGTCGAACGGTGAGAGCGCCTAAACCTGGAAATGGTACCTGTCGCCATTTCCAGGTTACCTTTTCTAGGGAGAGTCTGACGTGGGCACATCTGACGAAGCGGGGAGAGAGACGGCGTCCCGTGGCCTCGTGCATGCAATCGAGCAGCTGGGATACCCCGAGGAGTTTGGCATGGTGCTTGCTGGCGAGCTGCGCACAGAGCCTGCCATGCGCCGAATGACCGCGTACCTTCGCCAGGCGGGGCCACGGGGCCCCGAGGAAATCGCCGATGAGATGCTGGCCATCGTGACCGATCGCGATCGTTGGGCCGAGCAGAAAAGGAGCGAGTACTACAACGCCAAGGTCACCGAGTTCTACAACCGTCCCCGCAACGCCAACGACGAGTAGCTACCCACCTACTGCGCAAGGGCAAAGGCGACCACATAGTCACCCTCGTTGGATATGGAGACAAGCACCTCGGATGCACCCGCCCTGGCGAGCACGGGAGCAATCCCCTTGCTCGCGACCACGTACGGCGCACCGTCCTCATCGTCAAGTGACTCAATGGCACGCAGGTCAAACACACCGTGTGCCTGATGGCCTAGGGCCTTGAACGTAGCCTCCTTAACGGCAAAACGACCGGCCAGATACTCCACGGAGTCACCGCGTTCAAGCGCCTGCGCACGTTCGGCATCCGAGAAGGTCTTGGTGACAAATGCGTTCGCCTCTCCGATGGTCTCAGACGCAGGCTCCTCGCCATTATTCCTTGGCTTCCGAGCAGGAACATACCCGAAGTTCCCGCAAAGACGGCGAAACTCGCTCAGACAGACCATGTCCACGCCGATGCCCACAACCATGCTTCCTCCTACATCAGCATCGTGGGTGCAGATTGCTGGTCCGCACATCCACGTTTTCTCTCAATCCTCCGCACGATCACGTCCTTGCCTGGCGAAGAACCGTACGCCCGTGACCTCATAGTCATTGCAGAACATCTGGCAATTCAAGATTTGCATAAGGGTACCGCAGCCAAACAACTTGTTGGGTTTGATACCAAAACGAAAATCGACTTCGATATACCACGCTAGACGACCTCTTGCAGGTACCTTAGTACATCAAATCGTGTGGCTTAGTCATCAGTCCAAAAACGAGGTAAATAAACGAGGTGCCGATTCTTCACTGGTTTGTGTGCCTTGATTTGTGAGGGTAACCCATGCATCTAACATGTATACATGTATATGCATATTATTAGGAAATGATTTAATTATTATGTATATAATAACAACCAGATGGACGATAGGCAAAAACCGCCACACAAAGCTCTACTTTTCTTGTACCTCATCTCTAATACCCTCCTCTCTAGAAAAGTAGCTCGAAACAAGATGGCGTTTTCAATCGGCACCAACAGCTCCGATGCGCAGGACGAAGTATCGAAATGGCCACCGAACTCGCAAGGCCCTCTGGCTCCTGCTGCCTCTTTCGCCAGAACTCACAGAGATGGACCGTGTGCGGGCTGTGATGGGGTTGTTCTTATTCGTCTCTCTTCCTAAAGTAGTCCGATAATAGACTAGTTTGGAAGGAACTCCAATGGATGAGCGCGGACAGCGTCTTTCCCAACTGAACAACGACCTTCTCCGCCTAGACAGGCTCTACAACGATTACGCGCACCTCCATGGCGAGACATATCTCTCGCTTGCGATGCTGGAGGTCTTGGCAGACAACCCCGAGGGGGTGAGCCAGAAGAGGATTGCCCAGGAGGTGTTTGCCTCGAAGCAGACGGTAAGCTCCGCCGTAGGTGACCTGGCGCGCAGGGGAATCGTGGAGCAGCGTGCATGTGAAAGCGATGGTAGGAGCAGGCTCGTCTTTCTCACGGATGTGGGCCACGCCTACGTGCGCGGCACCGTCGGTGTCATGCGGGCGCTATCCCTCGAGGTGACCAGGGGAATGGACGCAATCGACCTCGAGGTCGTGCATAGGGTGGCCACCTATTATGCGACCGAGTTCGAGCGAAGGATGGCCGAGGGAGACTCTCGTGGCTGAGACAGATGACGCGAGCTCCACGTCGCTGTCAAGGCGTGCGGTAGCGGCGATCTTCATGGCGCTCCTCGTGGCCATGTTCGCCGCCGCCCTCGACCAGACCGTCGTGGCCACGGCGCTGCCCACCATCGTAGGTGATCTCGACGGTGCCACCCACATGCTGTGGGTCACCACCGCCTACGTACTCGCAAGCACGGTGGCGATGCCCATCTACGGCAAGCTGGGAGACCTCATCGGGCGAAGGGGTCTCTTCCTGGGCGCGCTGGTCCTGTTCGCCGTTGGCTCCATCGCCTGCGCCCTCGCGGTCGCCATGGCAGGGCTCATCGTCGGGAGGGCCATGCAGGGTCTGGGAGGGGGTGGCCTCATGATTCTCTCGCAGGCCATCGTGGCAGACGTGGTGCCTCCGCGCAGGCGCGCGTGGTACCTGAGCATCATGGGCATCGCATATGCCGTGCCCACGGTCGCCGGACCTCTCTTGGGCGGTTTTCTTCACCGACACCGTAGGCTGGCGCTGGGCATTCTGGATGAACGTCCCCCTCTCGGCACTCGCCGTCCTCGTGGCGGCGACAACGCTGCCCACGACACGGCGCTCCTACGAGAAGGGCTCGTTCGACGTGCGAGGAACCCTCGCGCTTGCGGCCGCGCTCTCCACGCTCACGTTCGCCATCTCGCTCGGTGGGTCGACCCTTCCCTGGAACTCGCCTATCATCCTGGGGCTTCTGGCTGGTACCGCGATCGCGGCGATCGCCTTCTCAAGGGCCGAGACGCACGCGGTCCAACCCATCATGTCGCCCTCCCTGCTTGAGAGCCGCAACTTCCTGGTCTGCGCGACGGGAGGATTCATCACGATGTTCGTGATGATGGGAACGCTCACCTACCTACCCACGTACTACCAGGTGGTTGACCAGATGAGCGCCATGGGTGCAGGATACATGGAGCTTCCCATGAACATCGCCTGGTTTGTCGCATCGCTTATCTCAGGTGCACTGGTAGCGAGACGGGGCAGGTACAAACGGCTCATGGTGGTGGGCTTCGTTCTTTTGGTGGTAGGGGTGCTCACGCTCTGCGGCATCACGCTCGAGACACCCGTGCTCCTCATCGCCGCCGTTCTCAGTCTCGTTGGCTTCGGCATCGGTCTCACCTTCGAGATACTCGTTCTCATCGTCCAGAACGAGTTTCCCGCCTCGGACGTGGGCATGTCCACCGCCGCCACCAACCTGGTACGCGAGATGGGGACCACGCTTGGCACAGCGGTTGCCGGAGCGCTCTTCACCAGCAGGCTTGCCGACACGCTCTCGCAGGGCCTTGCCTCGGTCGGAGGCGTAGGCATGCTCGTGAATGCAAATGCCCTAACTCCCGCCATCGTGCGAAGCCTACCCGACGCCGTGCGCGAAACGGTGCGTCTGGCGTACAACGACGCGCTCGTCCCCGTGTTCTGGGTCATGGCGGCATTGTCCGCTTGTGGACTGGCATGCATGCTTCTTCTCCGCGAGAGGCCTCTTGCGGAGTGAGGCCCCTCGCGAACGATGGAAGACCATCTCACCTAGTCCTACCAGCGATGATGCCGCCGACCATGCATGCGCCGAGAATAAGCGCTCCGAGAAGGACGATCGCTCCTCCGGGACGCAGGGCGAGGTACCACGAGACAACGAGCCCGCCCATCGTCGAGACGAGCGATACCACGACGGCGGTGGCGATGGTCGCCCGGTAGCTCCGTGCGACCTGCAGTCCCACGGCCACCGGTATCACCAGCATGGACGAGACCACCAGCGAGCCTATGATGCGAGCGGAGATCGAGATCACGACACCTGTCACCAGCGCGAAGGCGACCTCGACCGCAGCCACGCGCACGCCGCTCGCACGAGCCATGCTCTCGTCGACGGAGATGGAGGAGAGCGCCCTTCGGACAACGATCCAGAATGCCACGACGCCGCAGGAGAGCATCAGAACGGATTGGAGCTCATCCGCGCTCACCGCGACGATGCTGCCGAAGAGGTAGTCATCGAGCGACCGGGTGTTACCTGCAAACGACGAGAGGATGCCCGCAAGCCCCGCTCCCACGGCCGACACGATGGCAATCGTCAGGTCGGCACTGCGAGGCATCCTCCTGCGCATCCCCTCCATCGAGAGCGAGGCGATGACGCAGGCCACGAGGGCTCCCACCACCGGGTCGATACCTGCGACCAGCCCTCCTGCAACACCGGCGAGAGAACAGTGCGCGAGGGCGTCACCGGTCATCGACGTCCTTCTCAGTACCAGTGTGACACCAATGAGCGGAAGCGTGACGGCAAGTGCCGCGCCCGCGAGAAGAGCTCTCTGCATGAACTGATACCCTAGCACCGGCTCCCCACCTCCTTCTCGATGCGCCCCTCCGAGAA
>Ga0268359_11404_pt1 | contig 10639 bp, 15 predicted proteins | sample BioMet11_FD_194416 | JGI IMG/M metagenome (GOLD analysis project Ga0268359, IMG submission 194416) | Sewage microbial communities from Oakland, California, United States - Biofuel 11 (PacBio Assembly) | ecosystem: Engineered > Wastewater > Sewage > Unclassified | place: USA: California | collected...
GTCTCTGGTACCGCGTTTCTTGAAGCGGCTGTTAGCCCATCGCCCACCGAGGAGTCGCACTCGGCCATCACACGCTCGATGCGGCGCAGCATGCTGTCCTTCTCGGTGTACTTGTGCGAGAGCGCAAGGTCCTCGCCCGTGGCATCGATGAACGCAAAGAGAACTTGCCGCCCAGGTCCTGGTAGATACGAAACTTTGGTGCTGGCATGTGCACGAAGTCCTTCTCGGTGCCGTCCTCGATGTTTGCACTTGGGGCGCCTCACGACGAAGGTCCTCGATGCCCCTCTCGGCGTCGTTCCTCGAAGGGTAGACGATTGACGAAACGGACACATGCCCGTTGCTGCGCAGAGGTTGAACTGATAGCGACCATCGCACTCGTTGATGACGTACTGTCCCATGGTAGACCCCCTTGACTGTCATAAAACTACCGGAAGATGTTAGCCGAACTACGTCTGACAACACCAGAGCCAACCGCCGAGCGTCGACTATTTCTTGCGCGTGGCACTCATGATACGTCATGCGTTTCTGCGGAGGTCCCCACATTTGGCGCGAGTCCTGACGGACTCGATACCCTCTTTGCCGGTGAGGTGTTCGACCTCGATAGCGATCACCTCCGTGCGCGAGATGCTGCTCGCGATCTTCTTGTCGATCACTTCGGGATAGTCCGCGGAGTACTTCTCGGCCAGCAGCCGAAGGGCGGCAAGCTTCTCAGCGTCCTTGAGAAGGCGCGCGCGACCAAAGGCGATGGCACTGCGGAAGTCCGTGGTGAACCTCTCGGGGAGCACGACATCGGCGTCGACGACGCAAAAGGAGCACTTGGGCTCAGCGAGGAGCGCATCGAGCTTGTGGCCGGCCTTCGCGCAATGGAAGTAGATCGTACCGTTGGCATAGACGTAGCTCACTGGCACGGCGTAGGGGTATCCGTCATCTCCCGCGCACGCAAGGACACCCGAGGTGTTTCTCGCCAGAATCACCTCGGTCTCCTCGCCCGGCAGCTGCTGCCCTGCTCGTCTCATCTGCCTAAACACAAGCGTCTCCCCTCTCCGTCCAGGTTTGCCGGCACAAAGCATATGGCCCTTCGATGAGGCAAGCCCTGCATCAGCGCCTTGGTCATGGCAAAGATACGTGTCCCATGCTTTCCCGCATCTCGAGCACCAGCTCGATGAACTTTCGCGCAGCAGGGCTGACATCCTTGAGCGACGGCACGGCGATGCCCAGCGAGATGTACTGAGGCGGATCGAAGGGAACCTCGGCCACGGGCCCCATTCCAGCGCGCGGAGAGCAGGCGGTTGTTGAGGCTCATCCCGAGACCCGCCTCCACCATGCAATAGGCCGTGTAGTCGTTGCCTGTGGTAAAGCGGATGTTCGGCGTCACATGGTTGGTCTCGAAGAAGCGGTCGATGTCCGTATCCTCCCCGGGCAGGGTGACGATGAACGACTCGCTCTCCACATCGGCAACGGGAAAGGCCGCAAGGCTCCGCCTTGGGATGCCCCCGCGGGGAGCCAGGCGAGAAGTTCGTCCTTACGCATGGCACATCCAATCGCACTCCACGCCCTCGCCAAGGCTCCGCCGCAGAAGCAGAGGTCGACCGAAACGTTCCTCGAGCATGCGCCCGAGCTCGCGACCAGCCACCCTCGTGCAACGATACGATTGACGCCGGGGTTAGCGATCGCAGAGCGAGCCAGTATCGAAGGCATCCACTGCTGCCCCACGCTCCAGTAACGCCTATGGTGAGCAAACCCCGAAAGCATCCCGGATATGTTGGACCCCTGCTCTTCGGCCACGCGCTGAACGCGGACCATCTCCCGGGGGCCGGGAATCATCTCGCGCCCGTTGGCGGTGGCCACCACGCCTCGCTTGCCTCCGCACGATGCAGGCTTGAAACCCGAGTTTTCCTTCTCGAGCGAGTAATTAATCATGCGCGTGATGCCGGGCTGCGTGTACCCCATGCGCTCGGCAAACCTCGGTGAGGCTTCCGCATTCCACCGCAAGGAGAAAACGCCTTGCTCACTTGACTGCTCCACGCGCGCACCACCAATCATAACTAACTGTCATATCAAATATGATTATCTGCTGTTTGTGTTATTTGATAACACGTAACACAATAGACACATAACAGGTATCTTGCAAGGAGGTTCGATGACAATGGCAACGGCGACGATCAAGAACACACCAGGCACGCTCGGATATGGGGTAAGCCTCGTCAATGGCATTGCCAGATACATGACGTGGCTCGCGGACCGCGACTATCGCCGCAGGGGCACCGCAGATAGCGCAGGTTGTTTCATGATGAGCGACATGCGCTCGAGCTCGTCGATGATGGACTGTCTGCACCGCATCCACCGTCCCTAGGACAAGGCACACGGCAGGACGAGGGGTGACGATGGCATGCTGGCTCATCGTCACCCCTCTCTTTTTGACGCTATCAATAACATTATGTTATAGATACTTAGCAAAAGAGTCATTTGTATCATGTAACGCAAGCGTTCATACTAGCACGCGACGCACAAGGCAAGACGAGAGGTTCGCACATGACGACAACCAAGCCCTCCTTCGCATCCGACTACCTAGAAGGAGCCCATCCCGCAATTATCCAAAGGCTTGTCGAAACAACCTCGAGCAGACCGTAGGCTATGGTCTCGATCCCTATTCCGAGTCCGCACGCGAGAAGATCCGTGCGGCATGCCAGGCCCCCAACGCCGAGATTCGCTTCCTCGTGGGCGGGACACAGGCAAACGCCACGTGCATCGATGCGCTTCTCGCCAGCTACCAGGGCGTCATTGCCGCCGATTCCGGACATATCAATGTTCACGAGGCGGGCGCCATCGAGTTCGGCGGCCACAAGGTCCTTTCCATCTGTGGTCAGGACGGCAAGCTCTCGGCAACCTCCGTAGACGGATACTGCCACCGCCTGGGAGACGGACGACAGCCACGACCAACATGGTCATGCCTGGCATGGTGTACCTCTCGCAACCCACCGAGTACGGAACGCTTTACTCGTTGGCCGAGCTCACGGCAATCAAGAGGGTCTGCGACAGGCATCACCTGCGGATGTACGTCGATGGGGCACGACTGGCCTATGCCCTCCGCCTGTCCCGCCAACGACGTGTCCCTCGCTGACCTGGCACGCCTCTGCGACGCCTTCTACATCGGCGGTACCAAGTGCGGCGCGCTCTTTGGTGAGGCAGTCGTCGTTCCCCGCCCAGGGACCATCCCGCACTTCCTTGCCATCATCAAGCAGCACGGCGCGTTGCTCGCCAAGGGGCGCGCCGCAGGAATCCAGTTTGACACGCTCTTCACCGATGACCTCTACCTGCACATCGGAGAGACCGCCATCCGTGCGGCAGACCGTATCAGAGACGCGCTGCGGTACGGTGGCGCACCCTCTTTTCATAGACTCACCCACGAACCAGGTCTTCCCAATCGTCGCCGACAAAGACCTTGCGCAGCTTGGCTCCGCATTCGAGTACGGTTTCTGGGAGAAGCGCGATGATGGGCACACGACGATACGCCTGGCCACAAGTTGGGCCACCATCGACGAGGACGTGACGACACTTCTCGACGCACTCTCGCACTGGATGGCCGAGCCAGCCCGTAGCTAAGGCTTCCACGAACAGACCGAGTGTCCCAAAATATCCCTGTCCCCTTTTGGGAGGTTCATGTGATCATTCGCACCGCCACGCCAGAAGACGCCGAGTCGCTGCTCGCAATCTATGCACCGTACGTCGAGCGGTCTGCGATCACCTTCGAGTACGACGTCCCCTCCGCAGACGACTTCCGCAATCGGATCGAGCACACGCTCGAGCGCTTCCCCTACCTCGTTGCCGAGGAGGAGGGTCGTCCGCTCGGCTACGCCTACGCAGGACGCTTCCAACCACGCGAAGCCTACGACTGGGCCGTGGAGACCTCCATCTACCTCGACGGAAAAGCGCGCGGACGCGGCATCGGCACCCAGCTGCACGCCGCGCTCGAGAGGGCGTGTGGCACGATGAACGTCCAGAACATGGACGCATGCATCGCCGCCCCGCGAACTGCCGACGACCCCTTTCTGACCGACGCGAGCATACGCTTTCATGATCACCTGGGCTATCGTATGGTCGGTCGCTTCGAGCAGGTCGGCTACAAGTTCAATCGCTGGTATGACATGGTATGGATGGAACATCTCATCGGAGACCACGCGATTCCCGCCGTGCCGGTCATGCCGTACGGAGGCTAGACCCGCGGGTCCCTTGGCTTCCGACTGCTCGCACCAGTCTCGTCCTCGCCGGAGGTCGTGTCGCGCCACTCGTCTGCGTGTTCGCGTTTCCAGGCCTTCACCTGCGCGAGCTTCTCCGCGTAGCGGGCTTCGAGACCCGAGTCCGTGGGCACGTAGTACTCGCTGCCGGCAAGGGAGTCGGGCAGGCACGGCATGGCGGTGAGCTTCTCCGCGGTGTCATGGGCGTATCGGTAGTCTCGCCCGTAGCCGAGGTTGTCCATGAGGTCCGTGGTGGCGTTGCGGATCTGCAGGGGCACGGGCTCGGCGATCTGCTCCTGCGCGTCGCGCTTGGCATGCTCGTAGGCCACGTAGAGGGCGTTGGACTTGGGAGCCATGGCACAGTAGACCACGGCCTCCGTCAGGTGGACGGTGCATTCGGGCATACCGATCATATGGCAGGCCTCGAAGGCGGCCACGCACAGCTCGAGCGCATGAGGATCGGCGAGCCCGATGTCCTCCGCGGCAAACCGCGTCACGCGACGCGCGACGTAGAGCGGGTCCTCCCCGCCCTCAAGCATCCGCGCGAGCCAGTACACGGCCGCATCGGGGTCGGAGTTGCGCATGGACTTGTGCAACGCCGAGATTACGTTGTAGTGCTCCTCGCCATGCTTGTCATAGAGCAGCGCCTTGCGAGAGACGCACTGCTCGAGCGTGGCCTGGTCGACGGTGATGGACCCGTCTGCGTCGGTCGGGCTGTTGATGACCACCATCTCGAGCGTCGAGAGTGCACCACGGGCGTCCCCGTTGGAGAAGCGGGCGATGGCCGAGAGCTGCTCGTCGGCTATGCGCACGTCCTCGCCGCCAAAGCCGCGCGGGTCGAGAAGCGCGTGGCGCATGAGACGGACGAGGTCATCCTCGCCCAGCTCGTGCAGGACGAAGACCCTACACCGCGAGAGGAGGGCGCCATTGATCTCGAAGGAGGGGTTCTCGGTGGTGGCCCCGATCAGCACGATGCTGCCACGCTCCACGTACGGGAGAAACGCGTCCTGCTGCGCCTTGTTGAAGCGATGGATCTCGTCGACGAAGAGGATGGTGCGTCGCCCCAGCTGGCGGCAGGCCTCGGCCTCCTCCATGACCTTGCGAATCTCCCTGATGCCGCTGGTCACAGCCGAGAAGTCGATGAACGCCGAGCTCGTCTGGTGCGCGATGACCCGCGCAAGGGTGGTCTTGCCCACACCGGGAGGCCCCCAGAAGATCATGCTCGAGATCTGGTCCGCCTCGATCATGCGACGCAGGAGCTTACCCTCCCCCACCAGGTGTTCCTGGCCCACCACGTCATCGAGGGTGCGCGGACGCACGCGTGCAGGAAGCGGCTGGGACATGTCAGGGTCACCTGACTCCGCAGGAGGCAGCGATGACGCCGCGATGTCCGCGCCAAAAAGCGACTCCTGGTTCGAAACGCTGGAGCTCATGCCCACGCCTCCTCGGAGCTGCGCACGCGTTGGCAGGTACGACTACTCAGCGCGGGGCGACCTCGGAAGAGGTCTCGGGACTGAGGGCACCAAGCGCGGCCACGGCCTTGTCGACGTCAGCGGTAGCCTCCTTGACAGCTGCCTTGGCTGCGGAGACGCGACCATTGGCGGCACTCCTGTCGGTGAGGGCACGCGCTGCGGCAGCTCGCGCCTCGCCGGCGATCCACTCTGCGGAGGCCCGATCGCGAGCAGCCGCATCGGCCGCGTCCTGGGCGGCGCGAGCCTTCTCCTCCGCTTCCGCCAGCAGGGCGGCGACCTCGCCGCGCTTGGCCCAGGCGACCCTGGCAGCCTCGGCAAGCCTTGCCTCGACGTCCTTGCGCTTCTCGACCACCGCCTCCTCGGTTCCCACCCGTGCGGCCGTGGATTTGGCCTTGGCACGTGCCGCGCGGATGGCGGCGTTTGCCGCGGAGAGCTCGTCCTGACTGGCCCTCAGCACCTCGGCGGCATGGTCTGCCGCCGCCGTGGCGATGGCGGCCCGAGCGGAGAGCCTACGGTCGAGAAGGCCATCGGTCACGAGAAGGCAGGGAAGGATCTGGCGTGCCTCCTCCTGCCACCAGGACCAGTCGTGGCCCACATCGAAGCCCCAGTACTCGAAGGTGGCCTCGATGTCCTTGTCGGCAAGAAGCCCCTCGAGGGCGCGCTGGCTGCCGATGCCCGTCTCGTCAGCACCCTGGCCACAGACGAAGGCGAGGGGACGTCCGACAAGGGCATCGCAGGAAGGCTGGGCGAGAATGTCGACCGGCGAGAACTCCGCCCACTGCTCGTCGAAGTCATCGCCGGCGAAGACGCGCACGTCATAGCTACCAGAGAGCGCAAGCAGACCCCCGAAGAGGTCGGGACGGCGCAGGATTGCGATGGTGGCGTTAAGGGCGCCCATGCCTGCGCCAGCAACCAGCGGCAGGTCCTGCGTGGAGGCATGCTCCGCAACGAACGGGACGAGAACGTCCTCCACGAAGCCAAAGTACCCCGAGATGTTGTCGATGCGATAGTCCGAGAGTGCGAAGCGAGAGTACCAGCCCCCGTCATCGACCGAGTCCGTGCAGAAGAGCTGCACGGCCCCACTGTCGACGAGGGCGGAGAGGGCCTCTACCATCCCGCCGTTCTCCCAGCTGGTGCAGGACGAGTCCCCCTCGGGGAACACGATGACGGGACGTCCGGCACTGCCATAGACCGCCACGTCCAGACTCTTCTGCAGCCCCTCGCTCTCGAGGGTGTAGTCGGTGATCTCCACGAGGCCGCTCCTCTGCTCGATGATTCCCACGCCGATACCACGATGGTACGCATTATCCGCATCGACGTGGGCGAGCCGCCGAATCCCGAAGCATTCTTCGCACTCACCCGCCCATCCGCGAGTCTCGGAGCACGGGTGGCGCACACTACGCCTGTTGGTACGTGGCGAGAAAATCGCCGAGCTTCGTCATCGCCTCTCGGAGGACCGGGATGCGCGGCAGGTACACGATGCGGAAGTGGTCGGGCTCGGCCCAGTTGAATCCAGAGCCCTGTACCACGAGGATGTGCTTCTCCTTGAGCAGGTCCACGGCAAACTGAACGTCATCGGTGATGTTGAACTTCTTCACATCGAGCTTGGGGAAGGTGTAGAACGCCGCCTTGGGCTTGACCACGCTGATACCGGGGATGTCACAGAGTGCCTGGTACACGAATTCGCGTTGGTCGTACACGCGACCGCCGGGAACGATGTAGTCGTTTACGGACTGATATCCGCCAAGGGCCGTCTGCACGATTGCCTGCGCAGGCACGTTGGAACAGATGCGCATGTTCGAGAGCATGTTGAGCCCATCGATGTAGTCCCTGGCGGCACGCTTGTTGCCCGAGAGGCTCATCCAGCCGATGCGGAACCCGGCGATCATGTGACTCTTGGAGAGGCCGTTGAACGTGACGCAGAACAGGTCAGGTGCGAGGCTTGCGATCGAGACATGCTTCACGTCATCCATGCAGAGGCGGTCGTAGATCTCATCGGAGAAGATCATGAGCTGGTTCTCACGGGCGATTCTCACGATTCCCTCGAGCACGTCACGCGGGTATACGGCACCCGTGGGGTTGTTCGGGTTGATGATGACGATGGCCTTGGTACGCGGTGAGACCTTGGCACGGATGTCATCGAGGTCGGGATTCCAGTCCGCGGCCTCGTCACAGGCATAGTGCACGGCCACCCCGCCGGCGAGCGTGGCGCAGGCCGTCCATAGTGGATAGTCAGGACTCGGTATGAGAATCTCGTCCCCGCTGTCGAGAAGGGCGCTCATGCAGAGGTTGATGAGCTCCGATACGCCATTTGCCCGTGTAGATGTCGTTCATGCCCACGTTGGGCAGCCCCTTGATCTGGTCGTACTGCATGATCGCCTTGCGCGCGGAGAAGAGGCCCTTGCTCGCCGAGTAGCCCTCGCAGTCGGTGAGCTGGTTGCGCATGTCGTAGACGACCTCGTCGGGCGTACGGAAGCCGAACGGCGCCGGGTTGCCGATGTTGAGCTTGAGGACCTGCGTGCCATCCTCCTCCATGCGGTTTGCCTCGTCGACGACGGGGCCGCGCACGTCATAGAGAACGTTGTCGAGCTTGGATGACTTGTTGAAGGTACGCATGCCGGTACCCCTTTCATGGGTGGCTTGTGCGGTGGTTGACGTAGGCGCTTGCTCAGGTCCGCCCCGGAGAGCCAGTCCTCCGAGACGCCCAGAGCCGAGGCAAGGAACGCCATCAGGCCCGCACGCGGTACGGTCCTTCCGCTCAGATATTGGCTCACCTGGCTCTTACCGAGCTTCTGTCCCCTGCTCGGAGGCCATGCGCACGAGGTCGACCTGCTTGAGGTCGCTCTCGCTCATCGCCTGCTTCAGCCTGTATGAAAAGGTGGTCTCGGGCATCTCTCTCCAGAAGTTCAATTTAAGACACGTAAGTTCATTTTTGTCTCTCATGAGTTCAGTTTGTTGGAGAGCATCATAGCACTACGTTCCGACCTCTCGGGCGAGAGGTTCATTTTAAGGATACGTTCGACAGACCGCGAGACGAGACCCGACGTCACCCTGGTCCTTGGGGAGCCAGGACCCTCCCGCCTGATTGGCATCGTCTATCGTCTGCTCGATGGCGGCTATCGGATCGGGCCCCTCGTAGGGACTTGCGTCCTCGGTTCTCACCAGGTGGATCCAGTCGTGGTCGAGCACGAGGGCGGCCGCGTCGGAGAGATACACGGACAGACGGCCTGAGCCACAGCCAAACGTCGCACATCCGTCCTCGTCGATGGTGACCTTCCCGTCGTCACCCAGAACGCAGTCCCATACCTCGCCGAAGTGGGACTTTCCGACGCACATGGTCTTCTCGCCACCGTCCTTGTCGGTGAGCAGCACCGCTATGCCCGAGAGGATGTGCTCGTCCCTCGCGCGTCCAGCCGATGACATCGCGATCGTCGAGGGGTAGTCCGGCGTCCTGCCAAAGGCGCGAAACGGCGGCGGCCAGTCCATGAGGAGGGGAAGCTCCCGCACCGCAGGGATCCGTCGTTGGGCAGGCGTAGGTCCGTAGAGGCACGTCGTAGAACACGCAGGGGTAGCCTGCCTCGCGCAGGAGGATGAGCGCATACGCCGATGGCTTGAACCATGGCTCCACGAAGGATTGGAGTGCCTGCCCGGGCTGGGTGTCATGGTTCTCCACAAAGGTCACCGCATGCACGGGATCCGCCGAGACGAACGTGTCGTCGAAGATCTTGGAGAGGTCGACACTGCCGTCCGAGCAGCTCGCGGCAAAGAGGTTGTAGTGCAACGGCAATCGAAGAGGCTCATGCACTCCTCGTCACCGAGATAGGCCACGAGATCGTCCATGCGCGTGGTGACCAGTACTCTCACGCAGAAGAGCTCACCTTCCGCAGACTCGCGCAGCAGATCGGACCAACCAGCGCAGGTAGAGAGCTGCGACTCATGTGCTTGATCGCATCGAGACGAAAGCCGTTCACGCCGGTCTGGGCGAGATACCAGCGGCCCCCCAAAGGGAAAGCTCCTCGTAGACTCGGGATCGGTGAGGTCCACGTCGGCACCCATGAGGTAGTCGTAGTTGCCGTTATCGGAGTGGTCCACGTCCTCGTCCCAGTGCTTGCCGTCGAAGAGGAACACGGACGAGCGCCTCCCCCTCGTCCCAGTCGGTACCATGGAAGCGACGCCAGTCCCACCTGAAGTGCGAATAGCGGCCCCTGCGCCCCGGAAAGGTGAAGTGCGTCCACGCCGTGATGAGATGCGGCTCGGAGACGAGCTCGCTGCGATTGGCAGGATCGCACTCCGTTGCGAGGACGCTCTCGCTCCCGTCGGCACCCATGCGATGGTTGAGCACGATGTCGCCAAGCGCCTGCACCCCCGCGTCCCTGAGCGCACGAACCGCGGCCGCACGTACGTCTTGGTGCCGTATTGGTGGAAACGGTGCCTTCTGGTCAAACTCGCCGAGGTCGTAGAGGTCGTAGACGCCATAGCCCACGTCATTGGCCCCGGCCTGGCCCTTGTAGGCGGGGGGTAGCCAGACGGACGTGATGCCTTCGGCGGAAAAGCGCTGGGCGCTTGCTGCAAGACGGTTCCAGTGATCACCGTCGGGGGCAGACACCAGGAGAAACTGAAGCATGGTCCCGTTCATGAGACTCCCTTGCCTGGTTGGCGGTACGGCCAAGAAACATCCCACGCCACGATCGACACATGTCGTTGACAGCCCATGACTACTGCGTATAGTGTACTTATCGTATATACACACTTTGAGCAGTCATCAGGGAGGTCTGACATAGACATCATAGTCTCGAACGCGAGCGATGAACCCATCTACGAGCAGATTGCCTTGCAGATAAAGGGTGCGATACTCGCAGGCGAACTTGGCCAAGCGAGCGAGGCGCTGCCCTAAATCCGCTCGCTCGCAAAAACAGCCTTCGCATCAGCGTC
>Ga0268359_11966_pt1 | contig 10629 bp, 9 predicted proteins | sample BioMet11_FD_194416 | JGI IMG/M metagenome (GOLD analysis project Ga0268359, IMG submission 194416) | Sewage microbial communities from Oakland, California, United States - Biofuel 11 (PacBio Assembly) | ecosystem: Engineered > Wastewater > Sewage > Unclassified | place: USA: California | collected...
TTCACCATGATGGAAGTGGGCAAGAGCGGTATTTCCGAGTGGGGGACCATCTGCGGTTCGCTTTTGGGCGTGGCCAGCGCCTTTGCTTTGTTTTATGGCCGCAAGGAGCGCGATCCCATGGTTTCGACGCTGTTCCGGTGGTATGAAAAGACCGCCTTCCCGATGTACAATCCGGGGGATGCCGCCAAGGGGGTCAAAGGAACCCTGCCGACCAGCCAGTCCGATTCGGTGCTGTGCCATATTTCCGTAAGCCGCTGGTGCACGCTCTCCAAAGTGGACCAGAGCTCCGTTACGCGGAGCGAGCGCTGTTCCCGGGTCACCGCCGACGTGGCGGCCAAGGGCATTGCCATCCTGAACGCCAAGATCGACGGTTCGTTTGTGGTCGCGGACAAATCCGAGGCAGTGGCCGCCTGCGGCGAATGCCACGGCAAGGGCAAGCAGGTGGACAACGTGAAGGGGAAGATGGATTGCACGCCCTGTCACGGTGGCAGCGAGCACGTGCAAAACAAGTTCAAGGGTCACCCCTAAGCCGAGGCTGCAACCCGGATTCCTGCAGCGAAGGATGCAGGAATTCCAAGGGACTCCATCCTGTGGCCGCCGGGGGGTCTTGCCGGCTGGGTGTGGCCAGCCAGGCGGCCCGCTAGGCGCCGGCCTTGCCGCGCGCCTGGAAGGCGGCCACGACCCGATCCTGGAGGCGGGCCAGGGCATAGGCCAGGGGCAGACTGACCACGGTCAGCAGCAGCATGGCCGAAACCGGGGCCAGCCGACCGCGGAGCATATCCGAGCCATAGCCCAGGATGGGCTGGTGGAGCAGGTAGAAGCTGTAGGAAGCGGCCGCCGCAGTGGCGATACGCGGCTTGGCCCCCAGCCGGGCCATGGCCGGCCAGACAAAGAGGGTTCCGGCCAGCCCCAGGCAGGTGGCCGTCAGCAGGATGTGGGCCAACGGCATGGGCAGGGCGGTCTTGGAGAGGAGGGACAGAACCAGCCCGCCGCAGGCCAGGACCGGAAAGCCGATGCGCCAGGCGGCGGAGAGGCCGCCCGTCGCCGCTTGGCGCTTCCAGAGCTGGGCGAAGGCCATGCCTAGGACGAATTCGGGCAGGCGGTAGGGCAGGTTGAAATAGAGCATGTAGTCGAGCAGGGCCGCTGCGGTGCTGGTCCTGGCCGCCAGGGTCAGTCCGTACCAGCCCCCCCAGCACACAAGCAGGCAGGCCGCCGCTCCCCGGCCGATGCCGACGGCCTTAAACAGACGCAACACCAGCGGGAAGACCAGATAGAACTGGGCGAGCAGTCCCATCCACCACAGCGCCGGGACCAGGCTGAAAAATCGGGCCGGATCGAAGGTCTGCACGAAAAAGATCTTTTCCGCCACGCACGCGCCCAGGGCGGCCAGGGGCATGGTGCCGGCCACAAGGGCAACCAGGGTCCACAGGGCCAAGGACAGATAGTATTGGGGCACGATGCGACCGAATCGGCGGCGGAAGAAGTCGGTGAAGGCCAGGGCAGGCTTTCCGCCCGGATCGGCGTGGGGCAGGGTGAGGACGAAGCCGGTGATGGCGTTAAAAACCACGACGCCGAGATAGCCCTGGGAGAGGAAGTCCCCGAGGATGGGGCCAAAGGGATTTTGGTCGCCGCCTGGCTGCACGCTCCACAGGTGGTAGAAGAAGATGGCGGCCATGGCCAGCACCCGGAGGGCTTCGATCTGGGTGACGCGGCGTTGCATGCGGGCTCCTTGGGGTTGCGGACTGGGGGCGTAGTTTAGGCGAAGTCGTCTTCCGTGAACCACACCCCACGGATGTGGCTCGATTTGTCGGGTTCGTAGTCCGCTGCGTCGCCGCCGCCGTGGTGGTAGACGCAGAAAAAACGGCCGTCGGGGAGTTCCACCCAACCGGAATAGCCGAAATCGCCGCAAGCGGCTTGGCGGTCGTTGTCGAGTTCGAGAACGTGACCACGGCTCCAGGCGTCGGGCAGGCCGTCCCGGAAGGACCACTCCCAGGCATAGCGCCGTTCGTAGCGCGGTTCCCTGGTCAAAAGCGTCACCGAGCGCCAGATGTGGCGGCCGGCGTTTTCTTCGGTCGTCGAGGGGGTGCCCCAGAGGATCGGCCGGGTATTGGCGTCGCGAGCGTCCACCCGTATCCGGGCCCGGCGTTCGCCGTCGAGGGAAAGCGTCACGCTTCCCCGCGTGTAGGACAGGCCGATGTCGTGGAAACGCCCGGGCGCATAGGGGATGGGCGCATGATCGGCCACTTCCAGCCGGTCCGGATAGAGTCGCCACCAGGCCCCGCCGAACCGGATGCCGCAGGCCTGCCTGTCGGCCGCGTCCACCCGCACGGTGGCGGTGAGTCTGGCCAGGGCCCGTTGCGGGTAGGTGAGCGGCCGCAGGGCGAAGCGGGCGCCGTGGGTGGTGCCGGCCGGATTTTCGATGACGAGGCCGTCGTCGGTCTGGTGGGCGTGTTCCGGCTGGGGAATGCGGCCGGCCACGGCGAAATCCGAAAGGAGTTCCTCGACGCTGCCCATCCAGGCCGCCGTGCCCGGGTCCGGCCCCACGTTGCGGTAGGTGACGAGCAGACGGCCGGAGGCGGACAGGCCCAGGGTGGGCCGATGGCCGATGAGTCGCGTCGGTCGGGGGAGCGTCCAGGTCTCGCCGCCGTCGTCGCTGACCACGGCGTACATGGGTTCGTAGACGAAGGAATTTTCCCGCAAAGGGCCAGGATGCGCCCACCGGGCAGGGCGACCATGGAGGCCTCGCACAAAACGAGAAACGGGTCGTAGGCCAGGATGGAAAGGGCCGCGAAGGAGCGCCCCTGATCCGTGGACAGGTAGGTCAGTTCCTCGGACGTGGGTTGGCGGGTGGTGGGATGGGCGACGCTGCCCCGGTGGCTGTGCCCGGCCGTGAGCCAGCGGTCCGGCCCGAGAACGAGCAGGCGGTCGGGCAGGGGAATGACCGGCCCGGCGTAGGGCGTCATTTCGAAGCGTTCGTTGCCGTCGCGGCCCCGGTAGAGGGCGTGGGTGGCGTCGTCGATGGCGAGCAGCTCGCCGTCCGGCAAAAGGCGCAGGCGCGGGCAATGGCCGTGGGTGGCGTGGAGGATTTCGGCCGCCGACCAGGTGCGGCCGCCGTCGTCGCTGCGGCGGGCGAGCAGCATGGAGGCGTCCTCGGCCACGTGTTGGCCGGCCTCGCGGTAGACGGTCACGAGTTTCCCCGACGGGGCCAGGGCCACGTCCGGGAAGGAAAGGTACCGGCCGGGGCGACGGTCGATGATGACGTGCCGGTCGGGAAGTGCAGTCAGGCTTGGCATGGGATCCTCTCTAGCGAGAGGCGCTTTGTATGGCCGAGTCCCCTATCACCAGATAGCTGCCGGGGTGGGCGGTGGGCGCCCGATCCGTACGGAAAAGCCACATGTCGCGGCTGGTTTCCGTGGCGGCCAGCTGTTCGTAGAGACGGTCCAGGATGGCGTGGCGGTCCAGGAAGGCGTTGGCGGCGGCCGAAATGCGTACGCAGCCCTTGGAATCCGGGCCGCCCAGGCGCGGTTCGCCGTGGTCCGGGTCGGTGGCGTGCATCAAAAGGCGCATCTGGCTGTCATAGACGCCCTGGCGGAACTGGCGCGGGGCCTGCTGGTAGCCGAAATCCCAGACCCGGCTGCCCCGGGCGCCGAGGCCGCGCCAGCCTTTGTCGTTTTTGGTGCCCTGGGCCCGGTAGCCCCAGTTTTCGGGCAGATTTTCAAAGACGCCCACCGGCGTGAGAAAAGAGTCCTTGCCCGGACGCAGCTTGCCCGAGGAGATGAAATCGGCGCCGAGCAGACGGACGGTCCGGGCAGCCGCATCGTAAAAGGCCAGGAAGATGATTTGGGTGGCCGGATTGCGGTCGGCGTAGACGAAATACTGGCTTGTGGAGAGGTCCGCATTGGCCCCGCGCAGGCGGCTTACGGCATCGGCGCGGACGGTGTCGAGATAGGCATGGCCGGGGGACAGGATGAGGCCGACGCGGCGGTGGGCGGAATGGGCGAAGCGGGCCGCAGTCTTGGCGGTGACCGCAGTGTAAAAATCCCGGCTGATGCCGGCCAGTTCTTCCCGCAGGGCGGGATCGGCCACGGTCGCCGTCTCGGCCAGGCCGAAGGGCTTGTGGACGGAGGCATGGCGTCCGCCGGCCTGGGCGCGGGCCAGGGGGGTCATGAGAAGGGCGATCAGAACCAGGGCGGCAAAGGGGACGGACGTCCCGGAGCCCATGGCCCAGGGACGCAAAGGCGGGCTTCCCGGTTCTGGGAAACCCGCCAGTGATGTCGTATGGCGAGAAGCGTCGCGCGAGACGCTAGAAGACCCTTCGGCCTCCGGCATAATGCGTTCTCCAGTAGTCCTCTTCGAGATGACTGATGGTCACGGTCTTGCCCTGGCTGGCGCTGTGGATGAACTTGCCGTTTTCGAGATAGATGCCCACGTGATTGATGCCGCGTCTGGACCGGAAAAACACCAGATCGCCCTTGCGGAGGTTGTTTTTGGCCACGGCGGTGCCGGTCTGGAATTGTTCGCGGGAAGAGCGGGGCAGGTGAATCCCGTATTTGTTGAAGACCCAGGTGGTAAAGCCGGAGCAGTCGAAGCCGGTCGAAGGGTCACAGCCTCCGGAACGGTATCGCCGGCCGATCTGGGTGGAGGCGGTCCGGAGCATGCGCTCGAAGACGCCGCCTTTGTGCGGATGCATTGCGGCCAGCTCGAAAAGATTTTCGCTGATGACCTTGTCGTTGGTGGCTCGCTGCTGCTTGGGCGTGGACTGCTGGTCGAACAGATTGCCGGACAGAACATTCTGGTCGGCGTCGGCCAGGAGACGGGCTTCGGGATCGGAGCCGTCGGCATCGGACTGGGTGAGGAAGTCATTGCGGGCGGAAAAGCCCTGATATTCGTCGAATTGATAGGAGTAGGTTTTTGATTTTGAAGAGCATCCCGCCATGACCAAGGCCACGGTGGCCAAAATGACGAAAGGTTTTAGCCTGATTCGGGCGTTGGCGTGTACGTGCGCGTCGGTCAAAATCATGCCTCCTTGCTGGAGTTACCGGCCGAGGCCGCCTTTCGCGGGTCGCCTGGTTGCTTGCGGACTCCCGGGAACCGGTATGTCCTTCGTCACGGCACAAGGTCGTGGCGTCTGGACGAGCACCGTTTTTCGGTCCTCATCGTCGTCAACAAATTCGGATGGTTGGCTTGATGTAAAGTCATCCGACATTTCTGTCAAGAATGTTGGGCCGATTATTTCTTTAGAAGAGTATTTTTCGGGCAACGGATGGTTTGCATCCCTGAAGCAATTTGCTAATGATTTTGGATGCGTAATGATTTTACCGTCAGCACGCCGTCCGGTCGGAGGCGGGTTGCGGCCGAGGCCGGGGAGACGCTGGCCCGGGCCTTGTTCCGGGCCGGATTTTTTGTGGGCGTCCCCCTGTGCGCCGGGCTGGGCCGGTGCGGCCGTTGCCGGGCCCGGTTCCTGACCGAGGCGCCGCCGCCCCGGCCGGCCGAGCGGCGGCGATTGGGGTCGGAGGAACTGGCGGCCGGCTACCGGTTGACCTGCCTGCATCCGGCCTTGGGCGGCGAGCGGCTGGCCCTGGACGATCCCGGACCGGCGCCGGCTTACTCCCGGCCGGCCGACGCGCAGCCACGCCTCGATTCGGCCGGACCGCTCGGTCTGGCCGTGGACTTGGGCACCACCGGCCTGGCCTGGCGGCTGCTTGCCCGCGCGGACGGCCGGGTGCTGGACGAGGGGCGGGGCGTCAATCCCCAGCTCGGCGCCGGCGGCGAGGTCATTTCCCGGCTGGCGTATGCCCTGGAGGCGGACGGGGGAGACTATCTGCGCCGGCTGGTCCTCGACGTCCTGGTCCGGCTGGTGGCCGGGGCCGGCGGGCCCGTCACGGAATTGTGCGTGGCCGGCAACAGCGCCATGCTGTCCATCCTCTGCGACAACCGCTTTCCGGACTGGCCCGGGCCCCGTATCATCTGGCCTGGACGGCCGGCGAGACGGTGAACCTGGGCGCGAATCTCCCGCCGGCCTATATCCCGCCGCTGTTGGGGCCGTTCGTCGGCGCGGATCTGTCGGCCGGCCTGACGGCCCTGTTGCGCCGGGACGTGCCGTATCCGTTTTTTCTGGCCGATCTCGGCACCAACGCCGAAATGGTCCTCGGGCTGGCTCCGGATCGGTTTCTGGCCGCGAGCGCTCCCCTGGGGCCGGCGTTGGAGGGCGTGGGCCTGTCCCAGGGAGCCCTGGCCGGACCTGGCGTGGCCGTGGACTTCCGCCTGTCGCCCTCGGGCCTGACGCCGATGCTTTTCGAGGGCGTCCCCGCCCGGACGGATGCCGTGCCGGCCATCGCCGGTCCGGGCTACCTGGCCCTGGCCGCCCGTTTGCTGGAGCAGGGGGTGCTTGACAGGCGGGGCCACTTCGCCCAAACCCCGGCAACCCCGCTGGCTGCCCGTCTGGCGGCCCGGGTTTTCCGGGAGGGGGGGGAGGCCTGCTTCGAGACGGCCGGCTATCGGCTGTGGGCCGCGGACGTCGAGGAGATGCTCAAGGTCAAGGCGGCCTGCAATCTGGCCATGGCCGCCCTGCTTCGGGCCGGCGGTCTGGCCACCACCGATCTGGCGGCGATGTTTTTGGCCGGAGCCTTCGGCGCCAACGTCGCTCCGGCCGACCTGGAAACCCTGGGTTTTCTGCCGCCCGGCCTGTCCCCGCGCGTGCGGGTGGCGGGCAATCTTTCCCTGGAAGGGGCCAGTCTTTTTCTCGTTGCGCCCGAAGCCCGCCGGCAGGTGCTGGAATTGCCCGAACGGACCGCCATCGTCCCCCTGGCCACCGGGGACGATGCGTCCGACGCCTTTATCCGCAGGATGGAGTTTGCCTATGTCCCCTGAGCGTCAACCCGGCCCGGCTCGGTCCGGGCATCCGGAGCATCTGTTCGCCCCCCTGACCGCCGAGGCGGAAAAGGCGCTGCAGAACCTGCCAGGCCTGCTGCGCCGGGCCTTTCCCTTGCGTCCTGCCATGGAGCGGGAATTGCCGAACCGCATCCGGGATCTGTCGCTGTCCCTGACGGCCGACCGCGAGGGTGGTCCCCGACCGGGCTATTTGAGCGATCCCCGGGAGCTGGCCGCCTATGCCTGGTATTTTTTGCCCTGGAACCTGCTGCGGCTGTGCCGATTGCTGCCGGGCCTCGATCTGACCCTCCCGGAGGACGGGCTGGTCTGCGACCTCGGGACCGGACCGCTGACCCTGCCGTTGGCCTTGTGGCTGTCCCGGCCGGATTTGCGCCGCACGCGGCTGCGTTTCGTCTGCACGGACCGTTCCCGGCGGGCGCTGGATCTTGGCGTACGGCTTTTTACCGAGGTGGCCGGCTTCGATCCCACGTCGAGGGACGCGCCTTGGCGGATGCGCTGCCTCCGGGGCGAATATTGGCAGGGATTGGTCGAGGGCGCCCATCTGCTCGCCATGGTCAACGTGGCCAATGAAATGGTCGGTACCCACCGGGAACCGCTGGCCGACCGCATGGAGCGTCTGGCCGGCCAGTTGGCCGGGGCATTGGCGGCCGAGGGCCGGGTGCTGGTGATCGAGCCGGGAACGCGGCTCGGCTGGCGCTGTCTGGAGGGGATGCGCCGGGCCTTTGTGGAGATGGGGCTCGGGCTGACGGCTCCCTGCCCCCATGAGCGCCCTTGCCCCCTGGCCGAGAGCCGGGGCCGGGCCTGGTGCCATTGTATTCTGTCTCCCCGGGGGGCGCCGGCCTGGTTGACGTCCCTGTCCGAACGGGCGGGACTGGCCAAGGAGCGGCTCAGCCTGTCGTTTCTTTTGGTCCGGGCCGGGGCCGCGCCTGCCGCTTCGGGCCTGGCCCGGGTGGTTTCCGGGCCCTTCGCCCTGACCGATGTTCGGGGATCGGCGGTCTATGCCTGCTCCGGGGCAGGCCTGCTCGTCCTGGTCGCTCCGGACGGCCGTCCTCCCCGATCCGGCGATCTGGTGCCGGTGGTCATCCCGGCCGACGCCCCCGTCGATGCCAAGACCGGCGCCCCCCGGGTGACCTTGCCGTCGGGGCCGGGGCTCCCCGTTCGTCGTGACGGCGAGGGTTCCCCCCCCCGGCCGCCCGTCGCCCGCAAGGCTTCGGCTTCGCGTCCGGGGGCAGGCGGACCGACCGGACGTTCCGCCAAGCGGACTCCCGCCTCGCCGGCCGGTCGTCCGCCCGGCCGGAAACGCTCCCGCCCGGGTGGCGTCAAGGGCGGTTTGCCGCCGGGCCGCAAGGGCTCCCGGCCGGCCTGAGCCGGCCGGACCGGCGGCTGCGGTTGTCCGCTTTTCGGAATTGGGATAGGCGCTGCAGTATGCGTCGATCATGCGTGGCCCGTTGCGCCAGGAGGTTTTCGTGGAGATTTCACAGACCGGCATCCCCGGGTTGGTTGTCGTCCAGCCGAAGGTTTTTACCGATAATCGGGGCTTTTTCCTCGAAACATACAGCCGGCGGGCTTTTGCCGAAGCCGGACTCGACTATGATTTCGTCCAGGACAACCATGCCCGTTCCGTGACCAAGGGCGTGTTGCGCGGGTTGCATTTTCAGCGACCGCCGTCGGCCCAGGCCAAGCTGGTCTGGGTGGTCCGGGGGGCGGTGTTCGACGTGGCCGTGGATCTGCGTCGCGGCTCGCCGACCTATGGCCGCTGGTACGGCATGGAGCTTTCGGCGGAGAATTTCTCGCGGTTGATGCTGCCGCGCGGTTTCGCCCACGGCTACGTCACCCTGACCGAGAACGCCGAATTCATGTACAAGGTGGACGCGCCGTACAGCCCGGCCGATGATGCCGGCATCGCCTGGAACGACCCGGACATCGCCGTTCGGTGGCCCGTCACCGATCCGGTGTTGTCCGAGAAGGACAAAGCGCAGCCGCGGCTTTCGCAGATGGAATCGCCTTTTACCTACGGCGGGTGAGCGCGGGGGCGGCCCTCCGGCGGTAAAAGGCGGACCGGCCTCGCTCCTGGCCGTGCGCGTCCGGGCTTGCGGGCGGGATTTCGGGATACCGCCCGGGTCTGTTCCCTGGGTGCGCCCGATGCGGCGGAGACGGTCTGACAGAGTATTCGTGAATTTTTTCATGAGGTCTTGACACGGGCGCCGGAGCCTGGATAGAAAACGCATTGCCGGATTGCGTAGCGGGGATGGAAAGAGCCACGGCTCGGCCGGACGGCTCCCCCTACGTAGCGTGCGCGCGGCGCAAAACAACCAACGGCAACGGGCAGGGGGCGTATGGAGGAGAGAAAATCGCATGCGGCCGGTGGTGTCGGCAGCTTCGTGCTGTGGACGCTGATCGGCTTCGTCGGTGCCCTGGTGGTGGGCTGGGGTCGTTTTCCCGAAGCTCCTGTATAGCCGGAGGGAGCAACCCATCCGTTTCAGCCATACCGTGCATGCGGCCCAGGGGCTGGACTGCGTGCAGTGTCACCATCTGGGTCCGGATGGCCGGTTCGCCGGGCTCCCCACCACGGAATCCTGCGCCGAATGCCACGGCGAGGAAACCGGAGAGGATTCTCCGGCCGGCCGGGAGATCGACCGCCTCGTCAAGGACTACGTCAAGACCGGCGCCCAGATTCCCTGGCTTATCTACCAGTTCCAACCGGACAACGTGTTTTTTTCCCATGCCGCCCACAAGGGGTTTCCCTGCAGCCAATGCCATCCCGACGTGGCCGCAATGGACAGCCCGCCGCCGTACTTTGAAAATCGGCTGACCGGCTACAGCAAGGACACCATGAAGATGTGGCAATGCGAGCGCTGCCATGCCGCCATGGGCGAAAGCAACGCCTGCTACGTCTGTCATAAATAAGGGGGGAGACATGGGACTCGATCGCAGAGCATTTCTCGGGCTCGTGGCGGGTGGCGCCATTGGCACCCTTTGTACCCCCATCCCCTGGAAGCTGGTGGATGACGCGGCCATCTGGACCCAGAACTGGTCCTGGCTGCCCAAGTTGCCCAAGGGACAGATCGACTACGTAACCACTACCAGCAAGCTGTGTCCGGCCGGCGGAGGGTCTGCGCGTCATGCGCGTGGCCGGTCAGCCGGTGACGGCCGAGGGCAATCCGGACCATCCCTGTCCCGGGGCGCCCTGTCGTCCCTGGCCGCCGCCGAGGTCTACATGCTCTACAGCCCGGCCCGGATCACCTCGCCCATGCGCAAGACCGGCGGCCGCTTCGAGCCCATCACCTGGGAACAGGCCATGGCCGAGCTGGCCAAGGGCTGACGGCGGCCAAGGGTGGTGTGGCCTGCCTGTCCGCGATCCGCCGGCACGGCCAACGAGGTGCTCTCGGCCTTTGTTGCCCGCCTCGGTTCGGCCGGCTATTTCATGATGCCTTCCGAGGCCACCACGGCGGCCCGGGGCGTCACGCTCATGGGCGGCGAGGGCCAGCCCGGCTACGATTCGAGAACGCCGACACGGTGCTGGTGCTCGGGGCCGACATCTTCGAGACTGGGGCACCTCCGTCCGCAACCGCAAGGCCTTCGCGGCCGGCCGTCCGGTCGGGCAGCCGCCCAAGAACCGCTATATCTTTGCCGGTCCCGTCCGGAACAACACCGCCGCCGTGTGCGATCAATGGATCCCGGCCGGCTCGGCCGACCTCGGCGTGGTGGCCCTGGGCATCGCCTGGCATCTCATCAAGG
>Ga0268359_11557_pt1 | contig 10620 bp, 7 predicted proteins | sample BioMet11_FD_194416 | JGI IMG/M metagenome (GOLD analysis project Ga0268359, IMG submission 194416) | Sewage microbial communities from Oakland, California, United States - Biofuel 11 (PacBio Assembly) | ecosystem: Engineered > Wastewater > Sewage > Unclassified | place: USA: California | collected...
CGTTCCAGGCCGCCGTGGCGGTCTTTTTTTTGGAATCTCCGGTCGAGGAGCAGGTGGCTGCGGCTTGGGAACGCTCGCCGTCGGCGGGCTTTGTCCGGCACAATTTGGCAGCCGCCCTGGTCATGGCCGCTGCCGGGGAAGCCATTCCGGAAATCAGGGCCGCCGGGTGCGCGCCATTGCCTGCCCCGGACGAAGACTTGCGCCGTCGCCTGCGGCGATTGGGCCTGATCCTGAGCGAGAGCGGCAGCCTGAACCGACAGTACGCCGTCATGACCTTTGCTCCCTCCATCGGCGGCTGCGCCGTGTGCCATCTGCGGGCGCATTGTCCCAAATGCACGGTCCGGGGCGGCGAGGCCCCGGGCGGAGAAGAGACCAAAGCCGATGGGGCGTAGCGTCAGTCCCTGGGGTGGTTTTTGGTAGGGGCGGGGGATGCCTCCTCGAGACCGCGGCACCATTGCGCCATGGGGAATGCCTCCGGCGGCCAAAGGGCAACGCCCTTTGGAAACCCAATATGATTTTCGACAGGTGCAGTCCCAGGATCGGGGCATCTTCATGCCGCGAGGGGGCCTTGTGCAGCGGTCCTCAAGGAGGCAGGTCCTGGGCAGCGCCATGGACTTTAGCGGGTGGCCTTGAAGTCCTTGGACTCCACCAGGGCGTGGAGGGCGGACAGATCGTCCAAGGCCGTGGCGACAAGCTGCCGTTGCCGGCCCATGGTCAGAGCCAGCGCGTTGATATTGGAGTTTTCCCGGGAGAGTTTGAGCACTTCCTGGGTGATCTTCCAGAGATCGGCGTAGGCCAGCCGGGCATCATCGACGGCCTTGGCCAAGGCTGGCGGCACTATGCCGGCCAGCTGGCGCAACCCGGCTTCGGCTTGTCCGTTTTCCTGGTTGATGCTTGCTTCCAGGGTAGTCCATGGCGGCGTTGCTCGCCTCGTCGATATGCTGGGCGTGCAGGGACAGGATGGCCAGACTGGCCGTCACGACCCGGAGGGCCTCCACGGCAGCCTGACAATTGGAACCGTCGATGATGGAGGCCAGGGCCTCGCGCACGCGGCCGGTTGCCTGGGCGGCTTTGGTCCGGAAAGCATGGCGGCGCGCAGGTTCGTATTGCGCCCGGCCATGCCAAGGATGGTGGGCGTCCACGGTCTCCAGTTTCCCGAAGTCGGCCGTGAGACGGGCCAGCACTTCGGCTTCCTTGCGATCATGCGTGTTGGCGGCCAGCATGGTGAGGCGGGCCAGCCCGCGTTTGGCCTCTCCCATGGCCGACCGGCACTGATCCGCATAGGTGCGGGCCGCTTCCTCGGTAGAGGACAGCACGGCATTTTTTTCGGCCTCGGCGGTGAGCAGCAGATTGACGCGCGTATCTTCCACCAGGCGTTCTTTCTCCAGCAGCGTGCGTAGAACATCCTGGTAGTTGCCGCTCGAGCAGGCGGAAAAATCCCAGGATGGCCAGGACGATCAGGACGAGGTGGCGGACTGGGGCTGCCATGAGGACTCCTTGGACGCCAAGCGCGTCACGTTGGGGAGCCGTGTCGGACTTTATTATGGTCGCGACGACTCCCGAACTCCGGAAAGCGGCGCATGGGCTTCCCCATGCCGGCGTGCGGATCGTTGCGGACAGGCCACACCGCGCGCCAGACGGCACCTGCAACATGTGGAGATGGCGAAGAAAAGTCAATGCCCGCCGGAAGGCGGGCATTGCTGTATAGGCAAGGCGGCAGGGCCGGGGCGACGCCCGGAAGGCGATGGTCTCCGGGCGGGCCGGTACGCCAGCCCGCCGGAGACCCCATTTTCAGATCGGCGTGGTGACGGCCGACCACAAACGCGCCCCGCGCCCCTATGCCAAGGTGATGCGGACGTCGGCCACCACGGCCTTCTCGGTATTGACCAGGACGGGGTTGAATTCCGCCTCCCGGATTTCCGGGAAATCCAGGGCCAGTTCGGACATGGTGAGCAGGATGTCCTCAATGGCCTGGAAGTTGACCGGCGCTTCGCCGCGGGCACCTTGCAGGAGCTTGTAGGACTTGATCTCACGGATGATGGCCTTGGCGTCGTCACGGCCGAGCGGGGCCAGACGAAAGGCGATGTCTTTCAAGATTTCCACGTAGATGCCGCCCAGGCCGAACATCAAAAGCGGTCCAAACTGCTCGTCGCGTTTGAAGCCGATGATGATCTCCCTGCAGCCTTTGGGGGCCATTTCCTGGACGAGGCAGCCGGCGATGAAGGCTTCCGGACGCAGACGCTGGGCCCGGGCCGTGATGTCGGCATAGGCGGCCTTGACCGCTGCGGTGTCGGCCAGATTCACCTTGACGCCGCCCACGTCCGATTTGTGGGAGATTTGCGGCGAGGCGATCTTGAGGACCACCGGGAAGCCGATCTTCTCGGCCGCAGCGGCGGCTTCGTCGGCGGAGCGGGCCAGAATGGTGTTGGGCGTCGGCAGATTGTAGGCGCGCAGCACCTCCTGAGCCTGGAATTCCACCACTTCCGTGGCACCCTTGGCCTTGGCTTCGGTCAGCACCAGCCGGGCCTTCTGGCGGTTGCGCTTGATGGTGGGGTACTCCTGGGCCGGCGTCTGCCGCCACAGGTAGTAGTTGTACATCGTTTCGAGGCTCTTGATGAGCGGTTCGGGATAGATGGAGCAGGGAATGCCGGCGGCATTGAGCTTTTTAAGGCCCGGCATGATGCGGATGCCGCCCATGTAGTTGACGAATATGGGCTTCTTCGTGGTCTTGGCCACCTCGATGATGGCGTCGGCCGTTTCCATGATCTGGGCCGAGGCCGTCGGGGTGAGCAGGATCAGGATGGCGTGGACCTGCGGATCGTCCACCACCGCCATCAGGGTGTCGCGGTAGCGTTCGGCCGGGGGCATCGCCGACGACGTCGATGGGGTTATGCAGCGAGGCATAGGCCGGCAGGAATTGCTTCATGCGTTCGACGGTCGCGGGGGACAGTTGGGCCATGCGCAGGGAGGATTTCTCCGTGGCGTCGGCGGCCAGGATGCCGGGCCCGCCGGCGTTGGTGATGATGGCCAGTCCCGGTCCCTCGGGCAGGGCCTGGCAGGAAAAGGCCTGGGCCAAGTCGAACAGCGAGGCCATGTCGGGCACGCGGATGACGCCGGTCTTGCGGAAGGCCGCGGTATAGGCCGCGTCCGAACCGGCGATGGCGCCGGTGTGGGACGAAGCGGCCTTGGCGCCGGCGCTGGTGGTGCCGGACTTGATCATGATGACGGGTTTTTCCCGGCTGACCTTGGTGGCCTGTTCGATGAAGTCCGCACCGTTGATGACGTTTTCGATATACCCGAGGATGACCGAGGTATGGGGATCGGTGCGCAGGTATTCGAGCATGTTGGCTTCGTTGACCACGGCCATGTTGCCGAGGGAGACGAACTTGGAGAAGCCGATGCCCTCTCCGAGCGCCCAGTCGAGGATGGCCGCGCACAGGGCGCCGGATTGGGAGAAGAAGGCGATGGGGCCCTTTTTGGGATAGCCGGAGGCAAACGAGGCGTTGTTGTCGTCGTGGGTGCTCATGAGGCCCAGGCAGTTGGGACCGACCATGGCGATATCATGCGCGACGCACACCTCGGCGAGCTTTTGCTCCAGATAAAGGCCCTCTTTGCCGACTTCCTTGAACCCGGCCGTAATGACGATGATGGAACGGCACTTCCGCGCGGCAAGGGCTTCTACGGAGGCGAGAACAGCGGCTACGGGTACGACGATGACGGCCAGATCGAGACCTTCCGGCAGGCCGTCGATGCTTTTGGTCACGGGCAGTCCAAGGATTTCGTCGGATTTGGGGTTGACCGGGTAGATGGTTCCCGTAAACCCCGCCTCCTGCATGTTGGCCAAAACCTTGTAACCGACTTTGCCGGGCACCGAGGAGGCACCGATGATGGCAACGGTTTTGGGCTCAAACAGCGCAGTGATGTTGTCTTTTAAACTCATTAGGCTACCTCTTTCGCCTCTGTTTATGCGGCCGGGCAGGGGTGCTCGGCCAGCGTTTCCGCATAGATTTCCACCGGGTGACGCAGGGCTACCCGGTCGCCGGCCTGGGACAGCATGTCGCTTATCTGAAGCATGCAGGCCGGACAGCTCGTAGCCACGACCTTCGCGCCGGTAGCCACAATCGTGTCCCGCTTGCGTCTGCCGATGCGCTTGGACAGGTCATAGTGTTGCAGTGTGAAACTGCCGCCCGAGCCGCAGCAGGTATCCGCCCCCTCCATTTCGATGAGGCGGTAGCGGGGGTTGGCTGCGATCAGGGCCCGGGGTTCGGCAGAAACGCCCAGGGATTTCTTCAGATGACACGGATCATGGTAGGTGACCCGGATGGCCTCGGCTTCCGGCTGCGGGGCCGGAGAACGGGCAACGCCGGCAACCTTGACCAGATATTCGCTTAAATCCATGGTCTTGTCGGCCAAGGCCCGGATTTGGGCCCGGGTGGCCTCGGGCAGATCCATGGTCATGAGCGGCCAGATTTTTTTGATGGTGGACGTGCAGGAAGCGCAGGGGGTGACCAGGATATCGAAATCTCCGTCACCGAACAGGGCCATGTTGGCGGCCACCAGGCTTTCAAAGGTGGGACGGTCGCCCGAGGACAGGGCCGGAATGCCGCAGCAGGCTTGGCCATGGGGCATATAGACGGCGATGTCGTGGTGGTCGAAGACGGTCAGAGCGGCGGCGGCGATGCGGGGAAACATCTTGTCCACCACGCAGCCGTAGTAGAAGGCCACCTTGCGGCCCGAGGCCCCCGCGCGGCGCATCCCGGGCCGCTGCCGTCGCGTGGAAGGGTTTCGCGGCCAAGGGGATGAAGTGCCGGCCGCCGATAAGGCCGGAAAAGATTCTGGCGCACGAGGAGCCGAGCATGTCGTTGACCGGGCGGGTAAAAATGCCCTGAAAGGAGGCGGCCAGGGACAACAGGGCGTCGAACAGGCGGGGATTTTTGAGCAGTCCCCGAAAGATGATCCGTTTGACCGGGGACAGGCCGAAGTAGCCGGTCATAAACGCCCGGGCCTGCAGAAAGATGTCCAGAACCTTGACGCCGCTCGGACAACCGGCTTCGCAGGAGCCGCACAGGAGGCAGACGTTTAAGCGGTCATTGACCCCCTTGGGGTCCGTGATGAGCGCCTCGGCCAGAAATTCGAGCAGGGCGATCTTGCCCCGGGCCACATGCGTCTCCAGACCCGTTTCCCTGTAGATGGGGCATACGGACTGGCAGGTGCCGCAGCGCATACAGGTGACGAGTTGGTCGTCGATCTGCTTGAACAGAGCAATCAGTTGGCGCAGTTCGTTCATGTCATGCCCCGGTAATTTTCCCGGGATTGAGAATCCCCTTGGGATCCAGGGCTGTCTTCAGTCGCTTGGAGTAGAAAATGGACGTGCGGCCAATCTCCTTGGCCAGGTAGCGGGATTTGGCGATGCCGATGCCGTGCTCGCCGGACAAGGTGCCGCCAAGTCCCAGGGCAACGTCGAAAATTTCACCGATAGCCGCCTCCACGCGCTTCCATTCCTCGTGATCCCGTTTGTCGGTCAGGATGGTCGGATGGAGATTGCCGTCGCCGGCATGGCCGAAGGTGCCGATCGTAAGCTTGTAGGTGGCCGCGATGCGCTCCAGGGCACCGACCATGGCCGGGATTTGGGAGCGGGGGACGGTGGCGTCCTCCAGCACGGTGGTCGGGCGCAGCCGGGCCAGGGCGGACAGGGCCGTCCGGCGGGCCTGCCACAGTCTGTCGCGTTCGGCCACGCTGGCCGCCACCTGGAGGCTCGTGGCACCGATGCGTTTGCAGATGGTTTCCACGGCGGCGGCTTCCTCATCGACCTGGGCCGGATGGCCGTCCACCTCGATTAAAAGCAGGGCCTTGGCATCGGTCGGCAAGCCGGCATGGGCGAATTCCTCGACGGCCCGGATGGTGAAGTCGTCCATGTATTCCAGGGTCGCCGGCACGATCTTGGCCGCGATGATGGCGGCCACGGTTTCGGAGGCTTTGCCCAGGTCGTCGAACACGGCCATGATGGCCCGGCTGGCCCGGGGCGGCGGTACGAGCTTCAGGATGATTTCGCTGACAACGCCGAGCGTGCCCTCCGAGCCCACCAGCAAGCCGGTCAGGTTCAGTCCCGAAACGCATTTGACCGTCCGCGCACCGGTTTTGACCAGTTCCCCGGCCGCGTCGTAGAAGTGCAGGCCCAGGACATAGTCCTTGGTCACGCCGTACTTGAGACCGCGCAATCCGCCGGCGTTTTCGGCCACGTTGCCGCCGAGCGTGGACACGTCCTGGCTGCCGGGATCGGGCGGGTAGAACAGGCCTCGTTTGGCCACTGCCTCGGCGAATTTGGCCGTGACGACGCCTGGCTGGACCACGGCGTACATGTCGGCCTCGTTGATTTCGAGAATCGTGTCGAGTGCCCCGGTCAGCGCCACCACCCCATCCGGGGAGGGGATGGTGCCGCCCGAGAGATTGGTGCCCGAGCCGCGTATGGTCAGGGGCAAGCCGAGTTCGTTGCAGGTGGCAACCACCCGCCCCAGGGCTTCCGTGGTCTCGGGACGGACGACCAGGGAAGGAAGTTCGGGGGGCAGGACCGCCGCGTCGTACGCGTAGGCGTGCCGGTCCGCCTCGTCGGTCAGGACGTTGTCCTGACCGACGATTTCCGCGAATTTCCGGGGCAGGTGGTTATCCAATGTGACGCCTCTCGCCTTGGCTATTTGCCTGAACGGCCCTCGTCACAGGGGGCGCCGTCAGCGGGGCGCGTCTGTTCCGCCGTGGGGGTCGACGTGCAATACGTGCTGTCCGCAGCGTCCGCGCTGGCGGGCAGGCCACTGTCCCCACCGTCGAACACCGGCATTGCAGCCAGGTAATGCAACTCCTTGAACCGCTTCTGATAGGCGGCCTGGAGCCGGGACCGGAACTTTTGGGACAGCTCCGGCGCCGATTTCTCCAGGGCGGCGTAGCGCACCTCGCCGGACAGGAAGGCGCCGAGGTCGCCGGTCGGCTCCTTGGAGTCGATCACCAGCGGGTTCTTGCCTTCCTGGGCAAGCGCGGGATTGAAGCGGAACAGCGGCCAGTAACCGGATTCCACGGCCAGCTTGGCCTCCGCCATGGACTTGCCCATGCCCTTGCGGATGCCCTGGTTGATGCAGGGAGCGTAACAGATGACCAGGGACGGGCCGGGATAGGCCTCGGCTTCCAGGATGGCCTTCAGCGCCTGGTTCTTGTCCGCGCCCATGGCCACCGAGGCCACGTAGACGTAGCCGTAGGTCATGGCCATGCGGGCCAGATCCTTTTTGCCCGTGGTCTTGCCGGCCGCGGCAAACTTGGCGATGGCGCCAAGCGGGGTGGCCTTGGAGGCCTGGCCGCCGGTGTTGGAATAGACTTCGGTGTCCATGACCAGGATATTGATGTCCTCGCCCGAGGCGATGACGTGGTCCAAGCCGCCGTAGCCGATGTCATAGGCCCAGCCGTCGCCGCCGAAGACCCACACCGATTTCTTGGTGAAGATGTCGGCATCGGCCAGGATCGCGGCCTGGAGCGGGTCGGCGGCCGCGAGCAGCTTTTGCATCTGCGCACCGTATTCCCGTGAGCGGCCCGGGTCGTTGGCACCGGCCAGCCAACCCGCCATGGCGGCGCGCGCGCCGTCGGTGGGATTGCCGGCCAGGGCAGCCTTGATGTTGTCGGCCAGTTTGGCCCGACGTTGCTTGAGGGCCATGGTGTAGCCGAAGCCAAATTCGGCCGCATCCTCGAACAGGGAGTTGTTCCAGGCCGGACCGAAGCCCACGCCGTTGACGGCATAGGGCGACGTGGGGGCCGAACCGCCCCAGATCGACGAACAGCCCGTGGCGTTGGCCACCATCATGCGTTCCCCGAACAGCTGGGTGAGCAGCCGCACATACGGGGTCTCGCCGCAGCCGGCGCAGGCGCCCGAGAATTCGAGCAGCGGCTGGAAGAACTGGCTGCCCTTCAGGTTTTCGCGTTTGACCAGCCCGGCCTTGTTGGCAAGGCTCATGGCAAAGGCGTGGTTGGTCACCTGTTCGGCCTCTTCGGTTTCGAGGGGCTTCATGACGAGCGCCTTCTGCTTGGCCGGACAGACGTCGGCGCAGGAGCCGCAGCCCATGCAGTCCATGGGGAACACCTGCACGCGGAAGGAAAGGCCGGAAAGCTCCTTGCCCGTGGCCGGCAGCGTCCCGAAGGAGGCCGGCGCCTTGGCCATTTCGGCCGCATCGGCCAGGAAGGGCCGGATGGTGGCATGGGGACAGACAAAGGCGCACTGGTTGCACTGGATGCAGTTTTCCTTGATCCAGTGGGGGATGTTGATCGCCACGCCGCGTTTTTCGTAGCGGGAGGTGGCGGCCGGGAAGGAACCGTTCTCGGCAAAGGCGGAAACCGGCACCGTATCGCCCTTCTGGGCCAGGATCGGCCGGATGACCTTGTTGTAATAGGCGGGTTCGTCCCGGGCCGGCTCCGGTCTGTCGGGAGCCGTGGCCCAGGCGGCCGGGACCGCCACCTCGACCAGATGCTCCATGGCCATGTCCACGGCGTCCACGTTCATCTTGACGACGGCCTCGCCTTTCTTGCCGTAGGTCTTTTTGATGGAGTCCTTGAGCAGAGCGATGGCTTCGTCGATGGGCAGCACACCGGCCAGCTTGAAAAAGGCCGTCTGCATAATCATATTGATGCGCCCGCCGAGGCCGACTTTTTCGGCGATGGCCACGGCGTCGATGGTGAAGACCTTGAGCTTTTTGGTCGCGATGGTGCGCAGCATATGGCCGGGCAGGTTCTTTTCGAGTTCCGCGGCCGTTCCCCACGACGAGTTCAGCACGAAGATGCCGCCGTCCTTGATGCCTTCCAGGATCTCGTAGTCGTGGACGTAGCTCGGCTTGTGGCAGGCGATGTAATCGGCGGCCTCGACCAGGTAGGTGGACTGGATGGGCTTTTTGCCGAAACGCAGATGGGAGACGGTGATGCCGCCGGATTTTTTGGAGTCGTAGGCGAAGTAGCCTTGGGCGTAGAGGTCGGTATTGTCGCCGATGATCTTGATGGCCGACTTGTTGGCGCCGACGGTGCCGTCGGAGCCGAAGCCCCAGAACTTGCACTGGACCGTGCCTTCGGGCGTGGTGGGCAGGGGGCCGGAGACGGGAAGCGACAGGCCGGACACGTCGTCGACGATGCCCACCACGAAGTGGCGCTTGGGCGCGACGGCGGCCATGTTGTCGTAGACGGCCTTGACCATGCCCGGGCGGAATTCCTTGGAACCCAGGCCGTAGCGACCGCTCATCAGTTTCGGAATCGAGCCGCCGCGTTCGACGAAGGCGGCGCACACATCCTCATAGAGAGGTTCGCCGAGGCTGCCCGGTTCCTTGCTGCGGTCGAGCACCGTCACCACCTCGGCCGTGGCCGGCAGGACCTTGAACAGGTAATCCGGGGCGAAGGGCCGGAAGAGCCGCACCTTGACCAGTCCGACCTTTTCCCCCTTGGCCGTTAAGTAATTGACCACTTCCTCGATGGTCTCGCAGGAGGAACCCATGGAGACGATGACGCGGGTGGCGTCGGGCGCGCCCACGTAGTCGAAGAGTTTGTAGGCGCGTCCGGTCAGACCGGCCACCTTCTCCATCATCTTGGAGACGATGCCCGGGATGCGCTGGTAGGAGGGGTTGGCCCGTTCGCGACCCTGGAAGAAGATGTCGGGGTTCTGGGCGGTGCCGCGCAATTCGGGATGTTCGGGGTTCATGGCCCGGGCCCGGAAGGCGGCGATCTTCTCGTAATTGACCAGACCCTTGATGTCCTCGTAATCGATGACCTTGATTTTTTGGATCTCGTGGGAGGTCCGGAAGCCGTCGAAGAAGTGGACGAAGGGGACACTGGCCTCGATGGCGGACAGATGGGTCACCAGGGCCAGGTCCATGCATTCCTGGACCGAGGCCGAGCCCAGCATGGCAAATCCGGTGGCCCGGGCGGCCATGATGTCGGAATGATCCCCGAAGATGGACAGGGCGTGGGTGGCCACGGCCCGGGCCGAGACATGGAAGACGGCGGGCAAAAGTTCGCCGGCGATCTTGAACATGTTGGGAATCATGAGGAGGAGGCCCTGGGAGGCGGTGAAGGTAGTGGTCAGCGCTCCGGCGGCAAGGCACCCGTGTACCGCGCCGGCCGCGCCGGCCTCGGACTGCATTTCCCGGATCGTTACAGTCTGGCCAAAGATGTTTTTTTGCCCTTTAGCTGCCCATTCATCCGCTACCTCGCCCATAGTGGACGACGGGGTAATGGGATAAATGGCCGCCGTGTCACTTAAGGCGTAGGCAATGTGCGTGGTGGCGGTGTTGCCGTCCATGCTCTTCATCTTCATGGCCATGCTACAGTCTCCTTCAATAGTTGCCGTTCAATGTGAACGAAGCGGGATGCTCTTCCCCCCTTGGGCAAATCCCGGCCGATACCCCAAAAAACCATAAGATTACAAGATATTAAAATCTAAAAATGCATCCGTTCCACATCAGAACCTGACTCGCCCATCCAGCGTATCGGATATCGGGTCGCATTACGTACCTCGAAAGATCAGGCGAGGTAAAGTGTTTCGTGATGCATGGGGTGTTGGAAATTTGTCGAAAAAAAAAAACCGCCGTGGCGGGCCGGATGTCGGCC
>Ga0268359_12045_pt1 | contig 10599 bp, 9 predicted proteins | sample BioMet11_FD_194416 | JGI IMG/M metagenome (GOLD analysis project Ga0268359, IMG submission 194416) | Sewage microbial communities from Oakland, California, United States - Biofuel 11 (PacBio Assembly) | ecosystem: Engineered > Wastewater > Sewage > Unclassified | place: USA: California | collected...
CGTATAGCCCGAGGGCGTCGCCCGTCCCCGCGAGGGACAGCACCCACAGGCACGTGAGCAGGATGGCCGAGACGTACACCAGGAACATGACGGGGTTGGCGAGCTGTGCGCGCGGCGTGAGCTTGGCAAACGCCGCGCCCACCGCCTTCCATGCCATCGCCGCGTCCATACCGTGGCTGTTTTTCTTCTCCATGACGACGCCCCCTATACCGCGCTGCCGAGAAACTCGGCAACGGGTCCCAGCGCGAGCGCCGGGAAGAAGCTCAGGGCACCCACGAGGATAACGATGAAGATGAGCAGGAACACGAACATCGGGCCGGTGGTAGAGAGCGTTCCGGCCGAGGTGGCCACCATGCGCTTCCCGGACAGCCCACCCGCAATGGAGAGCACGGCGGCTATGGGGACGAACCGCGCGAAGAGCATCGCGAAGGCGAGCAAGACGTTGAGGAACGTGGTATTGCTGAGCATCCCCGCAAAGGACGATCCGTTGTTTCCGCCCGCAGACGAGAAGTTGTACAGCAGCTCGGAGAACCCATGGGCACCCGAGTTGCCCAGATACCCCGCCACCTGGGGAACGAGGGCCGCTACGCCAGAACCCACCAGAATGGCCACCGGTGTTGGCAAGACACACGAGCACCGACATGCGCATCTCGGGCGGTTCGATCTTCTTGCCAGAAACTCAGGGGTCCTGCCCACCATGAGGCCCGCCACGAAGACCGTGAGAATCGCGAAGCCGAGCATGCCGTAGAGACCGCTGCCTACGCCACCGAAGACCACCTCGCCCAGCTCCATGAGCACCATGGGAACGAAGCCTCCATGGGCGTGAGGGAGTCCATCGTGGCAGTTGACCGATCCCCGAAGACGCTGCGGTAGTGAACACGGGCCCAGACGCTCGAGGACGCGATGCCGAAGCGTGACTCCTTGCCTTCCATGTTCCCGCCGGCCTGACCGAAACCGTCGAGAGGTCAACCGAGCCGCCCTGGGCAAGTTGCGCCGTACCGCCCTGCTCGTTCACGATCATGATGACGAGCGAGATGACCAGGCAGATCGCCATGGCTGCAAAGAGGGCCCTTCCCTGCTTCTTGCTCTTGACGCATAGGCCAAAGGCAAAGCAGAGCGCCGCAGGAATCAACAGAATCGAGATGAGCTCGAGAAAGTCGGTGAAGGCGCTTGGGTTCTCGAGCGGATAGGCCGAGTTCGTGCCGAAGTATCCGCCGCCGTTGGTGCCCAGCTGCTTGATGGCAACCTGGCTCGCCGCGAGGCCTTGGGGCAACCGCCTCCTGCGTGACGATGGTCGCATCGTCAACCGTCTGCCCATCAACCGTGACGGTACCGGCGTTCGTGTCGATCTGGGCCCCTTCGATGACGTCGCCTGCGGCATCAACGGCGATGGGCTCGTCGAGCGTAACGTAGCGCGTTCCGCTCAGGCTCTCGGGAACACCCCCGGCCACCAGACATATCGCAAGGACGAGCGAGAGTGGCAGGAACACGTAGAGCGTGCCGCGGATGAGGTCGACCCAGAAGCTGCCCAGACCCTCGCCCTTGGTACGCACGAAGCCCCGGATGAGAGCAAAGAGCACGGCCATGCCCACGGCGGGCGTCAGGAAGTTCTGCACCCCGAGACCAGCCGCCTGGGCGAGCCAGCCGAGCGTGGTCTCACCCGAATAGGCCTGCCAGTTGGTGTTGGTCACGAAGCTGACCGCGGTGTTGAAGGCGAGATCCCAACTCATGCCGGAGAGCCCATTGGGGGTTTCCAGGAAGCCAACCCTGGCACATGAGCAGCACCATGACCACGATGAGGCTTGCTGCGGAGAAGGCGAGCACGCAGGCGAGATAGCGCCTCCAGCCCATTTCCTCGCTGGGGTCAATATGAAGCAGGCGGTACGCGCCGCCCTCGATGGGTTTCACGACCTTGCCCATGAAGGTCTTCTCGCCCGTCATTGCCTTGCGATGTAGCTGCCCAACGGATACGCAAGCAGTACCAAGACAAGCGGGTCAAGCGCGACCTCGATGAAAACGTGCGCCATTAGCGGTCACCCACCATGAGTATGTGCACGTAGTAGCAGAGCAGTGCCACTGCGACCACAGCAATAACGACGCGAATGTATGCCATCCTCTCCTCCTTCGTTCGGATGGAACCATATAAGCGTCGCGGGCATTAAGGCGCCATGAAGAGAATCCGCATCGCATTAAACGCGGCACAATGGCTGAGGGCGATTGGGGGCTCCCGAGATGTTCTCTCGAGAGCCCCTTATGACACACGTACCCGCAGGATACGAGCGGTGATGTCGCCGTGCTAGTAGTGGATGCGCGTGCCGGAGGTGCCCCTCACCGCCTCGGGGGCCCTCTCGAGCGAGCCGATGACGGCCGTGCGGTCGGGCCTGCCCTCGCAGAAGCGGATCGCGGCGCGGACCTTGGGCTCCATGGAGCCCTTCCCGAACTGGCCCCTCGTCGGCGTACGCGCGGGCCTGGGCGACGGTGAGGTCGGCGAGGCCCCTCTGGTCCTCCGTGCCGAAGTTGATGGCGACGCGGTCGACGGCGGTGAGCAGCACGAGCTCGTCGGCGTCGCAGTCCTCGCCGAGCAGCGCCGCCGCCATGTCCTTGTCGATGACGGCGGGGACCCCCTTGTAGCAACCAAGATCATCGGGGTCGCGTATCACGGGGATGCCGCCCCCGCCGCACGCGACGACGATGAACTCGTTGTCGAGGAGGTTCAGGATCGAGTCCCGACTCCACGATGCGCCTTGGGCGCGGGCTCGCGACGACGCGGCCGGTAGCCGCGGCCCGAGCCCGCGCCCAAGGCGCATCGTGGAGTCGGACTCGATCCTGAACCTCCTCGACAACGAGTTCATCGTCGTCGCGTGTGCGGCGGGGGCGGCATCCCGTGATACGCGACCCCGATGATCTTGGTTGCTACAAGGGGGTCCCCGCCGTCATCGACAAGGACATGGCGGCGGCGCTGCTCGGCGAGGACTGCGACGCCGACGAGCTCGTGCTGCTCACCGCCGTCGACCGCGTCGCCATCAACTTCGGCACGGAGGACCAGAGGGATCTCGCCGACCTCACCGTCGCCCAGGCCCGCGCGTACGCCGACGAGGGGCAGTTCGGGAAGGGCTCCATGGAGCCCAAGGTCCGTGCCGCGATCCGCTTCTGCGAGGGCAGGCCCGACCGCACGGCCGTCATCGGCTCGCTCGAGAGGGCCCCCGAGGCGGTGAGGGGCACCTCTGGCACGCGCATCCACTATTAGCACGGCAACATCACCGCTCGTATCCTGCGGGTACGTGTGTCATAAGGGGCTCTCGAGAGAACATCTCGGGAGCCCCCAATTGCTTCCAGCCATTGTGCCGCGTTAATGCGATGCGGATTCTCTTCATGGCGCCTTAATGCCCGCGACGCTTATATGGTTCCATCCGAACGAAGGAGGAGAGGATGGCATACATTCGCGTCGTTATTGCTGTGGTCGCAGTGGCACTGCTCTGCTACTACGTGCACATACTCATGGTGGGTGACCGCTAATGGCGCACGTTTTCATCGAGGTCGCGCTTGACCTGCTTGTCTTGGTACTGCTTGCGTATCCGTTGGGCAGCTACATCGCCAAGGCAATGACGGGCGAGAAGACCTTCATGGGCAAGGTCGTGAAACCCATCGAGGGCGGCGCGTACCGCCTGCTTCATATTGACCCCAGCGAGGAAATGGGCTGGAGGCGCTATCTCGCCTGCGTGCTCGCCTTCTCCGCAGCAAGCCTCATCGTGGTCATGGTGCTGCTCATGTGCCAGGGTTGGCTTCCTGGAAACCCCAATGGGCTCTCCGGCATGAGTTGGGATCTCGCCTTCAACACCGCGGTCAGCTTCGTGACCAACACCAACTGGCAGGCCTATTCGGGTGAGACCACGCTCGGCTGGCTCGCCCAGGCGGCTGGTCTCGGGGTGCAGAACTTCCTGACGCCCGCCGTGGGCATGGCCGTGCTCTTTGCTCTCATCCGGGGCTTCGTGCGTACCAAGGGCGAGGGTCTGGGCAGCTTCTGGGTCGACCTCATCCGCGGCACGCTCTACGTGTTCCTGCCACTCTCGCTCGTCCTTGCGATATGTCTGGTGGCCGGGGGTGTTCCCGAGAGCCTGAGCGGAACGCGCTACGTTACGCTCGACGAGCCCATCGCCGTTGATGCCGCAGGCGACGTCATCGAAGGGGCCCAGATCGACACGAACGCCGGTACCGTCACGGTTGATGGGCAGACGGTTGACGATGCGACCATCGTCACGCAGGAGGCGGTGCCCCAAGGCCTCGCGGCGAGCCAGGTTGCCATCAAGCAGCTGGGCACCAACGGCGGCGGATACTTCGGCACGAACTCGGCCTATCCGCTCGAGAACCCAAGCGCCTTCACCGACTTTCTCGAGCTCATCTCGATTCTGTTGATTCCTGCGGCGCTCTGCTTTGCCTTTGGCATATGCGTCAAGAGCAAGAAGCAGGGAAGGGCCCTCTTTGCAGCCATGGCGATCTGCCTGGTCATCTCGCTCGTCATCATGATCGTGAACGAGCAGGGCGGTACGGCGCAACTTGCCCAGGGCGGCTCGGTTGACCTCTCGACGGTCGGTCAGGCCGGCGGGAACATGGAAGGCAAGGAGTCACGCTTCGGCATCGCGTCCTCGAGCGTCTGGGCCGTGTTCACTACCGCAGCGTCTTCGGGATCGGTCAACTGCACGATGGACTCCCTCACGCCCATGGGAGGCTTCGTTCCCATGGTGCTCATGGAGCTGGGCGAGGTGGTCTTCGGTGGCGTAGGCAGCGGTCTCTACGGCATGCTCGGCTTCGCGATTCTCACGGTCTTCGTGGCGGGCCTCATGGTGGGCAGGACCCCTGAGTTTCTTGGCAAGAAGATCGAACCGCCCGAGATGCGCATGTCGGTGCTCGTGTGTCTTGCCACACCGGTGGCCATTCTGGTGGGTTCTGGCGTAGCGGCCCTCGTTCCCCAGGTGGCGGGGTATCTGGGCAACTCGGGTGCCCATGGGTTCTCCGAGCTGCTGTACAACTTCTCGTCTGCGGGCGGAAACAACGGATCGTCCTTTGCGGGGATGCTCAGCAATACCACGTTCCTCAACGTCTTGCTCGCCTTCGCGATGCTCTTCGCGCGGTTCGTCCCCATAGCCGCCGTGCTCTCCATTGCGGGTGGGCTGTCCGGGAAGCGCATGGTGGCCACCTCGGCCGGAACGCTCTCTACCACCGGCCCGATGTTCGTGTTCCTGCTCATCTTCATCGTTATCCTCGTGGGTGCCCTGAGCTTCTTCCCGGCGCTCGCGCTGGGACCCGTTGCCGAGTTTCTCGGCAGCGCGGTATAGGGGGCGTCGTCATGGAGAAGAAAAACAGCCACGGTATGGACGCGGCGATGGCATGGAAGGCGGTGGGCGCGGCGTTTGCCAAGCTCACGCCGCGCGCACAGCTCGCCAACCCCGTCATGTTCCTGGTGTACGTCTCGGCCATCCTGCTCACGTGCCTGTGGGTGCTGTCCCTCGCGGGGACGGGCGACGCCCCCTCGGGCTATACGCTCGCCATCGTCGTGATGCTCTGGCTCACGGTGTTGTTCTCGAACTATGCCGAGGCGCTCGCCGAAGGTCGCGGCAAGGCGCAGGCCGACTCGCTGAGAAAGTCAAAGGGCGACGTCACGGCACACAAGGTGCCCTCCGTCGAGCGTCATGACGAGGTTACCGACGTGAGCTCGTCAACTCTAATCAAGAACGATTTCGTGATCGTCTACGCAGGCGAGCAGATTCCGGCTGACGGTACGGTGGTCATGGGCGCCGCCTCGGTCGACGAAAGCGCCATAACCGGCGAATCGGCGCCCGTGATTCGCGAGGCGGGCGGAGACCGTAGCTCCGTCGTGGGCGTCACGACCGTGCTCTCCGACTGGATCGTGGTCGAGGTCACCAATGATCCTGGCGAGAGCTTCCTCGACAAGATGATTGCCATGGTCGAGGGTGCCTCGCGCAAGAAGACCCCCAACGAAATTGCGCTCCAGGTGTTCCTCGTGGCGCTGTGCATTATCTTCATCCTCGTGGTGATGGCGCTCTATGCCTACTCGGACTTCACGGCCGTTCAGGCGGGTATGCCCAATCCCAGCTCGGTCACCACGCTCGTGGCCCTGCTCGTGTGCCTTGCCCCCACGACCATCGGCGCCCTTCTCTCCGCCATCGGCATCGCGGGAATGAGCCGCCTCAACGAGGCCAACGTGCTCGCCATGAGCGGTCGCGCCATCGAGGCCGCCGGCGACGTGGACGTGCTCATGCTCGACAAGACTGGCACCATCACGCTTGGCAACCGCCGCGCCGACGAGTTCATTTCCGTCGACGGCGCGAAGATCGAGGAGCTCGCCGACGCTGCACAGCTGGCGTCCCTCGCCGACGAGACGCCCGAGGGCCGCTCGATCGTGGTCCTGGCCAAGCAGCGCTTTGGCCTGCGTGGCCGTGAGCTCTCCGAGGCGGATGCGACCTTCGTGCCCTTCTCCGCCAAGACGCGCATGAGCGGGATTGACTACGCGGGCGACGAGATTCGCAAGGGTGCTGCCGACGCCATCGATTCCTATCTCTCCGCCGCCGGAATCGGCGGGCTCTCGGACGAGTGCAGGGAGGCCGTGCAACATGTCGCCCAGCAAGGGGCGACTCCGCTCGTCGTGACGAAGAACCACCGCGTCCTGGGTGTGATAGAGCTTCGCGACATCATCAAGGAGGGCGTTGCCGAGAAGTTCGCCGATCTCAGGCGCATGGGGATACGCACCATCATGGTGACGGGAGACAACCCCACGACTGCGGCGGCCATCGCCGCCGAGGCCGGGGTGGATGACTTTCTCGCTGAGTCCACACCCGAGGGCAAGCTTGAGACCATCCGTACGTACCAGGCGCAGGGCCACATGGTTGCCATGACGGGTGACGGTACCAACGATGCTCCCGCCCTCGCACAGGCCGATGTGGCGGTTGCCATGAACACGGGCACGCAGGCTGCCAAGGAAGCCGGCAACATGGTGGATCTCGACTCGAGCCCCACCAAGCTCATCGATATCGTGCGCATCGGCAAGCAGCTGCTCATGACGAGGGGTGCCCTCACCACGTTCTCAATCGCCAACGACTTGGCCAAGTACTTTGCGATCATCCCCGCCTTGTTCGTGGACATCTATCCCAAGCTCTCGATGCTGAACGTTATGGGGCTCCACTCGCCGGAATCGGCGGTGCTCGCGGCCATCATCTATAACGCCTTCGTCATCGTGGCACTCATCCCGCTGGCCCTTCGCGGCGTGGAGTACCGGGAAGTCCCAGCGGCAAAGCTGCTCTCGCACAACCTCCTGGTATATGGCCTCGGTGGCCTCGTGGTCCCATTTGTCGTGATCAAGCTCATCGACCTGCTCCTTGTGGTCATGGGCGTTGCATAGGAGGTATGTGATGAAGACGTTTGTCAGGATGCTCCCTCGCGCGTTCGCGGTGCTTCTCGCTGCGACGGTCGTGCTGGGCGTCGCCTACCCTCTTGTGATTCTTGGCGTCGGCCAAGCGTTCTTTCCCTATCAGGCCAACGGCAGCGTGATTGAGGTGGATGGCAAGGCCGTGGGCAGCGAGCTGCTCGCCCAGTGGTTCTCCGATGACGGTCACATGTGGGGCCGCGTGATGGATGTGGACACCTCGTCCATCACAACCTCCGACGGGTCATCCACGCTGTATGCCACGCCGTCGAACCTCTCGCCCGCAAGTGACAAGTACTCACAGCTCATTGCCGAGCGTGCGGCAAAGCTGCGCGCCGCCAATCCGGACGAGGGCGACACGGCCATTCCCGTCGACCTTGTCACCTGCTCTGGGTCGGGGCTTGACCCGGACATCTCGGTTGCCGCGGCGGAGTATCAGATTCCCCGTATCGCGGCCGCGACGGGCCTCTCGACCGATAAGCTCGAATCGATCGTCGATGATGCCACGACCGACCGCTTCCTCGGCGTCTTCGGGGAGAACACCGTCAACGTGCTCAAGGTGAATCTCGCCATCGATGCGGCTCTGGGGGAGTAGAACAAGAGCGCGTATGCGCGCAGTCCGCTGACGAGGCGCATGTCACGAGGGGAGGATCGAGCATGAGGGATGACGAGGGTGAACGGCCGGATCCCGATTCCATCCTGCGGGGCCTGGCGGCGGAGCATCCGAGCTCGAAAGGCGAGCTCAAGATTTTCTTTGGCTATGCCGCGGGCGTGGGCAAGACCTATTCGATGCTGCGATCAGCCCATGACGAGCTGCAGCGCGGCATCGATGTGGTGGTGGGCTATGTCGAGCCCCATGCGCGCCCCGAGACCCGAGCCCTTCTCGAGGGGCTCGAGGCCATACCCGTTCGCACCTTCGAGCACGCGGGCGTATCGCTCATCGAGCCCGACATCGACGCCATCATCGCACGGGCCCCACAGCTCGTCCTCGTGGACGAGCTTGCCCACACCTGTGCCGAGGGGTCACGCCATACGAAGCGCTACCAGGACGTCGAGGAACTCCTCACGGCAGGTATCGACGTGTACACCACCATCAACGTGCAACATCTCGAGAGTCTCAACGACCGCGTGAGCGCGATTACGGGCGTCGTCGTGGGCGAGAGGATTCCCGACCACATCTTCGACGATGCCGACCAGGTCGAGTTCGTGGACATCGAGCCAGAGGACCTCATGACGAGGCTTCGCGAAGGCAAGGTCTACTCGAGCGATCGAGCGGAGCGTGCCCTTGGCAACTTCTTCGACGAGAAGAACCTCACTGCCCTGCGCGAAATCGCCCTGCGCCGTTGCGCCGATCGCGCAAACCTCGTGGTTGAGCGCGTGCGCTCCACCCAAGGGGGCAGCTACTACACGGGCGAGCATGTGCTCGTGTGCCTGTCCTCGTCCCCGTCGAACGGGCGCATCCTGAGGACGGCCTCGCGCATGTCCAAGGCCTTCGACGCCCACCTCACGGCCCTCTCCGTGGAGGTTCCCGATCGTGAGCTCTCGCCTGACGACGAGCGCCGCCTTACCGAGAACATGAGGCTCGCGGAGCGTCTCGGCGCACAGGTCGAGACTGTCGCGGGTGATGACGTAGCGCGGCAGGTCTGCGACTATGCCCGCATGGCGGGAGTGTCGAAGCTCGTGCTCGGCCACAGCGCCGTGCGCCGTCGCCTGCTTGGTCCGGTCCCGCTCACTGACCGCATCGTGGCTCTCGCGCCCGATCTCGACATCTTCATTATCCCGGACGAGTCGGTGGCGAAAACCGCATGGAGGGGACATTCAAGCAAAAGCTCCCTCTCGCCAGCAGACATCGGCAAAGGCGTCCTCATCCTCATGGCAGTCACCACCGTGGGTTACCTTCTCGAGTCGGTGGGCCTCTCGATCATGAACATCGCCATCCTTTACGTGTTTGGCGTCGTGGCCACGGCCATGATCGTCGAGGGCCAAATTCCCTGCCTGATCTACTCGGTGCTCGCGGTTGTCCTTTTCAACTACTTCTTTACCGAGCCTCGCTACACCCTCGTCGCGTGGGATGCCCAGTACCCAGCCACGTTCGTGGTGATGTTCCTGACCGCGGCCCTGGCGAGCTCCATGGCGCAGCGTCTCAAGAGCCAGGCGAAGGCGAGCGCCGAGGCTGCGTATCGAACCCAGGTTCTTCTCGAGTGCGACCAACTCCTTCAGAGGGCCAAGAACCCCGATCAAGTCGTCGAGGTCATGGTGGGTCAGCTCATCAGGCTTCTGAAGCGCGATGTCGTCTACTATCCCGCCGAGGAGGGACGTCTGGGGCCGGTAAGGACCTTTCCGGCGAGCGGGGGCACCATCGACCCTTCCTGCACGAGCGACAACGAGCGGGGCGTGGCGATCTGGGTGTATCGCAACAACAAGCGCGCCGGAGCCACGACGGATACTCTTGGAAGCGCTGCCTGTCTGTACCTGGCCGTGCGTGCCGTGGACATGGTGTACGGGGTCGTGGGAATCGTGATGGGCAACGAGGCGATCGATGCGTCCGGCAGCGGGATCACCCTCTCGATCCTTGGCGAGACCGCCCTTGCCCTCGAGAAGGAGTATGCGCTCGCCCAACGAGAAGAGGCAGCGGTCCTTGCCAAAAACGAGCAGCTCAGAGCAAACCTGCTGCGGTCGGTCTCCCATGACCTCCGGACACCCCTCACGGCAATCACCGGCTGTTCGAGCCTCCTTGCGGAAGACGACGGGAGCATGTCCGTCGAGCACCGTCGCGAACTTGCGGTTGCCATCAACGATGACTCGATCTGGCTTGGTGGGCTCGTCGAGAACCTGCTTTCGCTCACGAGAATCGAGGAGGCCCACGTGAGCCTCTCCCTCGAGCCCGAGCTCGTCGAGGATGCGGTGGACGATGCGGTCAGGCACGTGAGCCGCGACGTTTCGACGCATCACGTTGAGCTGTCCCGACCCGATGAGCCTGTCGTCGCCATGATGGACGTTCGCCTCATCGTGCAGGTGGTGGTGAATCTCGTGAATAACGCGGTCCAACACACGCCCAAGGGGTCAACCATCCACATCTCGTCGAGCAGCCAGGACGGCAAGGCGGTAATCGAGGTTGCCGACGACGGTCCTGGCATTGCGGATGCCGAGAAGGCACGGGT
>Ga0268359_11846_pt1 | contig 10588 bp, 11 predicted proteins | sample BioMet11_FD_194416 | JGI IMG/M metagenome (GOLD analysis project Ga0268359, IMG submission 194416) | Sewage microbial communities from Oakland, California, United States - Biofuel 11 (PacBio Assembly) | ecosystem: Engineered > Wastewater > Sewage > Unclassified | place: USA: California | collected...
ACATCTATGTCGCTGTCTTCAGTCGCCTCGCCTCTCCCATAGCTTCCCTGCAAACCGACAAATTCGAGTCTTTCTTTAAAACAAACGGATATTTTATCTGTAAATTCTTTCATCCAGAGATCTATATCAATCAGCATTCCAGCATCACAACCCTGCCTTTAATTATTTATATTTATACTAAACAACAACAAAACACTGTTATTTTACCTTTGCCTTTCCATTGCAATTACTTATCTATAATTAAATACCGAAAATATACTTTGAATAAAAAACGATATATCAGAGCGCAGCATGAAATCAGGACAAAACGGCGGCAGGAGAAATATTTCCTGCCGCCGTTCTATTTACAGCGCTGTATTGTACATCAACTTAAGAATTTAATCCGACAGTGCAGGTCCCTGCCCAGAGGTACCGGCCTTTTCTTCTGTAGCCGAATTCTCAGCTTCCTGCTGGGTCATCCCTGCCGGCAGCTGTAAATATACATCCTCAGCCCCTTCTACAAGAGCAGGCAGTGATATCAGCAGCGTCGATTTTTTCCCGAAGTTGAATGAACGCTCGGCGGATTTCAGCACCTTTTCGGTATTTTCGTCTATGATTTCGACTTTGATGCTGTGTTCCGGCCCGCTCACCTTCGTTACGTCACGGTCATCGGCATAAAATTCCATGGACTTGTCATCATTGCCGTCGATCGTTACTTTCATATATTCCGCTGCCTTATAACTTTTACCGTTTATTTCAACCGACTTATTATCAAGAAGCACTTCGTGTTCCTTGCCTATGTAAAAGAGGCAAAAACCAAACGCTACAATAAGAAGAAACAGTGCAACTCTTATCACAAGACGTTTTCTGTTAACACCGGCGAGATCCATGTCCTTATTTCTCCCCTCTGAGGCTTCTTCGTGCTTCAGCTTTTTCCCTCATGCGTTTCCATGCATGCAGCACAAGGGCGATCGCTATTATACCGTAAGAAACAAACACCCGGAAATATTCACCAAGCTGAGCCTGTCCTATAAGCTCCTTTCCTGCCATAGGAGATACTACAAACATCATATGGAACAGTATTACACCGACAAATACGTTAGTAATAGTGGCCCTGCTCACTGAAGCCCCGCCTATCAGAAGCGCTGCAATCGCGAACATACCTGCTTGGTCATGGCTGTTATATGTATTCATAGTACCTATGTTCTGAAGGAAAATTATCTGTCCGTAGCACGCCAATACTGTTGAGATGACTATTGCTATAACACGTGTACGCTCAACAGGGATGCCCGCTTCTTCCGCCACCTTCATATCCTGGCCAAGCGCCCTCATATCCTGGCCGAGTTTGGTTTTGCGGAACCATACGACAAACAGGCAGAAAATGCCTATAAGGATGAAGGTAGCTATAGGAACATCAATTGTAGAGATTCTCAGCGGGATCAGGTTATCCAAAACATGTCTAAGTCCAGTCAGGTTTATGGCATTACGTATGCCGTATCCGCGTGAAAGGACAAGCTGCGGGTTGCTTATCGGTATAATGGATCCCATCGTGTAAAGCACAACAAGCTGATAAACGCCGTTTATGAAAAAACCAAGAATATACGACGTCACCATTTCTCTTCCCTTGGCTCTGTTGAGGACGGCCCCGCATATATAGCCCAGTAATATCGCTATCGGTGTACCTATCAGAGCAGCAAGCATCATGCCTGACACACCAACGATCGCCCAGTCAGTTACAAAAATCATCCCGATCTGCCCGGCCATTGCTCCAAGGACCATACCAAAGTTAAGGCCCATTCCAGCAAGTATAGGAATCAGAAGCGAAAGGACGAGGAAAGAATTCCTTGCCAGACGGGTCAGCATTTCCTGAATAAGATAAGTTGCCGAAAAGCCGGATATCGGTATGGCAACCGCGGAAAGCGCTATGAATATGATAGGCACAGCATTGTTTGCAATTATATCCTTAAAGCTCATAGAGCCTTTCTTTTTTGAGGCCATCACCGTTTCACCGTCACTTTCCTCGTAAGGGCATAAAGTATCATCCCGTTACTTACAATAATACGTATAACCTCGGACATGTCTGTCTGCATTACACTGTTGATGACGGATGGTGTCATTGTAAGGATGCCCTGGAAAAGAAACGTTCCTATGAGCACATTAGCCATTGAAGCCTTGTTTACGGACGCACCGCCCAGAAGTATTGCAGCAACCGCCGGGAACGCCATATAGAACGGTCCCATATACAGCTGTATGAAACCGAAGCTCTGCTCATACACGAGTATTCCTATCGCTCCAAGGACCGTAGATATTACAACCGATATTGTACGCATTTTATCGACATCAATGCCCGATGCCCTTGCAAAATCAGGATTTGAACCTACTGCAGTAATCGCCGTACCTGTTTTTGTATGGAAAAACGCCCAAATGAGAAACACCATCAGTGCAAAAAACATATACATGCCTATCGGAAAATAGAAAAATTCGCCTATCTGTATATGCAGATATTTACTAAGCGCGTTAAGCCAAAATCCCTCGACGCTTATTGTGGTCCTGAGCCCTGATCCGCCATAGCCCCATATCATTGTCGGACTGGTATACGGCAAAAGAAGCCATGCCATACACATAAGTGCCACCGAAGAAAACCCTACATATGTGGCTATCATCATTTCGTCGCCTTTTACGCGATTTAGCAGCTGTCCGTAGAGCCAGCCAAGAACAGCCGCTATAGGTACCGCTATTATCATTGCGATGAGGAAGCCCACTCCTCCTGTGATGCCGATCTGTATAGATGTGACAGCACCTACAAGGCCTGCAATAATACCAAGAGGCAGTCCAAAATTAAGACCGCATCCTGACTGTACCATAGGGACCATAGCCAGGACCAGCACCCCGTTCATTCCGACACGGACAAGGGTATCTGACAGTGACGCGTCGATACGCACACCTACAAAAGGCGCCGCAATAAAAAGCGATACAAGGAACAGCCCGATTATTATCCTTGGCCATCCTGCGTTTTCAATGAAATTCTGCAATTTTTCCTTCATCAGTCTCACCTGCCGCTCCCTGATAAATTGTTATCCTGCAAATCAGTACCGACATGTCCGAGCATCAGAAGTCCGAACTCCTCGGCCGGTGATTTTGCCGGCAGTATACCTGAAACCCTGCCTTCATTTATTATCGCGATACGGTCACAAATGGAACGCAGCTCCTCAAGCTCCGAAGATGTCATTATTATCGTTGCGCCTGTTTTTTCATTTACTCTGCGCAGAGTATCAAGGACAAGTTTTTTGGCACCGACATCTATGCCTCTGGTAGGCTCGGATACAAACAATATCTCCGGTGCAACGGCAAATGCCTTTGCAAGGCAGACCTTCTGCTGGTTGCCTCCGGAAAGTTCTATGGCTCTCTGTTTGGGGCCTGTGCAGCGTATTTCAAGCGCTTTGATATAATTTTCAGTGCATGCTGAAATAGCATTGTCGTCTCTCCATCTTACAAAACCGCCCATGTAATTTTTAACAAATTTATTCTGGACCTGCAGCGCTGTAAACGCAATATTCCAATCGATGCCTTCTTCGAGAAGCAGTCCTACTCCATGGCGGTCCTCCGAGACAAAAGCCATGCCTTCCTTAAGCGCGGCATCAGGATCATTCAATTTTATTTTCTTGCCGCGAAGGAAAACATTTCCTCCGGCAACGTAAAGTCCCATTATGCCGTTCGATATGCCCACCTTGCCCTGTCCGGCAAGTCCGCCAAGTCCGAATATCTCGCCCCTCCGGACCTCTATCGAAACGTCCCTGACAGTTTCTCCGGGCATGTCCACCCAGAGATTTTCTGTTTTAAGGATAACATCACCGAACTTCCTCTCTACTGCTTCAGTCTGTCCCGCAGAATCGACCGCCATCTGACGCCCGACCATCCAGCTCGCGATCTGCCTGACATTCGTTTCCGTAGTTTTGACTTCCTGTATTACACGTCCATCACGAAGGACGATAAGCTTATCACAAAGGTCTATGATTTCCTGAAGCCTGTGCGATATGAAAATCATTGCTATGCCTTGCTTTGAAAGTTTTTTCAGAGCATCTATCAGTACCTGCGCCTCAGATTCAGCAAGGACTGCGGTAGGTTCGTCAAGCACAAGCAGCCTTGTCTTCCTGCGATCTATTTCTCTCGCGATTTCCGTAAACTGCTTATGTCCCACCGGCATTTCGCTGATCAAGGTATCAGGGGATATCGCTACGCCAAGTTTATTTATGGCTTTAGTCGCCCTGGACTGCATTTCAGGCCTGTCAAGGGTTTTAAGCCTGTCGCCGAACACTTCCACAAGCGGATTGTAGTTTGTAGATTCACGGTTGAGCAGAATATTTTCAGTAGCAGTAAATCCAGGTATAAGCGAAAATTCCTGATGCACCATTCCGATACCTGCGTCCAAAGCATCATGAGGGTTTTGAAACTTAACTTCATTTCCGTCAATATAGACTTTCCCTTCGTGCCCGCCTGTCTCATTGATAACAGACATTCCGAAGAGAATATTCATTAAAGTGGACTTTCCAGCGCCATTTTCACCGACAAGCCCCAAAATCTCACCAGGCATAAGCGAAAAACTGACGTCTGTCAGCACACGGTTTCCGAAAAATTCTTTGCCTATATTCTCCATTTTCAGGAGAGGCACCTCTGCGGACATTCACTTCACCTCTTTTCCTGAACCGCAAGACGATTTCAGGATATTTTTATATCAGGCAGATGCACGCATCAAAGACAGACAATAATTTTTGCCTCTTTAATAGGTTTTACACGCACCTCTTATTATTATACTCTTTTTCTTTATATCTTTGGATCAAATATACGGTCAGCATGCCTTTTAACTTTCCGGAAGACAGGCTATTAATTAAATAATTTGCCGGTAAAACTTAAAAACCGGGCCTGCACCCCTTAATCAAAGGCTAGACCCGGTTCATTAATTTACTGAAATTTACATTATAACAGTTACTTTTTTATCTTCAGATATTTTTCCGGGACCTTGACGTCAGTGACCTTCATATAGCCCCTGCCGAATACATAGGTATCTTCGTAAACCAGCGTCAGCTTCTTGTTTTTCATGCCTTTAGCAACGTCAAAATACGGCGCTCCGTTCCAAGCTGCGCCTGGAGTATATTTATCATAGCATTTCCAAAGGTCCTTAAGGTTGTAGAGCTTCGCTTTCTTTTCAACTATGCGTTTGCCGTACTCAGCAAGCGCACATGTTGTGCTCCAGCCGTATGAATAAGACCATGTACCCATGCGTCCCTTGCCGCCGGCTTTGATTACTGCCCCTTCAACCTTTTTCATTATTGCGGGCCAGTTGCCTGCTTCTTTTTTAAGGTCTATGCCAAATGCTCCTGGATATCCCATAAGCGGTGACGGAAGGTCAGGCTCAACAAAAAGGGCTCCCTGTTTTTGCAACCTGTTTAAGAAGAGGTTCTGTCTGTGCATCATTTGTGCAGAAGAAAGCTGTGTTCTTTCCGTATTTCTTTACCCATGCAGGGACTTTCTCAAGTATAAACTGCTGCGCACCAGCCACACCCACGTCGCTTACAGGGTCCGGCGCCGTTTCAAATGCGAATTTAAGCCCAAGGTCCTTACATGCCTGTTCCATGATCGCACGGCGGCGTGAAAGGAGTTCATAGCTCATATGGCGCGGGAATGAAATATGAACAAAAGTTTTTGCACCAAGTTTTTTCGCAGTATTGATGATCAGATAACCGCGCATTATGTTGTCAACACCGATGGCAAAATCGGCTGTGCTTGTTATTACTGCCGGATCTTCCTGAGGCTCTCCTGCAAAGCAGAGTACATCAGGTCTCTTCTCTTTCACCCTGCGGAAGGCTTCGGTTGTGCCCGGAATTGCGTCATCAACGACAATAACCTTAACCTTCGGATCATCAGCAAGGCCGACGATCTGCGTAATGGTGGTTTCCATTTCGGACATAAAATTATCAGGCATTGTTACGTGGCGTATCATGCCGCCCTTTGCTACATCACCGTATTCCTTAATCAGCCGTTCTGCACCCCTGTAGGTATCTTCAGCCTGGGAAACAGTAAGTGTAGCCACGCCGATGTGGAAAGGCGCCTCAGCAAAAGCCACGCCGCAGAACAGCACTGCAAGTAGTGCGGCTGCAGCTAAACAAAAAACTGACTTTCTCATACTTTAACCCTCCTGTGTAATAATATGATAAAAAATAATACTGTCCGGACGTTTTAAGGAAAACACCCTAAAACCACTGCCGCGGGTTTCGGTTGTATGTTGTTTATCCGAAAAGTAACAACAGTACAGAAATGATATTACTGATATGAATCAAAGTCAAACTTGATTTTCAGTTATACTTCAATGTTTATATCCTAAATACACCATTAGCATTTAACATATTAAAAGAATTAATCATATTTTTTTAAATAATTATAATCCATTCACTTTTTATATTAAACTGTTCATGTGGGCATGCGTGGTAAAAATATAACCTTACCCCGCAAAATAAGGTATTATTCCAATAATAGTCTTTACATTCAAACAAAACATACGCCCTGATTTTATGATCTTTAGAAAACTTATGGCATATAATCAATTAATCAATGTAAAACTATAATGCATCAATTACGAAACAATCCGTATACTATGGGAGGTTTAATTATGTCGGACAAGGATATTTTAGGTTTTATAGGGACGGGTGTAATGGGTTCAAGCATGGCAGGCCATTTGCTTTCAAAAGGATATGAGCTGCATATATTCAATCGTACAAGGACAAAAGCGGAAAATCTCATTAAAAACGGGGCTATATGGGAAGACAGTTATAGTGAGCTCGCAGAAAAAATGCAGTGTAATTTTCACAATTGTAGGATATCCAAATGATGTAGAAGATATTTACCTTGGAAAAGACGGACTTGTGCAAAAAAGCAAAAACCGGGACTCTCTTGGTTGATATGACTACGTCAAGCCCCAAAATTGCCAGGAAAATATGGGAAGCAGGAAAAAAACGCGGACTGAGCATCCTTGATGCCCCGGTAACAGGCGGCGACAAGGGGGCACGCGAGGGCACCCTTACGATATTTGCAGGAGGGACAGAGGAAGATTTCGAGCGCGCACTGCCATATCTTAAAATAATGGGGGAAAATATAAACCTTATGGGCGGGGCAGGGAGCGGACAGAATACAAAACTTGTGAACCAGATAACTCTGGCAGGAACAATGACGGGCATGTGCGAGGGACTTGCTTTTGCTAAAGCATGCGGTCTTGATAAAAGCAAAGTTCTCGACGCGATCTCAGGCGGAGCTGCAGGAAGCTGGAGCCTTGCAAATTACGGCCCAAGAATACTAAAAGGGGATTTTGCACCAGGATTTTTTGTGAAACACTATATAAAGGACATGAAGCTGGCAGAGGAAGCTGCCGACGAAATGGATCTTGATATGCCCGCCCTTTCTCTGACAAGGGAATTATATGAAGAAATAGCCGACGGTGGGTTTGACAATGAAGGGACACAGGCATTGTATCTGCTGTATGATCCGGAAGAGGAATAATTTTTTGTAAAATATACAAAATACGTTTTTATTAAAAGTTTTTATTTGAATTTATAAAAATATAAAAAATTTATTTGCCGCAAAATATCTGACTGTCATTGACATCGGCCACGCTGGACGATACAATCTCATTGCCTGCAATGTGAAATTTTAGTTAGTTTTTACGCAACAGATTCAAAAACTAATTTAAGGAGGAATCTTTTATGAAAAAAGCGTTGGTTCTTCTGTTAGTTGCGATTGCAGCAATGGTTTTTTGTACCGCTGCATTTGCAGCAGCGCCGTTTCATATCGGAATCGTGACCGGAACCGTTTCACAAAGCGAAGACGACCTGCGCGGCGCAGAGCTCGCAATACAGAAGTACGGAGATGTATCAAAGGGCGGCATGATCAAGCACCTTACGTATCCTGACAATTTCATGTCAGAAATGGAAACAACCATTACACAGATCGCGGGTCTTGCCGATGACCCTAAAATGAAAGTCGTAGTTGTAAATCAGGCAATTCCTGGAACAGCGGAAGGTTTCCGCCGTATCAAGGAAAAACGCCCTGATATTCTTTGCTTTGCAGGCGAAGCACATGAAGATCCAAACGTCATTACATCTGTAGCTGACATGGCAATAAATGCAGACTTTGTCTCACGCGGATACCTTATCATCCATACAGCAAAAGAACTCGGATGCAAAACATTTGTGCACATCTCCTTCCCGCGTCACATGAGTTACGAAACCTTGGGCCGCCGCCGTGCGATCATGGAACAGGCCTGCAAGGATATGGGAATTAAATTTGTGTTTGAAACAGCTCCTGACCCGACAAGCGATGTAGGCGTAGCAGGTGCGCAGCAGTTCATTCTTGAAAAAACTCCCGCATGGATCAAAAAATACGGCAAAAATACCGCATTCTTCTGCACCAATGACGCCCATACGGAACCGTTGCTGAAACAGATAGCAAAATACGGCGGTTACTTCATTGAGGCCGACCTGCCGTCACCGCTTATGGGATACCCGGGAGCACTTGGCATAGACCTTAAAAAAGAAGCCGGCAACTGGCCGGTAATACTTAAAAAGGTCGAAGCAGCTGTAATAAAGGCAGGAGCAAAGGGCCGCATGGGAACATGGGCATATTCCTACGGTTATACAAACAGCGCAGCACTTGCCGAGTTCGGCAAAAGAATAGTTGAAGGGAAAGCCAAACTCAACAGCAAGAAAGATCTTATGGCGTGTTATGCCGTATACACACCGGGAGCACAGTGGAACGGCAACTATTATACCGACCTTGGCACAGGCGTTACAAAAAAGAACCTTATCCTTATCTATCAGGATACATACGTTTTTGGCAAGGGCTATATGCATGCAACATCAGTAAAGGTTCCTGCAAAGTATGAAAAAATCAAGATGAGTAAATAACATTTCAGTAAAAACTTAAACAACAATCTGTTTTATCTGTAAAGTATTTTTCTTGACAGACATCGCGACCCTCTGTATAATGCACAAGTTGCATACAACAGGGGGTTTCATTTTGTCGGATAAAGATCATCTAACACAGCGAATAAAAGACGGGCTATTGCTTGACACTTACGGATCACTGCTAACCGAGAAACAGCGTGAGGCATGTGAAATGGTCCTGCTTCAGGACCTGTCTCTTGCAGAAGCAGCGGAAGCGCTCTGTGTTTCAAGACAGGGAGTGCATGATCTTATTACAAGGGCAAAGGAACACATGGAGGAATCTGAAAAATCTCTTGGCCTGATTGAGAAGGAACACGGACTGGAACAAATGATAAAGGTCTTGGATGATAACAGGGACCGTCTGCCGGATGATTTTTATAAAACTTTCAAAAATATGCTTGCAGCCCAGGGAGAACATTAATGTTTGACACATTGAAAGACAAATTTGAAAACATTTTTGCCAAATTAAGAGGCAAAGGCAAATTAACGGAAGAGGACATCAGTGAAGCTCTCCGTGAGGTGCGCCGTGCATTGCTGGAGGCTGACGTCAACTACAAAGTAGTAAAGGACATTACGGAAGCAATAAGAAGCAGGGCTACAGGGCAGACTGTACTCAGTTCAGTGACTCCAGCCCAGCTCATATTCACGATCGTTTATGAAGAGCTTATAAAAATAATGGGTGATGCGCCCGTACCGCTCGCTGTATCGCCCAAACCGCCTACTATATATATGATGGTTGGGCTCCAGGGATCCGGGAAAACGACCACCGCCGTCAAAGTTGCAAAAAGAATGGCAAAAGGACACAAACCGCTGGTTGTAGCCTGCGACCTGCGCAGACCAGCAGCCGTTGACCAGCTTCGCGTTATTGCAGAAAAGCCGGAATAGCATTTTTCGGTCCTGAAAACGGAGAAACTGATCCTATAAAAGTCGCATCAAAATCAAGATCATTTGCCGAGGATCATCTTTGTGACATGATAATCCTTGACACTGCCGGACGCCTGCAAATGGATGACGAGCTTATGCTTGAGCTCGAAAACATGAAAAAGGCAATGCCGCCGACCGAGATACTGCTTGTTGTTGACTCAATGACGGGGCAGGAAGCGGTCAATGTAGCAGCAACTTTTAATGAACGTCTTGGACTGACAGGGGTCATACTTACAAAGCTCGACGGCGATTGCAAGGGGCGGCCCCTTCTCTTGCCATACGCGCAAGCACAGGTGTTCCGATAAAACTTGCGGATGCGGAGAAAAAACAGAAGATATCGAAATTTTTGATGCACGCCGTATGGCCCAGCGCATTATAGGAATGGGCGATATGGAAGGATTGCTGGAGAAGTCCAGTCGGCAACAACTGAGGCTGATATAAGCCGCATCACAGACAGCCTCAAAAAAAAACCGTTTCACAATGGAAGACATGCTCATGCAGCTTCAGCAAATACAAAAGCTTGGCCCTTTAGAGAAAATACTTGAAATGCTTCCTATCCCCGGCGGGAGCAAGGCACTGAAAGAGCAGACATAGACCCAAGACGCCTTAAGCAAACTGAGGCGATAATACTTTCTATGACTATAAAGAACGGCGCAGCCCTGACATAATAAAGGGGAGCCGCCGTAAAAGGATAG
>Ga0268359_11720_pt1 | contig 10579 bp, 16 predicted proteins | sample BioMet11_FD_194416 | JGI IMG/M metagenome (GOLD analysis project Ga0268359, IMG submission 194416) | Sewage microbial communities from Oakland, California, United States - Biofuel 11 (PacBio Assembly) | ecosystem: Engineered > Wastewater > Sewage > Unclassified | place: USA: California | collected...
GACTTCTCTGCCATTGAAGCAAGGGTGCTTTCGTATTTGGCAAAGGAAAGCTGGCGAAGCGAGGTCTTTAAAAATAACGGGGACATTTATTGTGCTTCGGCATCTGCCATGTTCGGTGTGCCTGTGGAAAAGCATGGCGAGAATGGACATCTCCGTCAGAAGGGAAAAATCGCAGAATTGGCACTTGGATATGGTGGCTCGGTCGGTGCCTTAAAAGCGATGGGGGCTTTGGATATGGGACTTACAGAGGAAGAACTCCAGCCGCTGGTGGATTCATGGAGAGACGCCAATCCAAACATTGTGCGTTTCTGGTGGGATGTTGACCGCTGCGTGAAGGATACGGTTAAGAACAGAGTGGCTGCGGAAACACACGGCATTCGCTTTTTCTGCCAGAGCGGGATGCTGTTCATTCAGCTGCCAAGCGGCAGACGGATTTCCTATGTGAAACCGTGCATGGGAGAGAACCGTTTCGGTGGCGAGGCTGTGACCTATGAAGGTGTAGGCAGTACGAAGAAATGGGGACGCATCGAAAGCTACGGACCAAAATTTGTGGAAAATATTGTGCAGGCAATCAGCAGGGATATTCTAGCCTATGCCATGCAGACCTTATCGCATTGTTTTATCTGCGGTCATGTTCACGATGAACTGATTATTGAATGTAATAAGCAGGTTTCCTTTGATGCCGTGTGTGAGCAGATGAGCAGGACTCCGCCTTGGATTTTAGGACTTCTGCTCCGGGCAGACGGGTACGAATGCAGCTTCTATAAAAAAGATTAGGAAAACGTCAGATTACACCTCCTAGCAAGGCTATAAGGTAGGAGGTGCTTTTCTAATGAATGATGAGAATAAAACAGTAACGAAAATTACAGAGCCGGACAGTTTACCTGTCCTTATGAAATCACGCATGACTGAGGAACAACTGTGCGGTGATTATAAATATTGTATGGCACAGAAAATCATAAATGAGATGCTCGATAGAGGTCTTATTTCTGTGGATGAATTCAACAAAATCAGCGAAAGAAATCGTCAAACTTTCTCTCCATATTTAGCTGAGATTATGCCATAAAAGACTTGATATATATCGATTAGTACGGGAATATGTCCATACCGAAAGCGAGGTGAGTTGATGAAAAGGATAACAAAAATTGAAGAAAATAATGCCTTATCGGTTAAGACGAAAAACCGTGTTGCTGCCTATTGCAGAGTATCTACGGCAAGTGATGAACAGCTTATCAGCTTAGATACGCAGAAAGCACACTATGAGGATTACATAAAATCCAATGCAGAGTGGGAGTTTGCAGGGATTTTTTACGATGAAGGCATCACAGGCACAAAAAAGGAATGCCGTGATGGTTTGAACTCTCTTGTAGCTGCCTGCGAAAAAGGTCTTGTTAATATGATAATCACAAAGTCTATCAGCCGTTTCAGCAGAAATACCACAGATTGCTTGGAACTGGTAAGAAAGCTGATTAGCCTAAATGTTACCCGTGATTTTTGAAAAAGAGAATATTAACACAGGCAGCATGGAGAGCGAGTTGATGCTTTCCATTTTAAGCAGTCTTGCGGAAAGCGAATCGGTCTCTATTTCCGAAAACAGCAAATGGTCAGTACAGAAACGCTTTCAGAATGGAACTTTCATCATCTCCTACCCACCGTATGGATATACGAATGTGGATGGTAAGATGGTAGTTGTGCCGGAGCAGGCAGTTGTGGTAAGGCAGATGTTTGAAGATACGCTTGCAGGAAAAAGTACCCATGCGATTGCAAAGGAACTTAATGACCGTGGGATAGCAAGCAAAAGAGGTGGAAAATGGACTCCCGGAACGGTCAATGCAATTATACGCAATGAAAAGTTCACGGGAGATGTTATTTTTCAAAAGACCTACACGGACAGCCAGTTTAATAGGCATATAAATCATGGAATGGAAAACCAATATTTGTGCGAAGGGCATCATGAAGCAATTGTAAGCCACGAGGTCTTTGACGCTGCAAATGAGGTAATGAATCAGCGTGGCAAAGAAAAAGGTAATGGCGAAAATACAAGCCGATACCAAAATCGCTATGCTTTTTCTGGCAAAATAAAGTGCGGCGAGTGTGGCAGTGTATTCAAACGAAGAAGACACTACAAACCAAGCGGAGAGTACATTGCTTGGTGCTGCAATCGCCATATCGAGGATAATAATTCCTGCTCACTGAAATACATTACAGACGAGGGCATCAAGGCAGCATTTACTACGATGATGAACAAACTGGTCTTTGGGGAGCAAGTGATTCTAAAGCCGCTTCTTCACAGCTTGCAGGGTTTTGACGATAAGAACAAACTCCTACAGATACAGGATATGGAAAACAAGCTGGAAAAGAATATGGAACAAAGGCAGGTGCTGACAAGTCTTATGGCGAGTGGCCTTTTAGAACCTGCACTTTTCAATAAGGAAAACAATGCCCTCACAGTCAAAGAACAGCGATTGCAGGAAGAAAAAAGACAGCTGATGACTTCGGTCAGCGGTGATAGGACAAAGGTAGATGATTTGGAGAAACTCATCAAAGCCATATCCTCCGGCAGAATGCTGACAGAATACGAGGATGAGTTATTCCTTGCCCATGTTGCTGGAATCACAGTGCTTTCAAGAGAAGAGATTGTATTTGAACTGAAATGTGGACTTAGATTAAAAGAAAGGCTGGTGGGATAATGGCACATACACCCTACGGATATAAAATAGTGAACGGCAGAGCCGAGATTGATGAAAAACAGGCTGCTGTTGTTAGAAAACTTTTTGACGGCTACATTGCAGGACTTGGTTTGAAACCTGCCGCTGAGAATGCAGGACTTGATGTTTTTCATGGAAGCGCAGGCAGAATGCTAAGAAATACGCATTACCTTGGAGATGCTTTTTATCCTACTATCATTAAAAAAGAACTTTTTGATAAGGCAGAAGAAATTCGAATGGCGAGGGCATCATCACTCGGCAGGGTCAGAGAATTGGAAACTCCTCCAAAGCTGGCAGCAGATAAGAAATTTACTATGCCTTCCGTGAAGATGAAATTTGCAGACCCATATGCACAGGCGGAATATGCCTACAGCTTAATAGAGAGCGAGGTGGAAACCATTGAGTAAGAACATTACAGTTATCCCAGCAAGAAGGCGTGTCGGCAACACGGTAAACAAAGAAGTAAAACCAAAACTTAAGGTCGCAGCGTACTGCCGTGTCAGTACAGACAGCGATGAGCAGTCTACCAGTTACGAAGCACAGGTAGAGCATTATACCAATTTTATACAGAAAAATGAGGAATGGGAGTTTGCCGGAATATTCGCTGATGATGGCATTTCAGGCACCAATACCAAAAAGCGTGAGGAGTTCAACCGCATGATTGCTGAATGTATGGAAGGTCATATTGATATGATCATTACAAAGTCTATCAGCCGATTTGCCCGTAATACCTTGGACTGCCTTCGATACATAAGACAGTTAAAGGAAAAGAATGTACCTGTGTTTTTTGAAAAGGAAAACATCAATACAATGGATTCCAAGGGCGAGGTTCTGCTGACCATCATGGCCAGTCTTGCACAGCAAGAATCGGAGTCCTTAAGCAAGAATGTAAAGATGGGTATGCAGTTCCGATTTCAGAATGGTGAGGTGCAGGTCAACCATAATCGCTTTATGGGATACACCAAAGACGAAGATGGACACCTCATCATAGAGCCTGCCGAGGCAGAAATCGTCAAACGAATTTACCGTGAATACCTACAGGGCGCAAGCCTAAAGCAAATCGGAGATGGCTTGATGGATGATGGAATTTTAACAGCCGCCGGAAAGGCAAAGTGGCGTCCTGAATCGGTCAAGAAAATCCTGAAAAATGAAAAATATATTGGTGATGCCCTTTTACAGAAGACATATACCGTGGACGTTCTTACCAAAAAGAGAGTGAAGAATAACGGCATCGTTCCGCAGTATTATGTGGAGAACAGCCATGAACCGATTATTCCCCGTGACCTCTATATGCAGGTGCAGGAAGAGATGCTCAGACGAGCTAACCTTCACAGTGGAGCGAATCGGAAGAAACGAGTTTACAGTAGCAAATACGCACTTTCCAGTATTGTGTATTGTTCAAAATGTGGGGATATTTATCGAAGGATTGCTTGGAACAACCGCGGGAAACATTCCACGGTATGGCGATGCGTAAACCGTGTGGAGCATGGCCCTGACTGCTGCGATGCACCAACTGTGCAGGAAGAAGAATTGCAGAACGCTGTGGTAAAGGCAATCAATATGGCGCTTGGTGGCAAGGATGAAATGCTTACTGCCTTGGAAAAAAATATAGCGATGGTGCTTGCTTTGGAAGATGAGACTTCGATGGAAAGCCTTGATGCCAAGCTGGAAGAACTGCAGCAGGAGCTTCTAAAACGAGCAAATGCCAGACAGGATTATGAAGACCTTGCTGATGAGATAGACCTTTTGCGAGAACAAAAGCAGAATGCTATGGCGGAGAATGCAGAACGAGAAGGTTTGAAACAGCGAATTGCTGAAATGCAGCAGTTCCTTGCCGAGCAGAGAGGTACAATACAGGAGTATGACGAGCAGATAGTCCGCAAGCTGATAGAAAAGATTACGGTACATGATGAGAAAGTCACTGTTGTCTTTAAATCTGGGATGGAGATTGATGTGAAGATATAAAAAAGAAATAATGCCCTATTAGTTCAAAATCGCTAGTAGGGTCTTTTTGTTTCTTAAAAATAGTTTTTCAATATTTTATATATAATAATAACCTGATGTAAAGACAGAAGAATTTAACTTTTGAATAGAAGTGATGGTTCATATCAATCTTATAGCATATTTATAAAATAAAATTTAAAGAGTTATTGACATATGCCATTAACAGAGGTATACTAATGATAGTAAATGGCATATGTCATAAACTACAAGGAGGTGAATGGTATGCCTAGAAGAGATGGAACTGGCCCAATGGGTGCTGGAACAATGACTGGACACGGTTTAGGCTTTTGCACAGGGAAAAATGCAGTCAAGCGTGGTGCTGGACTTGGATTAGGTCTTGGATTTGCTTGCAGACGAGGTTTTGGTAGTGGATTTGGGAGAGGTTTAGCAATAAATCAATATGCGACAAAAACACATAAAGACTTCCTTCAAGAACAAAAGAATTACTGCAAAGTCGAATCGAAGTCATTGATAAACAATTAAAGTACCTATAACGGGTATTAGAGGTAACTGGAGGACGCTCTGGTTATTTCTGATTAGAAATGGGGTGATAGATTATGCCAAGACCAATGAAATGGAGAAAAGTGTGTTGTCTGCCAGAAAGTAATAAATTTGGCCCTCTTGATTCAGTGTTGGACGATCAAGATCATGTAAACATGACAGTTGATGAATATGAAACAATAAGGCTTATAGATTTGGAGGGTTTTACTCAGGAAGAGTGTGCAAAACAAATGAATATTGCCCGTGCTACCGTTCAGGGAATATATGTAGAAGCCAGAAGAAAGTTAGCTGAATCATTGGTGAATGGTAAAGTGTTAATAATTGAGGGGGGCGAATACCGTCTTTGTGATGGATTGGGAAATGGATGTGGCCGAGGCTGTCATAGGCATGGACGTGGCAGATTCTTTACAGATAATGAGAATCGAGGTGACTAATTATATATTCCGAAAAAGTAATTGAACATTTTATGTGCCCTCAAAATGCTCATAGCATGCCAGATGCTGACGCTGAAGGAAATTTTGGAGACCCTTCGTGCGGAGATTATCTTGCCGTTTATATAAAGGTGAAAGACAATCATATAGATAACATAAGTTATCTTGTGTTTGGCTGCAGTGCATCAATTGCAACGTCCAGTATGACATCGGTGATGGCTAAAGGAAAAGGCCTGGATGAAGCATTAAAAATTACAGAAGAGGATATAATCGAAGCTCTAGATGGGCTTCCTGAAAGCAAGGTTCATTGCTCAAATTTAGGAGTAAGTGCATTGCGCAATGCAATCAATAATTATTTAGTAGTTAAAAGAATGGAGGATTCTTATGAAAATAGCAATTCCGGTAGATGAGAAAAGTTTGGATTCAAACGTATGTGTATCCTTTGGACGCACTCCCTATTTCCTTATTTATGATGTAGATACTAAGGAAAGTGTATTTCTTGATAACAGTGCAGCAGCAAGTACAGGTGGTGCAGGGATTAAGGCTGCACAGACGATAGTAGATAATAAAGCAAATGTTTTGCTTACTCCTCGTTGCGGGGAAAATGCTGCTGAAGTGCTCAAATCTGCTGATATTGAAATATTTAAAACGACATCGGCATCAGTAAAGGATAATATTGATGCTTTCATCGATGGAAAACTTTCTTTACTAGATGAAATTCATGCCGGATTTCATGGGCACGGAGGCAATTAATATGAGAATAGCTGTGCTAAGCGGCAAGGGCGGCACAGGAAAAACACTGGTATCGGTAAATTTAGCTGCGGTAGCAAAAATATCAACATATATAGATTGTGATGTTGAAGAGCCAAATGGGCATCTATTCTTTAAACCCGAAGATGTCCAAGAGGAAGAAATATCAGTAAAAATTCCAAAGGTGAATAATGAGCTATGCAATGGATGTCGAAAATGCATAGATTTTTGTAAATTCAATGCTCTTGCCTATATTAAAGATAAACTAATTGTTTTCGAAGAGGTTTGTCACTCCTGTGGCGGTTGTATTATGCTTTGCCCTGAAAAGGCACTGACAGAGAGAGAAAAGGTTATTGGGAAAGTTCAAAAAGGAACTTCCGATCAGGTAACGGTATACACAGGAATATTAAATACTGGTGAAGCTTCGGGTATCCCTATTATTAAAAAGTTGCTTGCTGAGAATAAACCTGAAGCAGATAAACTGACCTTTATTGACTGTCCTCCTGGAAGTGCCTGTATTGTAATGGAAAGTATTAAGGATGCAGACTATTGTATATTGGTAGCTGAACCTACGTTATTTGGTGTTCATAACCTTAATATGGTATACGAGTTGGTCAAGTTATTCAATAAGCCGTTTGGTGTAGTTCTAAACAAGTGTATAGAAGGTGAAAATCCAGCTGAAAATTTCTGTATAGAAAAAAACATTAAAATTTTAGATCAGATCCCATTTGATAATGAACTTGGAATATTGAATTCAAATGCAGAAATTGCCGTGAGGGAAAATGAAAAATATCAGGCTTTATTTTCTTCTCTGTTAGAAACAGTGAAAAAGGAGGTGCAACATGAAACAACTTCTTATTCTTAGTGGAAAAGGCGGTACTGGGAAAACTACTATAGCCAGTGCTTTTATCAAGCTTGCAAACGCTAAGTCTTATGCGGATTGTGATGTAGATGCACCTAACCTACACCTTATAACAGAACAAAGCTCTCAACCAATGAAAACAGATTATTATGGTTTACCAAAAGCGGAGATAAATCCAGAACTGTGCATCAAATGTGATAAGTGTAGACAAAACTGCAGATTTGATTCTATTTCAGTAGATAAGAAATATAAAGTAGATCCTTTTGCATGTGAAGGCTGTGGAGTTTGCAAAGCTGTTTGTCCAGTAGAAGCTATATCTTTAAAACCGGCTGTAGCTGGTGAGTTGATGTTATATGCAAATGAAGGAGAAGTTTTTTCTACAGCACAGCTGAAAATGGGTAGTGGCACTTCAGGAATGCTGGTCACAGAGGTTAAAAAACAGATGAAGTCGGAGATAGTTAATGCCAATCTTGCAATTATTGACGGTTCTCCAGGCATAGGCTGTCCTGTAATAGCATCACTTAGCGGTGTGGACATGGTTTTGATAGTGGCCGAACCGTCCATATCTGGCATTAGTGATTTGGAGCGAATCATAAAAACAGCGGCGAAATTCGGAACTATGACAGTAATATGTATAAACAAATTTGATACCAACGTAGAAAACACAAAAAAGATAGAAGCGCTATGTAAAAAACAAAGGCTGACTTTTATGGGTAAAATACCTTTTGATTCGAATGCAGTAAAAGCGATTAATAATGGCCGAACCATTGTAGACATAGATTGTGCATCGGGTGCAGCAGTAAAAGCAGTTTACAATAAGACAATGAAATTACTTTTTGAAGAAGGTGGTGGGCTAAGGTCATGATTATCAAAACATTAGTGGAAAACACATCGATATCGAAAGACTTCGGTAACGAACATGGTCTTAGTCTGTATATTGAAACAAATGCACTTAAAATTTTATTTGATGTTGGAGCAAGTAATTGTTTCTTAAAAATGCTGAAAATGATCGATTGGGTTGCTAACTGAGCAAAATGAACGAATGATAGATGATACTTTTGCACATGAACAGAATCTTATCATAGAGGAAGACGGAAAGACCCTTCTAGTTACAGGCTGTGCTCATAATGGTATCATAAATATACTTGAACATTTTCAAAAAATAAAAGGTCGTATGCCTGATTATGTAATAGGCGGATTTCATCTTTCCAGTCGCTCTGGTGGCAATGAGGACTCTGATATGATAGATAGAATTGGTAAATATCTAATGGCTACAAAAGCAAAGTTTTATACCTGCCATTGTACAGGTATAGAAGCCTATGAAAGGCTGAAATCTGTTATGGGTGATAATATTGATTATTTATCAACAGGCAGTGAAATAACAATCTAAAATAAAGGAGCTAAATTATGAGCGAAAATTGTAATCAAAACTGCAACAGTTGTTCAGAGGACTGTGCAGAAAGAAAAGAACAAAAAACTGATTTTTCCGAGAAGTTACATGAGATGAGCAGCGTAAAAAAAGTCATAGGTATTGTCAGTGGTAAAGGCGGAGTAGGAAAGTCACTTGTTACTTCCATGCTCGCTGTTACCATGAATAGAATGGGTTATCATACTGCCATTCTTGATGCAGATATTACAGGACCTTCTATTCCAAAGGCATTCGGAATTCGGGAAAAAGCCACTGGTAGCGAATTTGGACTATTCCCTGTTAAAACAAAGACCGGCATTGATATTATGTCTGTTAATTTACTTTTAGAAAAGGATACTGATCCTGTTGTATGGAGAGGCCCAATAATTGCTGGTACAGTTAAACAGTTCTGGACTGATGTTATCTGGAGTGATGTAGATTTTATGTTTATTGATATGCCACCAGGAACCGGCGATGTTCCCCTTACAGTATTTCAATCCATTGCTGTTGATGGGATTATTGTCGTAACTTCTCCACAAGAGCTGGTATCCATGATTGTATCTAAAGCCGTCAAAATGGCAGAAATGATGAATATCCCAATCATTGGTTTGGTAGAAAATATGTCTTATTTTAAATGCCCTGATAACGGCAAGGACTATCAGATATTTGGCGAAAGCCACATTGAAGAAATTGCTGAAAAACATAATTTAAAGGTTCTTGCTAAACTACCTATTGATCCGAAAATTTCAGCTGCCTGTGACAAGGGCATGATAGAGCTTTTTGATGGCAATTGGCTTGATAGCACATCAAAATTACTAGAGGAAAGACTTGAGGAAAATAAAAAGTGAGTGAACATTCAACATTAGCAAAAGAATTATTCACAAAAGGATACAATTGCTCTCAATCGGTAGTGTTAGCCTTTTGTGATGAAACAGGACTAGACTCAGAAACAGCACTGAAAATTTCTTCTTCATTTGGTGGTGGAATGGGAAGACTACGAGAGGTATGTGGAGCAGTCAGTGAAATGTTTATAGTTGCAGGAATGCTAGATGGGTATTCAAATCCTTTAGATAGAGTTCCAAAACTGAACATGCAGCAGAAATATTAGATGAATATATTCAAAATAAAAAATTGGAGGAAAAAACAATGATGAAAATAGCAGTAGCAAGTGAAAAGGAAATGGTAACAGAGCATTTTGGGCATTGCGAAGGGTTTATGATTTTTGACACCGAAAATAATCAAATTGTCAAAAGTGAAACTATTGCTAACCCTGGACATAAACCTGGATTCCTGCCTAATTTTCTTGCCGATCGTGGTGTAAATGTCATCATCAGCGGTGGTATGGGCGGAGGTGCAGTTGAGATTTTTAATGAAAGGAACATCGAAGTTATTGTTGGAGCAAAAGGTAATGCCAAAGCAGCAGTAGAAGCATACTTGGAAGGCTCTTTAAAGTCGACTGGTTCTGTTTGCCATGAACATCAGCATCATGATGAATGTGGCAAATAAAATACCATATTTATATTGTGAAATAGTGCTTGTACAAAGTATAATAGGTGCAAGTACTATTTTTGCTTTATAGAGCAATCTTGCTGATATGTTTCCACAAACAGAAAGAGGTTAGTGGATATGTTCCCATAAACGAGAGTAGGCATTTGACATACTTCCTATCCTCTCGTGCCACGTTGAGTCAGTGGCCTTGCTGTCAAGGAGCTGAAAGCGACGCAGAGAGCAACTGGCACTGACCGTGTGATAGCTGTCCAAGAGCACAAGCGACAGCGAAGTGTGATTGGAGACAGCGAACCACTGAGAGTGTAGTCCTGCTGACTAGGGACCGAAGGGACGACGGCGGCAGGCTAACGACACCTCTGTGATAGCTGTCCAAGAGCACAAGCGACAGCGAAGTGTGATTGGAGAC
>Ga0268359_12972_pt1 | contig 10571 bp, 14 predicted proteins | sample BioMet11_FD_194416 | JGI IMG/M metagenome (GOLD analysis project Ga0268359, IMG submission 194416) | Sewage microbial communities from Oakland, California, United States - Biofuel 11 (PacBio Assembly) | ecosystem: Engineered > Wastewater > Sewage > Unclassified | place: USA: California | collected...
TCGGACTCGTCGGCCTCGCACACGAAGTAGCCGCCCTCTCCGTTGCGCCCGTTGGTGTCGTATCCCTCCACGACGCCACCGATGAGAAACGAGGGGTCCATGCCGAGCCTGTCGAGCATGGTGGCGATCATGGACGAGGTGGTCGTCTTGCCATGGGTGCCGGCGACGGCCACCGTGACGGCGTTGAGCGAGAGGTACGAGAGCATCTTCGCCCGGGGCCAGATGGGAATCCCCAGCTCGATGGCGCGCACGACCTCGGGGTTGGAATCGGGTATGGCGGTCGAGGTGACCACGACGTCGGGCATGACCCCATCGATGGTCGAGGCCTCGTGACCGATGGTGACGTCGATGCCCGCGGACTCGAGTTCGCGGACGTAGTGGGAGTTCTTGAGGTCGGAGCCGGTGACCCTGCAGCCGCGCTCGTAGAGGACGAGTGCGATGCCGCTCATGCCGGCACCGCCGATTCCGATGAAGTGTGCGCTGGAGATGTTGGTCTCGGCGAGGGATTCAGACATGGTTGGTAACCTCTTCATGACGTGCCCGACGTGCGGAACATGGGTTCGGTCACCCGTCCTTGGGCGGGTGCGCATGACGTCTCTACTCTAGCCGATATCAAGCCTAATCCCGAGTCGCCGCGACACTCTCCACTTGGTCTGCGAGAGCCGTCGCGGCGCGATCCTGACCGAGTCCCTGTGCCGCAGCGCGCATGGCACCGCGGCGCGCGGGCTCGTCCACAAGCGAGACGAGCTGCTCGGAGAAGGTGGGGGCATCGATGTCGTCATCGGCCACGAGCACCGCGGCCCCGGCGTCCACGAGGTAGCGGGCGTTGGTGGTCTGGTGGTCGGCCGTGGCGAAGGGATACGGGACGAGCAGCTCGGCACGGCGAGGGCGGCAATCTCGGCGATGGAGGACGCAACCCGCACGGGGAGACCACCACGTCTGCGGCGGCAAGCGCCTCGCCATGTTGAGATGTAGGGCATGACCTGCCAGCGGGCCTGCTCGGCCTCAGTTAGGGTCCAGGGCCGCCACCACGGAGCCGTAGTCGTCCCGTCCCGTCGAATGAGCGATCTGAGGCCCTCACGGCCCGAGAAGCTCGTCCTTGAGCGCGCACACGCCCCTGTTGAGGTGGACGGCACCGAGGCTTGCCCCCGAACACGAGAAGCATCGTGGGCGTCCTCGGGAATCCCGACGGCCGCCCGACCGGCCGGCGCGACTGGCGGTGACCACGCTCTGACGCACGGGGTTTCCCGTGATGACGATGTCTTCGGGGCTCCGGAACTGTGGTCCTTGAAGGCGGAGACGCCTGAGGAATGCGAGACGCACACCCTTTGCCGCCCGTCTCGCCGACCTCGTGTTGGCAAGCCCCGGGACGGAGTTCTGCTCGTGGAGCCGAGGGGCACGCCCGCCCGCATGACAGGCGCTGACAAGAGGGAGCTCGACGTAGGGCACCCGAAACCGACGGCCACGTCGGGACGTCCGGATTCCCCGAAGTGGGCCAGGATCGCCGAGGCGGGCGCTCCTTTCGCGCACGAGCGCCGAGACGAGCGTCCAAGGGCGCGAGCGATCGAACCCCGTCACGACGATCGGGAAGAAGTCGAAAGCCCTCCTGGGGAACGAGCGTCCCCATCGAGCCTGGTCGTCTGCCCGAGAGAACGTCACGTGGTGCCCGCGGGAACGGAGCTCCTCCGCGAGGGCAAGCGCGGATTGATGTGACCTGCGGTACCTCCTGCGGCGATGGCAACCTCAATGCCCCTAGTCATGCCCTGTTCCCCCTGTCGCTGGAAACGCCTGCTGCCACCCGAACCGCGCAGCCCTCGGCCGCACTCGGTCCGAGGTCGATCCTCCTCCTACCCGACGAGTCGGTGGTCACGCGTCCTGGCTGACTAGGACGAAGGAGAGAGACGTTCTCTGCCTTGGGATGACCCACCGTCCATCACGCGAAAGCTCCCGCGCGGGGGTGCCGCATCGCCTTGCCCCCGTCTCGCCGAGCGTGGCATGGGGGTGCCCACGAGAGAGGCCCCCCCGTCATCGGTCATCTGCCAAGAACGGCGATTGTCGTCATAGACCGTCTCGGGGAGCACCGACCGGCGTGACACCGACACGATGAGTCCCACGAGCATGAGACATGACATGATCGTCGTGCCACCATACGAGACGAACGGAATCGGCTTGCCCGTGAGAGGCATGATACCGATGACGCCACATATGTTGACGAGCATCTGAAAGATTATGAGCGAGGTGCAGCCCGCCGCGATGAGCTGGCCGGTCATGTCGGGGGCGTACTTGGCGATGCGGAAGCCCGCCCAGGCGAAGATGGCGAAGCCAACGAGCGTGCCGAGCGTACCCACGTATCCGAGCTCCTCGCCGATCACGGCGAAGATGAAGTCGTTGTACGCCATGGGCAGGTACGAGTACTTCTGACGAGAGAAGCCGAGCCCCACGCCGAAGAGCCCTCCCGAACCAAAGGCATAGAAACCCTGGATGAGCTGGTAGCCAGCACCGTAGTAGTCCGCCCAGGGATCGAGCATCGTCATGATTCGCGCGGGGAGTAGCTGTCGCCGAACGAGAGGTAGCGCGCGCCGCGCTATGCCGAGCACGGCAAGGCCTATGAAGATGCGCTGTCGATGCCGCAAGGTAGGCCATGATGAGGAGCGTGACGCAGGCGATGATCGTGGATCCCTTGTCCGGTTGCAGGAGGATGAGACCGAGCGGCAGCCCACGCCCAGGACGAGGAGTCCGACGAAGTGGTGAAGTCTATCGAGCGATCCTCGAAGTAGCGCGCGGCGAGGTTGGCCGCCGTGAGGATGATGGTGATCTTGGCAAATCCGATGGGCTGCAGCGTGAAGCCGGCGATGGAGATCCAACGCGAGGCACCGTAGGCATCGGAGCCCGCAAAAGGCGTGAAGATGAGGAGCAGCAATATGACGGTCGCCAGCCAGACGTAGCGCAGCAGATGCTTGGTCAGCACGCGATAGTCCAGGCGTGCGAGGGCGACGGCGAGAACGACGCCGATGGCGATGCCCTTGAGCTGGCGCTTGACATAGTATGCCGGATCGTTGCCCAGCGATGACGACGTGAGTGACGTGACGGACGACGCCGAGTAGATCATGAGCAGGCCAAACGCACACGAGCACGAGCGTGACCGCGATGAGGACCAGCCTGGGCCTCATGAATCGCTCGGGCACGCCGAAGATCTCGCGCACGCCTCGCTCGCGGCGCCCCTGGCTCGTGTTGGATGCCCTCGCCATGTCAGACCGCCTCTGCAGCACGTGCGGCCACGAGCCGCTTGAAGAGGTCACCGCGTTCGGCCATGTTGCCGAAACTCGTCGAAGGACGAGCACGCGGGCTGAGAGCCAGCACGGTGTACCGGGAAGGGCGCGCTCGCACGCCGCGGCGAAGGCCTCGGTATGCTTGCGGGGCGCGGATGACGTCGAGCGGGGAGCCGGACCGGGAGGACGGCCATGACTCGTGAAGGGCCACAGGCGATGCGCTTCCCCAAGCCCCTCGCACGTAGCACACGGCCACCACGGCCAGCAGGCCGCCACGGCCGAGGCGAGCGAGGAGAGCCTCGGTGCCATTGTCGTGGCCGCCGAGGAGCAGGTCGATGGTGCCCGGGAGAAAGGCCGGTAAGGGCCCTTCTCCACGGAGTCGGTGTTGGTTGCCTTGGAGTCGTTGACGAAGCGAACGCCACCGACCTCGCCAGCAGGGCTCGATGCGATGCTCGAGCGCGTGGAAGGCCAAGATGGCCGCGGCGGACGTCATCGATGCGGACGCCCAGCTCGAGCGCCATCGTCGCGGCGGCGAGGGCGTTCTCGACGTTGTGTTCGCCCTTGATAGGGAAGTCTTCGTCGACGGTGGCGACCGAGGTCTCGGCGCCATCGAGACGCACGACGAGCATGCCGTCGCGGAGAAGAAACGCGGCAACAGGGGGTGTCAGGCTCCTCGTGGACGCTCAGCCGGCACACGCGCAGGCCCCGCGCCTCGAGACGTTCTGCGACAAGGCGGACCCGTGCGTCATCGACCGAGACCACGGCGAGGTCCCCAGCATCGAGGTTGGCGAAGATCCTCTCCTTGGCCGCCGCATAGGCCTCGAGGGAGCGGTTGCCACTCCAGATGATCGGGCGTGATGTTGAGGAGGCACGCCACGCGCGGATGCAGGCGGACGGCCGTGGCAAGCTGAAAGCTCGAGAGCTCGGCCACGAACCACGACCCCTCCTCGCGGGAGGCGAGCTCGCCGGTGACTATGGTACCGATGTTGCCCACGGTCTGGGCGCGCATGCCGCCCGCACGAAGGAGCTCGGCCGTAAGCGTGGTCGTGGTGGTCTTGCCGTTGGTGCCAGTGATACCCACCCAGCGCGCGGGACTCTCGCGGAAGGCGAACTCGGGCTCGCCGATGACCTCATCCGCGTGCTCGCGCGCGGATGAGAAGAAGCGGGAGAACTCCGAGATGCCCGGTGACGCGACGACGAGGTCGTAGGTGCCGTCCACGCTCTCGGTCCCGAGGACGCAGCGTACACCCATCGCCTCGAGGGCATGGCTCATCTCGCCAGCCGACGAGCTCGACCCACCATAGAGGGTGACCGAGCTCACGCGCCGGGGCACGAGCGTGGCGAGGGTGGTAGCGGCAGACGGCCTCTCCCGTACGTCCCGCGCCGAGGACGCAGACGTCCCCGAGGAAGTTGGTTGCGCTGGTCACGCGTGCCTCCTAGCCGAGCTGAAAGTAGAGGGCGAAGCCGGAGCGCGGCGAAACGCCGCGGAGACGATCCAGAAGCGGAAGACGACCTTCGTCTCCGACCAGCCCTTCTTCTCGAAATGATGATGGATGGGCGCCATGAGGAAGACCCCTCTTGCCCGTGAGCTTGAAGCTCGCCACCTGGATTATGACGGAGAGGGCCTCGACGATGAAGAGACCCCCCATGATGAGCGAGGTGACCTCGGTCTTGGTGAGCACGGCGAGGGCGGCGAGGGCGGCGCCGAGGGCGAGCGAGCCCGTGTCGCCCATGAAGATCGAGGCGGGGTAGGAGTTGTACCAGAGGAAGCCCACGCAGGCACCCGCGATGGCTCCCGCGAACACGGCTAGGTTGAGCTCGTCGTAGTTGAAGGCGACCATGGCCATGACGAGCATCACGACCATGACGCACCCGCCCCGCGAGGCCCGTCGAGGCCGTCGGTGAGGTTGACGGCGTTCGAGAGACCCGCCATGAGCAGGAACACGAACATGACGTAGAGCCATGGGATGCTGACGGAGATGCCGCCAAGGTCAAGCGTCGTGGTGAGCACGCCGAGGTCGATGGCGAAGCCACCTGGGAATCGCACCTCGGCGGAGATGCCGCAGAGGTTTACGGCACAGAGGCAAAACGCCACCGAGATGACGACGAGACCGACCATCTTCTGGGTGGGCGTGAGGCCAAGCGAGCGCTTGTGCGCCACCGACTCGATGTCATCGAGAAGTCCGAGCGAACCCGTGGCGATGGTGGCCACCAGGGCGAGGATGAGGTCGGTCGTCACGAGGCGAACAGCGCACAGGTCACGATCACGCCCGCGAGGATGATGAGACCACCCATGGTGGGCGTCCCCTGCTTCACGAGGTGAGCTCTGCGGCCCGTCAGCGCGGATCTGCTGGCCTATCCCGTCCCTGCGAAGAAAGCGGATGAAGTACGGCATGAGCACAAGGACCACGATGGCCGAAGATGGCGACGGCCAGAAACAACCTGGTAGGTGGGATACTGTGGGTTTCCGATTCATCAGGCGAGCACATCCCTTCGCAAACGCATCGAGTCCCGCGGCACGAGAGGCCCTTCACGAGCACGAGATCGCCCTCGCCGAGGACGGGACGCATTGGTGGCCGTCGCATCTCCTCGACCGTGGGGAACGTGACTATCCTGTCATCCGACGAAACCCATGGTGCGGGCTGACTCGGCCATGGTGGCGGCGAGCGTGCCGCCCACGCAGACGAGCATGTCGAGCGGCTTTGGCGGCAGCGTACGCCCCACGAGGGCGTGAAGGCTAATCCTCCTGGGCGCCGAGTCGCCCATCTCGCCGAGCACCGCAACCCTGCGACCGTCACAGCGCATCTCGGATAGCACGTCGAGCGCAGCCGCCATCGAGTTGGGGCTGCGTTGTAGGAGTCGTCGATCACGCGAACGCCCGCAGGCGAGGTGGCCACCGAGAGGCGCATGCTCGTGGCTGGGCATGGCGGCGATGGCATCCGCCGCGGCGTCGCGATCGAGACCCAGAGCAGGGCGATGACGGCCATCGCCAGGAGGACGTCGCCCACGACCTGGCGACCGGGCACATGGAGCCTGACACGACGCGGACCCAGCCGTCCGTCCATGGCGCACGACGAAGGACGGCAGACCCGCCTCGTCGACGTCCATGTCCTCGGAGCGGACGTCATCCGTCTCCCGGGAGCCTGCATAGAGCACGCGCACGCCCTGCGGGACGCGCGAACTCGCCCTCGATGAGGGATGCGTAGTCGTTGGCGCTCGTAAGCACGAGACAGGGCGCAAGCCCTTCGTGGGCCTCCATGCCCGAGACGATCTCGGCCTTGGCGCGTGCGATGTTCTCCCGCGACCGAGGAGTCCTATGTGGCTCGTTCCCACGTTGGTGATGACCGCAAGCGTAGGACCGGCACGCTGCGGCGAGACGGTCGATCTCGTGCGGATGGTTCATGCCAGCTCGCAGACGAGCACCTCGGTGTCCTCGGGTGCCGACGGAGCACCGTGAGCGGAAGGCCGATGAGGTTGTTGAGGTTCCCGGAGGTGGCGTGCACGCGCGCGGAGGTGGCGATGCCTGCACGCAGCATGTCCTTGGTGAGTCGTCTTGCACCACGGAGCCCGTGACAGCCCACGACGTCCACGCGGGATGGCGGACGCGCCACTCCCCCGACAAGACGCACCAGGAACTCTCGCAGTCGTCATCCTGGGCGCGCAGCACGGCACAGCCACTCGCCCGCGCGGCGACAAGCACGTCGGCAGGCAACGTCGGCACTCGCCACGACGGCCCGGCACCAGCCCCGATGGCACGGGTGAGATAGGCGTTGCAGTCAGGCGCTCGCCACGGAAGGCGACGAAGACCGAACCCGTCTCGACCAGACGGGAATCGATGACGACCTCTCCCTCGATCGCGAACGCCGCGGGGACGAGAACCTCCGCGCCCGTTGCCAGGGATAGCTCCTGTGTGGTAAGGCAGATCATGCGCCCTCCGTTATGGTCGACGTCGCGGGCGGGATGTTCAGGTCGGTGACGGTCTCCGACATGATGGTCGCGAAGAGCGGGGCGGCGGAAGTCCTTCGCAAGGTGGGCAACCCCGTTGAGACCCACGTAGACGAGGACGTCGGGATCGCTGGCGTTCGCGAAGCCGCAGAGCGACGCGGTGTAGTTGTACTCCGCGTAGCCGCCCTCCGACGACGCCTGCTCTCCCGTGCCCGTCTTGCCCGCGATGTCATAGCCGGCGACCTGGCCGTTCTGTCCGGTGCCCGCCTGCATGACCGTGCGCATCATGTCGGTGACCTGAGCCGCCGTGCCCGCGGAGATGGGGCTCCCGCCCGTGCTCCACTCGACCTCCTCGCCGCCCTTCGTGGTGAGGAAGTGCGGGGTCACGAGCGTGCCACCGTTGGCCACCGCGGAGAACGCCCGCGCGATCTGGATCATCGGCACGGCGACGGCCTGACCGAACGCCATCGATCCTGCCGTCGCCCCATCATAGTCCTCGTACGACTTGACGATTCCCGTCGCCTCTCCGGGGTAGTCGACACCCGTCTTGTGGCCGATGCCAAAGGCGTCCACGCCCTCCGAGAAGGTCTTGGCACCGATGACGTTCTGGACGAGGTAGGCCATGGCGACGTTCGAGGACCGTCTGAGCATCTCGCGGATGGTCATGTCCATCGTGTAGTCACGCGAGTCATCGTCGCGCACGGTGTCGTCACCGACCTGGATGGTCTCCGGGATGGCATAGGTCGAGTCGGAGGTGAAGAGTCCCGCCTGGATTCCCGTCGAGGTGGTGAGGATCTTGAACACCGAACCCGGCTCGTAGGACATCGAGACGAGCTTGAGTGTGAGGCCGGCGGAGTCTACCGTAGAGAGGTCAGAGACGTCGGCGAACGGCGTCGAGCATGCGCAGTGGATCTCGCCGGTCTTGGGATTCATGACGAGGACGGAGCCGGATGCCGCCTTGTAGGTCTTCACGGCATCCGAGAGCGCGGCCTCGGCCTTCTCCTGGATGTTGACGTCGATGCCGAGGATGATGTCGGCACCATCGACGGCCTCGTGCACCTCGTAGGTCCCACCCGCGATGGGCGTGCCGCCAAGGCCCGTCTCCATGATCATCTCGCCGTCGACGCCGGTGAGGACGTCCTCGTACTGGAGCTCGAGACCCGTGAGACCCTGGCCATCCGTACCCACGGCCCCCAGGATCTGACCACCCGTCCCGTTGTAGGGATAGACGCGCTTGGTGTCATCGAGGTAGTAGATGCCCTCGATGTCACGCTCGCTGAGCTTGTCCTTGAGCTTTTTCACGACGTCGGCGTCCACCTGATGCTTGATGTAGACGAAGGTCGTGTCGGTGGTCACGTCGGTGAGATAATCGTTGTAGTCACCGCCGAGGATGTCTGCAAGTATGGTGGCGAGACCTGACGGGTCATGAACGTTCTGGGGGTTTGCAGTAGATTGTGGAGCAGTCGATGCTCATCGCGAGGACGTTGCCGTTGCGATCGTAGATGGTGCCACGCTTGGCGTGGAGGGTGGCCACGTTGGTGCGATTCGCCTCGGCGGCAGAGGCGAGGTCGGAACCGTCGACGATCTGGAGCCAGAAGAGCCTGATGGCTACGACCCCGAAGAGCGCCGCAAAGCCGCGGCGCGTCATCGTCAGCCCTCCGTCGAAGTCTTTTGCGCCTGTGCCGCCAGGGCGCGAGGATCTCTGGCGATAACGCGCACGAGAGGCCTCGTCATACGAGGCCTCCGGAACGTCCCTCCGCCTGGGGCGGCTATGTCTGTCTCTGCTTGTCACGGAGAAGAGTCTACGCTTCGCTGGCTGCCGCGTCCGTCTCCTTGGCTGTCTGCGCAGCTTCCCCATCAGTCTGGGTTGTGCCGCTGACCTCGGAATCGGTTGGTGCGGAAGCCTCGTCGGCGGTCGCCGATGCGCCATTGTTCGCGGGTGGTGAGATCGAGCACGTCATAGCTGCCGGAAAGGACCATCCCATAGTTCTGCGTGGCGATTCGGTTCGATCCGTGACGCGCTGGAAAGGACCGAGTGCTCGACCTGGAGGTCATCGTTGTACGCCTTGGCCCTCCTTGATCTCGGAGCGCAACGTGACGTTGCCCTGGAGAAGCGACACCGACGCGGTCGTGAGGGCCACGCGGCATGTGCCGAGGGCGATGAACGTCATCGAGACTACGACGGCGACCTTCACGCGCGTGAGGAGATGCGGTGGAGACGCCCCTGCGGGCGCGCGCATCGAGACCACCGCCCGTGACAACGGAGAACGAGGGGCGTGGCGCACGCGCTTCCTCATGCCTCGTGGCGCGCCTGTCGGCGGTCTCCATGTCGAGGGCCTCTGATCCCTGATACCTCATCGCGTGTTTCCCATCCCGCGGTCGATGCAGCGTTGACACTGGTCTGGTGCTTCGTATGTGGTGCGTTTTAAGCTGCGTTCGTAGGGCGTTCTTGTTGCGTTTGTGGTGCGTTTTGTGGTGCGTTTAAGCTGCCGTTTTATGGTGCGTGTCTGCTGCGACTGGTTCTATGCGAACGGTCTCTCGACCGGTCGTACCGTGTTCCTCGCGTTCCGTAGCGTCGAGCTTGACCGCCACGCGCGTGAGTGCGCTTCTCGCCCGCGGGTTTCGGGCGATCTCCTCGTCCGTGGCGACCAAGCGGCCTGCGCGTCCTGACGTTGATATCGGCACGTTCCACACACGCACACCGGAAGTTCCGGTGGACAGGTGCATCCCTGCGAGAGCTCGGCGAAGACGTGCTTGACGATACGGTCCTCGAGCGAGTGATACGAGATGACGCAGACCCTGCCGCCGGGGTTGGCCCAGCGGACGGCGGCGCGAAGGCCGCTGTCGAGCGCGTCGAGCTCGTGGTTCACCTCGATGCGCAGGGCCTGGAAGGTCTTGCGCGCGGGGTGGCCGCCGTGTCGCCTTGCTGCCGCCGGGATCCCCCTCTTGATCACACTCACGAGCTGGAAGGTCGTCTCGATGGGCTGCCTCTCGCGGTGGTCACGATCTCGTGGGCGATGCGACTCGCAAAGCGTTCGTCTCCGTATACGCGTAGGACTCGGGTGAGGTCGGCTTCGGTGTAGGTGTTTATGACCTCTGCTGCGGTTTGGGTGTGGTTCCCCGAATCCATGCGCATGTCCAACGGGGCGTCCTCGTTGTACGAGAAGCCCCTTTCAGGGATGTCAAGCTGGGGTGACGAGACGCCGAGGTCGAACAGGAAGCAGTCGACGCCGGGAACCTGCGCCTCCACGAGAAGGTCATCCAGGTTGGCGAAGTTCCCCTTGAGGAACAGGTGGGTCGCCTCGGGAACCTCGCGCGAGAAGCGCTCGGTGGCTGCGGCGAGGGCCATGTCATCCT
>Ga0268359_13197_pt1 | contig 10568 bp, 12 predicted proteins | sample BioMet11_FD_194416 | JGI IMG/M metagenome (GOLD analysis project Ga0268359, IMG submission 194416) | Sewage microbial communities from Oakland, California, United States - Biofuel 11 (PacBio Assembly) | ecosystem: Engineered > Wastewater > Sewage > Unclassified | place: USA: California | collected...
ATCTCTTTGAATCCACACAAAAACTACTTTCATCATGGGTAACAAACAAATAGTTAGGATTTAGTAATCTTTTTTTAACTTCAGCTATGAATTCTTTTGTAAGCTTCTCGTTTCTCTTTTTTGATCTGGGTCTACATACTGTTATACTTAATCCCAAATTTTTAATAATTTGTCGTATTCTTGATTTGGAATAAGATATGCCAAAATTCTCTTTAACAAATTGAAGCGCATCTTTTGTTTGCCAACCACGAGAATAGCCAACCACGAGAATAGCCATCATCTGTTGGTATTGGTTCGGAAAATGCTATTCCCAAATCAGAAACTTGTTCTGCTGTTAAATAAGACTTTGCTCCTCGACCAGGTTTACATTTAAGGCTGAACAAACCTTCATTTTCAGCTCGTTTTATCCAACGATAACCGTTGAACGATGAATTAAAAGATCTTCTGCAACTTTAGCTACACTCAAACCATTTTTAACCAATAATAAAGCTTGAAGTCTAATTATCTCACATTGGTCATCGGTTAAGCACTAAATTCCTTATCTTGTAGATGTTTTTATCTGATAATACCTTTATAGCTGTATCTCTATGTCTCCTCGTTCCCCACCTACTCTTGAAGACTCTCTTCGGGAAATGTTTCCCGAAGAGTGGTTAAGGCAAACTTCCAAAGAAACTGGTCTTATAATACGTGAACGTAAAATTGACCCTGTCATCATCTTTTGGGTTTTAACTCTGAGTTTTGGTGTACGCTTGCAGCGTACACTCGCCAGTTTGAAACGCGAATATGAAACTGAATCCCATAAAACCATAAGCGATAGCAGTTGGTACTATCGTTTCACTCCAGAACTTGTTGAGTTCCTACATCAGTGTGTAATTCACGGCATAGAAGAACTTGCAAAAGAACCTGGTAGAAAACTTAGCAAGAAACTCGAAAACTTCCAGGATATTATCATTCAGGACAGCACAATAGTTCGTCTTCATTCTTCTTTATCAGATAAATTTCCAGCAGCAAGAGCAAGAACAGTAGCTGCTGGGGTAAAAGTCGGAGTTGTGGTAAGTGCAGTTGCTAACGGACCTAAAACCGTTGCTGTGTACTCCGAAAAAACAGCTGAGATCAAAACATTAAAAATAGGTCCCTGGATCAAAGACCGTATTCTGCTTGTTGATCTTGGTTTTTACAAAACTCAGATGTTTGCAAGGGTTGAGGAAAATGGGGGATATTTTGTCTCAAGAATTAAAAAAAATATGGATCCTATTGTTGTTTTAATAGAGGAAGGAGTGCCTAAAACAAAGTGCAAAGATTTCATAGGGAAGCCTATTAGTGAGTGTATTAAGCAACTCTCGGGAAAAGATATTGATGCAGTTGTAAAAATAGCATTCAAAAGAAGAGAGTATAAAGGCAAGCAAAAACAGGATGAAATGAATGTACGTCTTGTAGCGGTATACAATGATGAGGATGAAAAGTACCACATTTATATCACAAATATTCAGAAAGATATTTTGAATGCAAGAGACATTGCAAACTTATATGGGGCAAGATGGGACATAGAACTACTATTTAAGGAATTGAAAAATAAATATGCGCTGGACGTTCTTGAAACAAAGAATGTGCAGGTAATTGAAGCTCTAATCTGGACAGCAATATTGACACTAATCGTTAGCAGAAGAATTCATTCTCTTGTAAGAAACTCAACAACTCATCCTGAAAAAATGGCTAGATATACGCAGTTACGGTGGAGTACAATATTTGCAGAGAATGCATCTGATTTATTGACAGTAATTCTTCATAGATGTGGAATTCAAAGAACTTTTGAAACGATAATGAGTGTATATGAAAGTCAAGCATTAGATCCGCATGTAAACAGAGAAAGGTTTAGAGATGAATGGATTGAATAATAATTGAATGAAGTGGGTTCAAAAAGAGTAACAAGTGAAGGAAATGAATCCTTAACCGATGACCAATGAATTATCTCATTTTCATTGCAGGAACTACTTACAGCTGTGGCAATATCATAAGTGGTAAACATCTCCAAGCTCATTAATATCACAATATAATTATTTCAAATATAATAATGTTGCACTAAATGTAGATCTAACTATAAGTAAAAAATTGCTAGCTTGTTCATTTCCTCAATTTTAAGCAATATTTTTTCTTCAAAGAGATGTTATCTAAAATCGAATGAAGAATCTTTGATTTTTCTTTAATATCATCAATTCCATCGGATTCTTTTTTTGATTGGGCTAATGCTTCCTTAAGTTCTTCAAGTTCTAATACAGTTGCAGCAATATAATAATAGCTTTTTGAACGACCTTCGTTAAAGCCTTTTAACATCTCTTTGAGTAAATGCTCTCTTTGTTTCTGTATTTTTTCAAATTCATTAATGCCATTCTTATTTATAAACAAAATATCTTCCTCAAGTGTTTGATAACATTTAAAAGAATCATATCTTTTACCTGCTTCTATGTGTTTCTTCCATTTTTCACAATTATTGCTTTCTTTGCACTTCCAACAAAATTCAATTCCTTTTTTCTTTACAGCACATGTGATAAATGGGCAACCAACAGCAATTCTGGTTGGACTCTTGCATCCTGAGCATCTGCTCTTTGCTTCGGTATTGTACATGGGGCAAAGTCTACAAGAAAGTCCGCAGATTCCAATCTCAGGATAGTTAATATGCATGGTTATCTTTTTAGTGTAAGCAACTCACTGCATCTATGCTGGTACGAAGCACAAGAAGCCACGAGAGCAATAGCAAAGGAAGCACAGAACAAAAATGCTTTTTAGTTTGCTTTGAAGGTAAAGGTAAGAATTGTCATAAGAATTGTCATCGCTTCTTGCTTCTGGATATGATAAAACATTATAAAATAAGAAAACTCATAAATCCCTCCCCTAGCCTCGTCTCGTTTCAAACTGGCAAGTGTACGCTGCAAGCGTACACCAAAACTCAGAGTTAAAACCCAAAAGATGATGGTAGGGTTAATTTTACGTTCACGTATCAAGAGAGGGAATTTAGTGCTTAACCGATGACCAATGCATGTTATTCAAAGAATATTATGTTCGTTTTCTGTAAAATTATAAATCTCAAAAAATTGGTAGTTTAAAAATCCAGTATTGAGAGAATGGAATTATACTCAGTACACAAAAAATGAAACTTTGAATTTACAGCAAATTCGCGACACCGCCTTTCAGTCGTTTTTTCCTGACAGCTTAAAAATACTATCCTGTATCTTTAACAATGCTTACTGCTTGGTTCTGGAGCTACTTAACTTGGCCAGATAATCTAACTCTTTTGGAGTGAATAATAATTTGGGAAGGCCACTTATGCGAGGCACAACGTTATTATAAAGTAACCAATATAATAATTCATGGATTTAAATTGGAAGCGAAACACTAGTAGGCACAGCACTAAGAGATCCTTCAGGTTAATCTGCTGTCCAGGTTTATTTAGGCGCGGAGGGCATAGTTCATCGACGTTCTGAGCCTTGCCCATGTCCTGAAGATCCAATCTTCATTCCTTAATGTACCAAATATATCATTCCTTAAATGTATCACTTCTTTAACTTCGACTTTCTCACGTGGAAAGTTCGATGAGTCAGGAGTTCAGAGGACTGTTATAAATATTGTTTAGGAGTACCAGGCTTTGTGAATTTTAAATCGATCAAAATTTTTTATATTTTAAATTAAAACTATAGCTGCGCACTGGAGAAAATAAGGGGGGTTAACGTACTTTATGTATAGGGTGTATAGGGAACTATTTTAGAATAATCGCACAGAAAGTGCCTTAACTACGGTACAGCCGGAAGGACACCGAATAGAAAACGAGGCATGCCATTGACAAAAGTTGTAGAGATCTCTCCAACCACGAGACATGAAGGCCACTCCAAGCTCACCTTGAAGGTTAATGATGAGGGTATTGTCGAGCGAGGAGACTGGCTCTCCATCACCCCGGTTAGGGGTATTGAAAAGCTCTCCATAGGTAAGACAATGGACCAGGTTCCGAAGATTGCCTCTCGGGTCTGCGGTATCTGTCCTATTGCCCACACCCTGGCGGGCATTGAGGCCATGGAGGCTTCGATCGGCTGCGAGATCCCCACGGATGCAAAGCTCCTGCGGGTCATTCTTCATGCAGCAAACCGCCTCCACAGCCATGCTCTGCACAATATCCTGATCCTCCCGGACTTTTACATCCCGGGTACGGAGATAAAGATCAACCCGTTTTCCAGGGAGCAGCCTTTAAGGAGCATTGCAACGAGGATCTTCCGCATCCGCGAGATTGCACAGACCATTGGAGCCGTTGCAGGCGGCGAGGCTATCCACCCCTCCAATCCGAGGGTCGGCGGGATGTACCTCAACGTGAGTCCCCGGGCAAAGAAGAAGATGGCTGACCTGGCGAAGGAAGGTCTCGTTCTTGTCCACGAACAGATGGAGTTCATGCTCGAGGTCATCAGGAACATGCAGAACCGGGAATTTGTCGAGGTTGCGGGAAAGAAAATCCCGCTTCCCAAGACACTTGGATACCACAACCAGGGGGTTATGGCCACAGCCCCAATGTACGGCTCATCCAGTCTGGATGAGAAGCCCATGTGGGATTTTACCAGGTGGAAGGAGACTCGACCATGGGACTGGTACATGGGTGAGGAAACCATCGATCTTGAGGACCCGAGCTATCCGATCGGCGGCACCACGAAGGTCGACACCAGGGTCAACCCTCGGATGGAGGCCTGCAACACTGTTCCGACCTACGACGGCCAGCCTGTTGAGGTCGGCCCGAGGGCAAGGCTCGCTACTTTCAAGCACTTCGTCGAGAAAGGCACCTTCGCCCAGCACATCGCCAGGCAGATGGAGTACCCAGACTGTTGCTATACCATCCTCAACTGCCTTGACAACCTGGATACCTCAGGCAAGGTCCTTGCTGACAACATTCCCCTGGGAGATGGATCTCTGGGCTGGGCCGCGAACGAAGCCCCGCGCGGGACCGATGTCCACCTCACACGGGTGAGGGATGGGAGAGTGCTGCAGTACGAGATGCTTGTGCCCACCACCTGGAACTTCCCTACATGCAGCCGCGCTCTTACGGGAGCCCCCTGGCAAATTGCCGAGATGGTTATCCGTGCCTATGACCCGTGCGTCTCGTGTGCAACCCATATGATAGTGGTTAACGAGGAGGATAGAGTAGTCGCCCAGAAGTTCATGCAGTGGTGAAGGGAATGAAAACTCTGTACTCCGAAGTCATGGTGGCAGGCTGTGACACCCCGCTCTTTGCGGACGATGGGTTCGGACCCGTAGTTTTGGCTTTTATCATCGTGGACATTGCGGATTTTTGGGGGATCATACTGAAGGGAATCGGGATGAACTATGGAACTGCTTAAGAAGGTGGAAGCTGCAAAGGAGGCAAAACCAGTGGCAAATAAGATCAAGCTCGGGCATGTACACTTGAGCGGCTGTACCGGCTGCCTTGTGTCCGTGGCCGATAACTATCAGGGATTTCTCAAGATCCTGGATGACTATGCCGACCTCGTATACTGCCTCACTCTTGCTGACGTCCGGCATATTCCAGAGATGGACGTGGCACTCGTCGAGGGATCGGTTTGCATTCAAGACCGTGAATCGGTAGAGGATATAAAGGAGACGCGGAAGAAGTCCAGGATCGTGGTGGCCCTAGGCTCCTGCGCGAGCTATGGTAATATCACCCGGTTCTGCCGCGGAGGACAGCATAATCAGCCACAGCACGAGTCTTACCTCCCGATCGGAGATCTAATTGACGTGGATGTTTATATTCCAGGATGTCCTCCGAGCCCGGAGCTAATAAGGAACGTTGCTATCATGGCGTACTTGCTCCTTGAAGGGAATGAGGAACAGAAGGATCTTGCGGGCAGGTACTTAAAGCCCCTCATGGACCTTGCGAAGCGCGGCACGACCGGATGTTTCTGCGATCTGATGAACGACGTGATTAACCAGGGCCTTTGCATAGGTTGTGGCATTTGCGCTGCATCCTGTCCAGTGCGGGTGATCACACATGAGTTTGGAAAGCCGCAGGGGGACCTTAACCTCTGCATCAAGTGCGGCTCCTGCTATGGCGCTTGCCCGAGGTCGTTCTTTAACTCCGATGTGATTTCTGAATTCGAGAGCGTCAACGAGATAATTGCTGGAGCGCTTAAGGAAGGTGAGAAGGATGATTGAAGATCCGTATCTCGGCAAATACGTGACATGCGTTTCGGCACGGAGCACGGATAAGGAGATTCTCAAGAAAGCACAGGACGGCGGCATAGCCACCGCCCTCATGGTTTATGCACTCGAGCAGGGGATTATCGACGGGGTTATTGTAGCAGGCAAGGGTGAGCTGCCCTGGAAGCCGAGGCCGTTTGTTGCGATGAGCCGTGAGGAGATCCTCAAGGCACAGAGGGCGAAGTACAACATCAGCCCCCAGGTTTCCTGGCTCAAGGAGGCAACCCGGTCCTTCGGCCTTGACAAAGTAGGGGTCACAGGCGTCTGCTGCCAGATGCAGGCGGTCAGGAAGGCTCAGCTTTATCCCATTAACATGCGGGATGTCCCGGGCAAGGTTGCCTTTGCAGTAGGGCTCTTCTGCATGGTGAACTTCCCATACGATTCTATACAGGCCCTTGTCGAAGACCACGCAAACCAGAGCCTCAGTTCCGTGAAGAAGATGGAGTTTGGGAAGGGAAAATTCTTTGTCCACACCGAGCGCGGAAACGTTGCCACAGTGCCTCTCAAGGAGACTCATAAGTACGAGCAGCCGGGCTGCCATGTCTGCCTCGACTACGTTTCCAATCTTGCCGACATATCGACCGGCTCGGTTGGAAGCCCAGGCGGCTGGTCCACAGTCTTCATCCGCACAAAGGTAGGGAATGAGATCTGGTCTAAAGCAGTCGCAGACGGCATGTTCGAGACAAAGCTCATCGAAGAGGTCAAGCCCGGTCTTGGGCTCGTCATGAAGCTTGCGAAGGAGAAAATCGACAAGAACAGGAAGACGCTCGAGGAACGCAGGAATTTTGGGGTTAATAAGGCGTTAAGGGATCCTTATGCCTGAAAAACATCTTTTCTTTATTGAAATTATTCACATTATATAAGCTGAATGCGGGGATGTAATGCGTTTTCATTCCCAAGTGACGATTCCATTTCTTCCATTTCTGTAACTCATCCCTGGAGCTATCATAATTTAGAATATATCCGAAAAGTGATAGAGTTTCGGTGTATAGTATTTAAATCACCTAGAAACTTCCTTCCATGCTCGCATGCTCAATTGTGAGCAGATATCAAGCGATCACTGGCAAAAAGAAGCAAAATCAGCAGGTTATAGCTTTTGTAAGGTTATAGCTTTTGTATGTTGTATGTAATAGAAGCAGCACGAGCGTCCAATCTGAACGGATGGTACTGAAAATTTTCGGAGGATGAAAATTTTTCCAGCTAGTGTTGAGCGTATAAGCTAATGTTGAACGTATAAGTAAGTCCATCCCCAAAGACTTTCTAAATGAAGGGTAAAAGTGCTTTTTAGAAAAAAACAGGATCAAATCCTAACTTTGTAACATATATCCCTGCCTTCAAGATAAGGTTATACGGAATTAAAACTAAATTGATATTTATGGAATCAACAGCAGACATCGAGAAGCGACTTATTGAGCTCGATAGGGAAATTCATTCTATCCTCAACATGGTTAGAAAAAAAGAAGGAAGAAGCTCAAAGGAACTTGTAGAATCGGCCTGTGGGGCCTGGGGTTACGATGTCGAGAGCGAAGAGTTTGTTGACCAGCTGCGGAAATCTTCACGTCTGGACTGGATAGAATGAAGTTTTTTGTAGATACTTCGATATTTGTTGACTGCCTTCGAAAAGAGTACATCCCGTCTTCCAGAAACTTTCTAGAACGTATGGGAGATGAATATTCGGGCTACACGTCATCGATTACCGCCGCTGAACTAAGTGTCGGCGCGCATCTTTCAAGGTCCTGGGACGCCCTTGAAAAAACACTTGAACTACTTAATATTGTAGAAGTAATAGATCTAGATTCGAGAATAGCAATAGATGCAGGAAAAATTTATGCTGATCTAATCAGAAATGGAAAGAGAATTGAGTTAAATGACTGCCTGATTGCAGCAACAGCCCTTTCTCTGGGCATAAATAGAATAGTAACCAGAAACAAAAAACATTTCGTTCGAATAGAAGATATTGAAGCAGTAACTCCTGAAGAAACTGGATTTGATCTTGATCCAATCAATTGAAAACTTTATCTCAAGACTTTTTACTATTTTCTGTCCTTGGTTTTCTTTGAGTTCATGCTAAACAATACAGGATATAACTGGCAATTTAGACATGGGCAATTTCCACAAAGGTCAGATAAGGTTTAGAAACTTGTTGCGGAAGGTCTTCAGTCCCGAAGCTCTCAATGTACAGTTCTATAGTTTTTTTAATCTTTTTTTCGGCTTCTTCAAGGGTCTTACCCTGAGAAGTCACATTGAGTTCAGGACATCTTGAAATAAAGAAGTCATCTTCTTTTGTTATAGCTACTAGAAATTGTCTCATGGTCACTCCAAGCCTAGTTTTTACATGTTTTTCTTCAAAATATTTGTTGCGATTCTATTTTGTATTAGGTAGAAACTGGTCAATTGTCGTGCCTGCGACAATCTGTCAAATCGAGGGCAGTCGTCGTATATATGTTCGAGACAAAGCCTATCGAAGAAGTCAAGCCCGGTCTTGGGCTTGTCATGAAGCTTGCAAAGGAGAAGATCGATAAGAACCGGAGGACGCTCGAGGAGCGCAGGAATTTTGGGGTTAATAAGGCGTTAAGGGACCCTTATGCCTGAAACTTATCTTTTTTGGCTCTTCGTCATTCCCTATGGATAAGATGATTTTTAATTCAAGACCGCATTGGTTTTTATGAGAATATTATGAGGATATCCACACAAAACAACGAAGAGCCTCTTTTATTGTCAAAATTATTCGCGTGAATTGGGGGTGGAGCAGGTTTTCATCTCCAAGTTATGATTCCACTGAAAGCGTCTCGAAATTTCTGTAAAATTTTGGTTGGTTCTGTAGTTTATTCCTTTACTATTTTTTATCCAAAGTTATTCGATTTTTTAATTTCTTTTGTTGCAGTTACATATATGAAACATTTAAAGAAAATATTTATATACTTTTATAATATAATTATATTATTGTGATTGATACTTCAATTATAGAACTGACCCATGATGAGGGATACATGAATTATGTCAAATGATATACCAGATGATAATGAGAAATGTTTTTTTCACTCTATTTTTTAGTGAACTAATGGCTGAGAATTTTTCTTTTCTTCATTCTAATGAATTAACGGCTGAGAATTTTTCTTCTTTTCATTCTAATGAATTAATGGTTGAGAATTTTTCTTCTTTTCATTCTAATGAATTAATGGTTGAGAATTTTTCTTCTTTTTATTCTAATGAATTAATGGTTGAGAATTTTTCTTCTTTTCATTCTAATGAATTAATGGTTGAGAATTTTTCTTCTTTTTATTCTAATGAATTAATGGTTGAGAATTTTTCTTCTTTTTATTCTAATGAATTAATGGTTGAGATTTTTCTTCTTTTCTTTCTAATGAATTAATGGTTAAGAACTTTTCTACTAAAAACAAATGGATCTTTATATGAGTAAAATAGCTTCATACACAGATACTGAAACTAATTTTTTTCTAAGAACAAATGCAAATCAAGAATCAGAATTCAAGTTGTTGATTGAACCGAAAATAAATCTCAGTATCTCCAAACAAAATAAATATTTCAGAGTCTTAAAATCGCTCCCCGAACATCAAATTATTGCAGGTATTATTATTACAGTAGTTGGAGGCATCATACTGCTTATCATACAGAAAATCTTTCCTTGAGAATCTTTGTAGGAGTGTGCAGCAAAAAGTAACACTATTCTTTGCTTTTTTCCTTTTTGTATTCTAAACCATTATACTGAAAGGAATAATCAATTTATCTATATCCACATTTCGACTTCGGGATAGTAGAATAGCAACTATTTTATCTTGGATTACGTAATTTTCAGTAGCCAATAAGTTATCTACTGTTACAAAACCCTTTTTTTGCAATTCAGGAATCATTTTGTCTAAAGCCAATAGAATCCCGAAATTTGCATCATAGGTTCCACTGTGTTTATTGTAACACAAAATTATTGATCTATTTTTCCGTATTTGTCATTATGTTATTGTAAATATATCCCGGTCTATATTTGTATCTGAGAGATTCATTAAGAATAACAAGGTTCGGTGGAGTTATCTACTGAGCGATATCTCCACAAAAAAACTTTCTTCTTTTTACCCGTAGTCACCAGATATCTGCTCACTTCATGAGCATGCAGGCTTGAAGGGAAGTTTTCAGATGGATTCTGTATAAGCCTGTGGAAGATTGAGATAAATTTCAGTAAGCTTTAAAGTCAGTTTGAAGTCAACTCACGCAAACTACACGTGCATAAAATAATAAATTTATATGTATCTTTTAAAAAATGATTAATAAATGAATATTGATAATGAACCTTGGAAAGCTGATTATATGAAGCAAAAATTACTGTAATG
>Ga0268359_13177_pt1 | contig 10554 bp, 13 predicted proteins | sample BioMet11_FD_194416 | JGI IMG/M metagenome (GOLD analysis project Ga0268359, IMG submission 194416) | Sewage microbial communities from Oakland, California, United States - Biofuel 11 (PacBio Assembly) | ecosystem: Engineered > Wastewater > Sewage > Unclassified | place: USA: California | collected...
GTCTGGGATACGAGTTCACCGCCGACGTGACCATCTGGGAAGAGGGCTCCGAACTGCTCGGGCGGCTCACGAAAAAAATCGACAAGCCGCTGCCGCAGTTCACCTCCTGCTGTCCCGGCTTGGCAGAAATACGCCGAAACCTTCTACCCGGAACTGCTGCCCCCATTTCTCCTCCTGCAAGTCCCCCATCGGCATGATGGGCCCCCTGCCAAGACCTACGGGGCCAAGGAACTGGGGTACGATCCGGCCAAGATCTACACCGTCTCCATCATGCCCTGCAACGGCCAAGAAGTTCGAGGGGCTGCGGCCCGAATACCAGCGCCAGCGGCCATCGCGACATCGACGCCACCATCAACACCCGGGAACTGGCCTATATGCTGCAAAAAGCCGACATCGACCTGAAAAAGCTCCCTGCCGGCAAGCGGGACGCGGTCATGGGCGAGTCCACCGGCGGCGCCACCATCTTCGGCGTGTCCGGCGGCGTCATGGAGGCGGCCTTGCGCTTCGCCTACCAGGACCCTGGCCAAAAAACCGCCGGAAAGCTGGGATTTCAAGGTCCTTCGGGGATTAAACGGCAATCAAGGAGGGCACGGTCACTATCGCCGGCACCGCGGTGAAGGTGGCCGTGGTCAACGGCGGCAAACGCTTCCAGGAAGTGTGCGAACAGGTCAAGGCCGGCAAGTCCCCCTACCAGTTCATCGAGTTCATGGCCTGCCCGGGCGGCTGTGTCATGGGCGGCGGACAGCCCATCATGCCGACGGTGCTCCAGGCCATGGATACCCGCCTGACCACGCTCTACGCTTCCATGAAAAAACGTCTGGCCCTGTACAACACACAAAAGGCCTAGGAGGAGACCATGTCGTTTATCCACTACACCCGGCGCGGCTTTCTCAAAACCGCTTGCATCCTGTCCGGCGGGGCCCTGATCGGCCTGCGCCTGACCGGCAAGGCCGTGGCCGCGGCCAAGCAGCTCAAGGAATACATGCTCGACCGCGTGAACGGCGTCTACGGGGCCGATGCCAAATTCAAGGTCCGGGCCTCCCAGGACAACGCCCAAGTCATCACGCTCTACAAGAAGTTCCTGCACGAACCGCTCTCCCACGAGTCCGAGCGGCTGCTCCACACCACCTGGGCGGACCGTTCCAAGGATCTGGCGGCGCTTAGGGCCAAGGGCCTCTATCCCACGCCTCGGGCCAAAGAGTTCGCCGGGACGACCTATCCCTACGAGTAACCCCGGTGTCGGGGGGAGGACGACGGCCGGGCGAGCAGGCAAGGCCCGTACGCCCGGCCCTCCGCCTTCCCGGCTTGACCCTGTCCCGACCTGGCGCTCCCGGTGGTTGCGGGTTGCCTCCCGGGCGGTTGCCGACTAGAGGATGAGCGTCCGTCCGCGTGCGGACCTCGCTCACCTCAACCCGGAGACCCGACCATGCCCGAAGCCAAGAGGCGATTCCTCCACGACCTGTGGGTCCTGACCAAACCCTATTGGAAATCCGAGGAGCGACTCGTCTCCGGACTCCTGCTCGCTGTCATCATCGGCATGAGCCTCGGCATCGTCTACCTGAACGTCCTTTCAACCAGTGGAACAATCTCTTTTACAACTCCCTGCAAAACAAGGATATCCAGGCTTTTTTCCGGCTGTTCGGCCGGTTTACCATCCTGGCCGTCATCTTCATCGTCGTGGCCGTCTACCAGGTCTACCTGCGCCAGATGCTGCAAATCCGCTGGCGGCGCTGGCTGACCGAACGCTACGTCGGCCGCTGGCTGGCCGGCCAGGCCTACTACCGCCTGCGCTTCGAGCAGGGCATCACCGACAACCCGGACCAGCGCATCAGCGAGGATATCAACAGCTTCGTGGAGCAGACGCTGTCCCTGACCCTCGGGCTGCTCGAATCCGTCGTCACCCTGGCCTCCTTTTCCGTCATCCTGTGGAACCTTTCGGGCGACATCATCTTTTTCAACCTGCCCATTCCCGGCTCCATGCTCTGGGCCGCCATCCTCTACGCCGGCGTGGGCTCGGTGCTCACCTACCTGATCGGGCGGCCCCTTATCGCCCTCAACTTCTTCCAGCAGCGTTTCGAGGCGGATTTCCGTTTCAATCTGGTGCGGGTGCGGGAAAACGCCGAGGCCATCGGCCTCTACGGCGGCGAACAACAGGAGACCAAAGGGCTTTCCGGCCGCTTCGGCCATGTGGTGGCCAACTGGTGGGGAATCATGCGTCGGCAGAAGCGCCTGACCTGGTTCTCCTCCGGCTATGCCCAGGCCGCCATCATCTTTCCCTTCCTGGTGGCCGCACCGCGCTATTTTTCCGGGGGCATCCAGCTCGGCGGCCTCATGCAGACCGTTTCGGCCTTCGCCCAGGTCCAGACGGCCCTGTCCTGGTTCGTGAACGCCTACACGCGGCTGGCCCAGTGGAAGGCCACCGTTGACCGGCTGACCGGATTTTCCGCCGCCCTGATCGATCTGGAAGAACACCGCGCCCAGGGGCTGGCCCGGACCACCGGACCGGCCGAGGCCGGCCTTTCCCTGACGGGCGTCAGCCTGCGCCTGCCGGACGGGGAACGCCTCCTGGACGGCGCGACCCTGGCCGTGCCCTCGGGCGGCCGGGTCATGCTGGCCGGCCCGGCCGGCTGCGGCAAATCCACGCTGTTCCGGGCCATGGGCGGCCTGTGGCCCTTCTGCCAGGGAACGCTCAGCCTGCCCAAAGGAAAGCGGGCCCTGTTCCTGCCCCAGCGCCCCTATCTGCCCATCGCCACCCTGGCCTCGGCCGTCACCTATCCTGATGCGCCGGGTCGCTACGACCGGGACGCCATCCGGGAGGCCCTGGACGCCTGCGGCCTGCCCCATCTCGGCGCCCGCCTGGACGAGGAACGCCACTGGTCCGAGGAACTCTCCCCCGGCGAACAGCAACGGCTGGCCTTTGCCCGGGCCATCCTGCTTCGACCCGACTGGCTTTTTTCCGACGAGGCCACCTCGGCCCTGGACGAAGCGTCCGAACAGGCCCTGCTCACCTTGCTGCGCCAACGGCTGCCGGGGACGGGGCTGGTGAGCATTGCCCACCGGCCGGCCCTGGCCGCCTTTCACCAGCAGGTCATCACCTTCGCCCCGACCGGCCTTGACGCGGGACCCCGCTTCCGGCTGGTGCCGGCATCCGCGGAGGTTGCGCGGTGAGCCTCCTGGCCGATGCGGACCTTTTCGCCCAGGCCACCCTGTCCATCATCATGGAGGCCGTGCCCTTCCTGCTGCTCGGGGCCGTGGCCTCGGGTCTGGTCGAAGCCTACGTGCCGCGCGAGAAGCTGGAACGGCGGCTGCCCCGGGGACGCCTTTCCGGCACGCTTTTCGGGCTGGGACTCGGCGCGGTCACGCCCTGCTGCGAGTGCGGCGTGGTCTATCTGGCCCGGCGGCTTCTGGCCAAGGGCCTGGCTCCGGGCGCGGCGCTGGCCTTCATGCTGGCCGCGCCGGTGGTCAATCCGGTGTCCATCGCGGCCACGGTCATCGCCTTCCGGGGCGATGTCTCCATGGCCGTCTGGCGCTGCCTGCTCGTTTCCGTGGCAGCCCTGGTCGTCGGCTACTGGGCCGGCGGCCAGACGGCCGAAAGCCTGCTTAAGCCCCTGATCGGCCGCGAGCCGGACTGCGCCTGCGGCCACGACCATACCCACGCGTCTGCCCATGCCCACGCGCCCAAACCCACGCCGTTGTCGGCCGCGCCGGTCGATGCCGTGCCCGTGTCCGCCTTGAGGCCGGGACGCCTCGCCCGGCTCGAATCGGCCATGCGCCACGCCATGGCCGATTTTCTGGACATGGCCAAGGTGCTTATCCTCGGGGCCATGGTGGCGGCGGCCTTCAAGTCCTTCGTGCCCACGCCGGTGATCGTGGCCATGGAGGACCATCCGACCCTGGCCGTGGTCGGCCTGATGGCCCTGGCCGTGATCCTGTCCCTGTGCTCCCAGGCCGATGCCTTCGTGGCCGCTTCGTTTTCCTCGTTTTCCCAGGCCGCCCGACTGGCCTTCCTGGCCATCGGGCCCATGCTCGACGTGAAGCTCGTGCTCATGTGGCGGCAGGTCTTCACCCGCCGGCTGGTACGGGTCCTGGCCTTCGTGCCGGCGGCCATCGTCCTTCTCGTCTGCCTGGCCCTGGGCCTGGTCTGGACGGGAGGCGCCTCATGATGCCCGTGCGCCGCGTCCTCGCCGGGCTGGTCGCCCGCTTGGACGGCCTGGCCATGGTCGGCCTGGCCGGTTTCATGGGCTGGCTGGTCCTTCGGGGCGACTACTGGCTTTTTCTCAATCCCAAGTTCAAGCCCGTCACCCTGACCGCCGCCGGCCTGCTGCTCGTCCTCGGCGGCTACGCCGCCTGGCGGCCCGTTTCCCGGCCCAACCTCGGTCGCCTCCTGTGCTACGTGGTGCTCGGGGCCATGGTCGGCCTGACCGAAGGCGGCACCCAGGCCTTCTCCCAGGCCGCAGGCTCCGGCGATCCCTTCATGGTCTGCCCCGCCCCCCTGCCGGCCCCGCCCCGACCGGCCGTCCCCGACCACCTGACCGCCGGCGGCCAGGATTTCATCCCCATCAACACCGGCGAACTCTACGACATCGCGGCCAAGGGGCACGGCAAGGCCTGGGACACGGCCTATGCCATGCGCGGCTTCGTCTATCGGGCTCCGGATCTCGACGCCAAAGGGGAATTCGTGCTCTATCGGCTGGCCATCTGGTGCTGTTTCGCCGACAGCACGGCCGTCGGCTTCCGGGTCCGTCCGCCCGAGGGGACGCCGCTGCCGAAAAAGGGGCAGTGGCTGGTCGTCCTCGGCCGCCTGGCGGACGCGCCAACGGACGAACGCCGGGAATACGCCCTGCCCGGCATCCCGTTTTCCTCGATCTCGCCCGTGGCGGTCTTCGCGGCCGTCCGCCTGAACACGGCCACGCCGGCCCCCGAAGAGGTCAACATGTTCGAATGGCGGCAGGCACCGCCCTACGCTTACTGAGAGAGGGGGACCGGAGCTTCCGCCCGGCCCTCCCCACTGGAAAAGCGCCTAGCGTTCCCCCCGAAGTTTTTTCAGGGCCGGCCCCAGACTGGCGGGCGCCATCCGCAACAGCACGTCATCGCGCACCATGAAATGGTGTTTAAAGGCGGCCCCGGCATGCACGACGAGCAGCACGGCCAAAAGCCCCGCCATAAAGCCATGGGCGCCTTCCAAGGCCTCGCGCGCGACCGGGCTATAGCGAAAACCGGACAGGAACGGCAGGTTCGGGATGAAAAACGACCCGAAAAACCGCGTTTTGACCGGAGAAAGCGTGGAGAGGCACCAGCCGGTCACCGGCTGCAGGACAAGCAGAGCATAGAGCAGCTTGTGCACCACTTCGACCGCCACGATCTCCCATGGCCGCAGACCGGGCGGCAAGGCGGGCGGCCGATGCGTGCCGCGCCAAGCGATACGGAAAAGCGTTAAAAACAAAACCAGGATCCCCAGCGACTTGTGCCAGCCCAAAAGGGCGTCGAGCGCCGTCCGGGACATGACAAAGCCACTCGTCATCGTCCAGCCTATGAGCAAAAGGGCGATGACGAGCACAACCGTCGTCCAATGCACGGTCTTCATGACCGGCGAATAGACGGCGGAAACGGCGGTCCGAGGCATAACGGTCTCCTTTACCCCCTCCAGCCGTTCGCGGCATGTCGCACGCCGAAAAGAGCCCCCCTGCCGGGAACCCTCTGGAAAGAGCGTCCCCCCTGTAGCACGGGCCACGGAGACGAGACAAGGACGGCGAAACGATTTTGTCCCTGAGGAACCCGCGCATGCGCGACCGGGGCCCCCTGCCATGGCGGCATGGAGACGCCCCGATCCTGGGACTGCAACTGTCTCAAATCCTCTTGGGTTTCCAAAGGGCGGCGCCCCTTGGCCGCCGGAGGCATCTCCCCATGGCGCAATGGGGCAGCGGTCTCCGAAGGGGCGCCACGAAACGCCAGGAGGCCGACCAACCGGCCGGCCTCCTGGGGAAAAACAGCGTCTGGGGCCGATCCGCCGAACCGGCCCGTTTCGGGAAGGGAAAAGCGGCTATTTCGCCGCGTCGGCCTCCGGCTTGGGCTTCAGGTGCTCGGGCACGATCACCATGTTGACCAGCAGCGGTTTTAAGAAGCTCCAGGAGATACCGATCTTGTACTCCTCTTCCAGGTCGCGGATGGCATCCCAACAGTTGTGACATGGGGAAATGACGAGTTTGGCCCCGGTAGCCACGATCTGATCGCGTTTGGTCAGCATGCCCTTATTGCGCTGGGGACGGAACTTGCCGATGCCATTGAAGCCGCCGCCACCGCCGCAACAGAAGTTATGCTCCTTATTGGGCGTCATTTCGTGGAAATAGCCCGGCTCCACCATATAGGAAACGATCTCGCGCACCGTCTCGGACAGCCCCCAGTTGCGGATATAGTTGCAGGAATCCTGGTAGGTGACCGGAATCTTGATGCGCTTGGTCGGATCGATCTTGAGCTTGCCGGTGCGCAGGGCCTCGGCCACCCACTGCACGTAGTGGAGGTACGGCACGGGCGTCTGGCCGTCGCGCAGTCCGGCCCAATACGGCCCCTCGATCACCGTCCCCCGGTGGGCGTGGCCGCACTCGGTGCCGATGACGCGCTTGGGCCGCAAGCGCTTGATGGCCGCGTAGATGCCCTGGACCTGGAGCTTGCAGGCTTCCCAGTCGCCGGCGAACATGGACAGGCTGGTCTGCTCCCAGCCCTCCGAGGGCACGGTCCAGTTCTCGCCGGCGATATGGAAGAGGATGGCGGCCTGGGCCAGATCCTCGGGATAGTGCTTGGGCTCGCGGGCGTTGACCGTGTACATGATGTCCGCGTCTTCCTTGTCGATGGGGATTTCGAGCCCGGGCCATTCGTCCTGCTGCTCGTCCGCCATCCAATCGCAGGTCTCGCACCAGTCCTCGGTGGTCACGTCCATCTGGGCCCGGTAGACCCGGTGCATGCCGGCGCCGATCTTCATCTCCCAAGGCACGAATCCCTGGGAATAGAGCAGGCCGCGGAGGTAGCCCATCATGACGCCGACGTCGATGCCGTGGGGGCAGTACATGGCGCACCGGTTGCACGTGGTGCACTGGGCCCAGGCCACTTCCATGGCGTGGCGCATGAAGGCGTTGTCCACCTTGCCCTGGCGGCGGACGATTTCGCCCAGGGTCGACTGGATCTTGTACGAGGGCACCTGCTTGGGGTCCCGGTCATTGGCCAGGTACAGAAAGCAGGACTCGGCGCACAACCCGCACCGGGCGCAGATATTAAGCCAGGTACGGATGCGGGATTTGCAGGTCTTCTGGATGGTCGCCCACAACAGGTCGCGGTCCACGTCGAGGGACAGCATTTCCTCGTAATATTTTGCCCCGCGCGTATCCGCCAGCAGGGCTTTGAGAGCCTCTTCCGTATTGACCGGACGTTTGTTGCAGAAGATTCCTTCGGGCATGACGTATCACTCCTTGGCGCTCGGCCGCAGGCCGCTCTACCAGACGATGCCGCGGCCATGCTGCCCGCCGCGCTTGACGCCGAAATCCACCCCGATCTGGGCCCGGGAACAAAAAAACAGCACCACGTGGGACAGCTTGGTGAACGGGATGGCGATAAGCAGGATCTCGCCGCTTATGATGTGGGCCAGAAGCCAGCCGCTCCCCTCGCCGGATTGGTGGGCGGCCACGAAGCCGGTCAGCAGCGGGGCAAGGCTCAGGGCCAGGACCCAGAGGTCATGGGCCGTGGTCAGGATGCGCACCTCGGGCAGGGCGTAACGCCTAAGCAGCAGGAACACCCCGCCGGCCATGGCCAGGATGGTGAGCCCGTCGGCCAGCCCGGCCGGCAAGGCCGGCCAGGGAATGCCGAAGCGTTCGAGCAGGATGACCCCGTGGGCGTAGAGAAAAAGCGGCACGATGACCAATCCGATATGAAACAGGAAAAAGGCGGCCGTATAAATGGGGTTCAGACGCCAGCTGCGCGAGGCGTACGGGGCGAGCCAATGGAAGATGGACCGCAGCGCCCCCCGGACGGCCAGGTTGCGGAAATAGCCGTAAGGCACGCGGTCGAGTTGCCAATCCAGTCCCCGCACATAGGCGACGACCCGCCACACGCAACCGATAAGACAGATGGCGAAGGACAGCCAGAGCATCGGACCCGTCAGGAATGCGTACATGATCTTCTCCTTCTTTGGCGCCCGGGCTGCCTAGTAGCGGCGTTTGGGATTTTCCTTGTCCGTCAGGAAATACCAGAAGCCGACAAAACAGATGAGCACGACGGCCATCATCACATACGTCACGTTCTTGCTGTGCCACATCAAATCTTGCAAAGTATTGAACATAGACGGCTCCACCTGGGTTAGTGGGATGCATCCTTGTAATGCGGATGGACGTAAAAAATCGGCATGTGGGTGGCAATGAAGCGGAAGGCCAGCACGCCGACGGTGACCACGAACAGGGAAATGACGATCTCGGAAAAACTCGGGAAGTAGCGGTCGGCGCTCGGCAGCCGCCAGTTGAAGGCGACCAGGCCGACGTCGAAACGGTTCAGGATGATGCCGAGGACCGTCCAGGGCGCGGCCACCCGGATCAGGGCCAGATTCCGGTCCCGGTAGCCCACCGCGTAGCAGTAGCAGGGCAGGAGCACGAAACCGACCACCTCGAAAAGCCACCAGGCGCCATAGCCCGTGGCCAGGTAGCTCCAGTGGTTGTCCATGGCCAGGCCGATCAGCTTCATGGCCAGGTAGCCGGCCATGATCCAGGACGCGCCCTTGGCAAAGGCGAAGTGGAGATCCTCGTAGCCGGCGTTATACTCCTCGTCCATCAGGTGGTGGAGGCTCCGGTGGGAAAGGGTGCCCTCGAAGATGACCATGGACAGCCCGGCGAACATGCTCGACAGGAAGAACATCAAGGGCAGATAGGGCGTGTACCACAGGGGATGGAGCTTGGACGGCGCAATCAGATAGAGGGGCGCCGAGCGAACTTTGGTGCAGGGTGGACAGGATGACGCCGAGGATGGTCAGCCCCATGGTCAACTTGACCAGGACGTTGCGCAGCCGGTCGAACCCGCCCCCACCACTCCAGGGCGGCGGGCAAAAATTCCAAAAACAGCACCGTCAGGTAAATAAACACACACAGGCCCACTTCGAAAAGAACCGAGGTGGTGCCCTGCTGGTAGAAAATCGGATAAACCAGCCGCCAGGGCCGGCCGACGTCGTAATGCAGGGCCAGCACCACCAGGGCGTAGCCCAGAAAAGCCGTGAGGATGGCCGGCCGGACCGCGCCGTGGAAGCGCTTGTAGCCGAAGATGTAGCAGGCGGTGGACGTGGTGTAGCCGCCGGCGGCCAGGGCCACGCCGCACAAGAGGTCGAAACTGATCCACAGCCCCCAGGGATTGTTGGCCGAAAGGTTGGTGACCGACCCGAGACCCATGGTGAAGCGCATGACCGTGATGACCAAGCCGGCCACCACGATGATGGCGGCGATGACGTTAAAACGGCGTCAAAAGCGCTGTCCGGGTATTTCGCTGTTCCGTCGACATTAGGCGTCCTCCCCCGTCTGCGGCACCCTTGGCGTCCTTGGCTTCCTTGGCGGCGGCCTCCAAGGCCTTTTTGACCTCGGCGCGGTGCGTTTGGCCGCCTCAGCCTCGGCCTTGGCCAACTTTTCGGTCAGCTTGGCCTCGGCGTCGGCCGTGGTTTTGGCCACAGCCGCCGCCACCGCTTCCTGCTGCTCGGCGGCAGCGACCTTTTTCCCGGACGCTTGGTGACGGCGTACAGGCCGGCCAGCAGCACCGGCCACACGCCGGCCACGGCCGGCACGACGGTCAGGGGCCCCGGAAGTCAGCTCCGGCGCCGAGGTGGTGCCCAGATGCTCGTCCATACCGAGCGCGGCGAAAGAGGGTTTGGGGGCGATGGTGAGCCAGCTCGTGCCGCCCATCTCGCGTTCGCCGTAGACATGTTCGATGTAGCGGCCGGGGTGGCTGCCGATGCGGCCCCAGGCGATGGTGACCAGTTCCCGGCGTTTGCCGAAGACCAGCGCCTCCTTGGGACAGGCTTCCACGCAACCGGGGAGCTTGCCTTCGAGCAGGCGCGGATAACACATGGTGCACTTCATGATGCGCGGCGTGAGCGCCTTGTGGTATTCGTAGGCCGGGATATTGAACGGGCAGGCGATCATGCAGTAGCGGCAGCCCACGCAGACCGACGGGTCGTAGACCACGGCCCCGGTTTCGGTCTTGGTCAAGGCATGGACGAAGCACGCCGAGGCGCAGGCCGGCTCCAGGCAGTGGTTGCACTGGATCTTGCGGAAGACCGGCGGCTGTCCCCGCCTCCGGGACGTACTTGTTGACCACGGTATAGGCACGATCGCTCGTCCGACGAACTGTTTCGAGCACGGTCCAGGTCGTCGAAGGGCTTGGTCCGGCTGCGGCAGTTCGTTGACCTTGTTGGCAAGGCCGCCTCGCATTTGCGGCAGCCGATGCAGCGGGTGGCGTCGAACAGCACCCCGCCGGCATCCGGCAGCCGCAGCCCCCGCACATCGGCGCTGGAAGCCGCCCGGGCGGCGACGCCCG
>Ga0268359_10501_pt1 | contig 10529 bp, 11 predicted proteins | sample BioMet11_FD_194416 | JGI IMG/M metagenome (GOLD analysis project Ga0268359, IMG submission 194416) | Sewage microbial communities from Oakland, California, United States - Biofuel 11 (PacBio Assembly) | ecosystem: Engineered > Wastewater > Sewage > Unclassified | place: USA: California | collected...
CTCCCGGAAAAAAGAAGGTGGGGGGGTAGGGGGATTCACCCCCCTCCCCCGTTGCCCGGACCGGGGTGGTACTTTTTTGCATGGCCAAGCCTGCGTTTCGCATGGAACTTCCGACGGGAATCGGAAAATTCGGAATCCTTTGGAAAATCCGGATTGCCCGTTTTTGCAGGTAACAGGAGGGGGTTGCCCCCCTCCGGGGCCCGGAGCACATGGGTGGGGGGGGTGATACCCTCCCGGAAAAAAAGAGGGTGGGGGGTAGGGGGGGTATCCCCTGCCCCCCATTGTTACCGGTAGCGATGCGATCCATCGTTTCCCCGTGCCCTACCCCCCCCTCATTCGGGTATCACCCCCTTTTGTGTACACCTCCATATGGTTTATCCCCATTCCGGAAACCGTTTTCGCACCACCTTTCCCGCACACCGTTTTCTCCCACGCAACGCCCCGTCGCACTCATTCCCTCCGGCTCCCTCCACCCACCATGGCCAAACCTCACGCACTTCATGATCCCGCCATGAGGGCCCGGCAAGGTTCGACGCCCTCCTTGCTGGGATCCCGGTTCCGGCCCGAACCATGGGTCACGCGCAGTTATGAGATAACCCGGCTCCGACAGACCCGTTCTTCTCCTCGGCCCTGTACAAAGCGCACGAAAAGGAACGATCTTCATTGTCAGATCGGGACCGAGGTTGTCCGAGGTGAGTGCCCGGCGGAAGATCCGATCGTCCGAAGACCCGGAATCGGGCCGCCATGATCTCGTACGAGAACACCTGATCGCCTCATCGAAGAGGAAGCACTAATTCGGCCGTCGTCTGGAATTGAAAAGGACCGGAACATTCCCGTCTTGGCTTTTAAAGAAAACCAAAACGGGACGGCCCGACCGGTGTGTCCCCGGTCAGAAAAAGAAGTATCAGTTGGACTTTCCGAGCGTGGGAAGAGAGAAGTATTCATCCAGCCGTTCCGAAAGGGAATCGAGAAGGACAACCTGGCGGCCGGGGCCGTTCCCGCATGATCCTTTTGACCCGTGCGATAGTTCCTGTACCAGTAACGGATTGTGCATGTCCTGTACGGTGGTAGGCCTGGAGGAGCGGGGCGGTTGTATCCATCTTCTGACACCCGATCAGATATTGTAATCAGGAATGATATATTTATTTTGATATTGTAAATATAGAGAATATAGGGTTCGGGAACAGGAGTTCCCCGGCCGATAGTCGGACCATGACGGGATCGCGATCCGGGCGTGACCACCCCTCCCGGAAATGCTGCACCCCCGGTCCGCAGGGCGAAGACCGATGTGGTTATTGGGAAAGATACCTCATATGTCAGAACCATGAAACAAACGGCCTTGGTACTCCTGTGCGGGCTTCTTGTCTGCCTCGTCCTCCTCGGAACCGGCTGCACGCAGCAGCAGCCCGGTACACCCGCGGGAAGCGCGACGGTCTCCCCGCAGGTAACCTACACCTCCAATGAAACGCTCGTTGCCTTTGTCGACAGCGCAGCAGCCTATGTAAAAGCCAACGGGAAAGAAAAAGCCCTTCGCGAATTCAACAACAAAAACGGCTCGTTCTTTAAGGGCGAGCTCTACATCTACGCCTACGATTTCAACGGCACGACCCTTGCCCACCCGGTCAACCCCGAAGCGGTAGGAAAGGTGCGTGAGGGCGCAAACGGCGTCTTTGTCACCGAGTTTGCAGATGTCGTGAAGAACGGGAGCGGGTACTACCCGCTCGTCTACGCCAACCCCGCCCACAACGAGACCCTTGAGACCAAGCTCTGCTATGGCGAGAAGATCGACGATACCTGGTGGCTTGGCTCCGGGGTATACACCGGGCCCGTAGAACCTGCCGTTGCCGCATCCGCAGACGAGCCCTCCACCACGCAGGAACTCAAGAGTTTTGTCGATAATGCCGCAGCCTATGCACAGAAGAACGGGAAGGGAGCCGCACTCTCTGCGTTCTCCAATAAATCCGGCCCGTTTGTTGCCGGCAACGTCTACATCTATGCGCTTGACTATTCGGGCCATGCCCTTGCCCTGCCCTACCAGCCGCAGCTGGTCGGCACCAGTTTCTACGACATCCAGGACAATGCCGGCCGGTATTACACCCGGACCGAGATCGCGCTCGCAAAAAGCGGCGGCGGATATCTCCTGTACCAGTACCCGGACCCGTCCGATAACTTCACCGTGAAGTACAAGGTCAGCTATGTGCACCCGGTCGACTGACTCCTACTGGATCGGTGCCGGTGTCTACACCAGCGGGGATCTGCTCGTGGATAATGAGCTTCGGCAGTTTGTCGCCGATGCAAAGGCATATGCCCAAAAGAACGGGAAGGACAACGCTCTCGCGGAGTTCAACAACCCAAACGGCTCGTTTATGAAAGGCGATCGCTATGTCTTTGCCTATGATTACAACGGCACCGTGCTCGCCTGGCCGTACCAGCCCGGCCAGATCGGTGTAAACCGGCTCAATGCCACCGACCCGATGGGAGCGCACCACGTGCAGGCAATGCTTGCCGGCGCACAAAACGGGACTGCACTGGTGGATTATTACACCGTAAACCCGGCCACCAACACCACGGAGCTCAAAATCAGTTACGTGACGGACGTTGACGGTACCTGGATGCTCGGCGCAGGCCGGTACATGGAGCCCGGCCCGGCGGTTCTCCGGGCTTAAAGGAATCCCTTTTTTAAAATAAAAAAAAGCCCGGGATCAGTGCCATTTCCGGAGGAGTTTTGCCTCCTCGGCATAGTCCGGGTGTATCTCCTCTTTAAGCGCGAAGCTGATTGCAAGGATCACAAAGCCCAGCGCGAGCGAGAGGAGGAACGCGATATCGAAGCCTCCCGAGAGCACCTCCATTTTGATACTTGACGGGGAGTTGTAGGTCACTGCGTAGCGGTTTGCAATCCCGACAACGCCAAGATAAGGATCAGGTTGAAGATCGCAATCCCGATCGAGAGCGGCGCGGTCCGTTCCGAGGCTCGTGAGGCTCGATATCATCCCGGCCTTTGCCTTTCGGAACCGACATCATGATGAGCGTTCGTCACCGGTGTCACGAATAAGCCCGAGGCCAAAGCCGATGAGTGCGAGGGCGAGGACCTACAAAGCCCGTCGAGAGTGTGCACGAAGAGTTTCGTCATCATGAAGTAGCCGAGGATCAGCGGGATGCACGAAAGGATACAGAGCCGGCGGGGCCCGACACGGTTGAACGCTGCCCCGCAATAAGGCCGGCCACCATCATCGCAAACGAGAGCGAGGTCATGATCAGGCCGGCATTCGACGTGGAATAGCTGTGCACGTATTCGAGGTAGAACGGCAGCAGGTAGCTGATCCCCGAGAAAGCTGAAGAACACGAGGAACAGCAGAAGGTTTGCCAGGAAAAAGTTCCTGCTTTTTAAAGAGCCGGAGGTCGAGGAGCGGGTCGGCGTGGCCCAGTTCCTGCCGGATAAAGAGGCCGAGGGTGACGATGGCAAGAACTGCGGCCCCGAGGATTATTGGGGATGTCCAGTGCAGCGCCTCGCCCTCCGAGACGACAAAGACAAGCGATGCAAGCCCCACGAAGGCAAACGCGGCCCCTGCCTTGTCAAACGCACCCGTGCCCGCTACCGGGGGTGTGGTGGACGGGATCACCTTTGCCCCGAGGAGGATCGCAAAGATCCCCACCGGCACGTTGATAAAGAAGATCCAGTGCCAGGAGAGGTACTGCGTCAGGATCCCACCCACAGTCGGGCCGATCGCAGTCCCGAGCGACGCAAAGAGCATGATGATGCTCATCGCCTTTCCTTTCTGCTCCGCCGGAATATATGCCGTGATCATCGCCACAGCGACCGCTGCAAGCATCGCCCCGCCCACGGCCTGGAAGATACGGGATGCCACGAGCGACGGGAACCCGAAGACGAACTCCGGCAGGAACCCGCAGAAGAACGATCCGAGCGTAAAGATGGCAAACCCTGAGAGGAAGATCCTCTTGTATCCTATTGTATCCGATACCTTCCCGAAGACAAGAACGCAGCCCACCAGCACGAGCAGGTACGAGGTTGCAACCCAGCTTACCGTGGTAGTCGAGAGGGAGAACGCCTCGGTGATTGCCGGCAGCGCGATGTTGACGATCGTACCGTCGAGGCTCGACATGAAGGTTGCAAGCGAGATCGAAAGGATGAGCAAGCCGTAGCCCTTCACCTGCGGGCCGGTACCGGGACTGTCCATGTCTGGTGTGTTGCCGGTACGCCCTGATGAGACTTGCGAAATATCCGGATGGTACCGGTGCGTCATCCCCTCCCAGGGTTCCCGAAATCTCCGCGAAAAATCCCCGGATTTACAAATCGGGAAGAAAGCGTATATCCCGGCACCAAGAGAACAAAGAAATAGTGTGGCACATCTACCACAACTACCGTAAAAGGAAGTGATTTGAGATGTCCAAAAAGAACAACAAGGTCGCAGGCAAGTCTGCTGCTGCAAACGACAAGTCTGCCGCAAAAGATGCAAAGAAGAGCGCGTAAAGCCCCTTCATTACCAGCCCCGGTTTCCTCCGGCATCAGCAGTTCCTGTGCCTGCCGGAAAAACGGGAATATGCATAGTGACTCATGAAAATACCATGCCGGGGAACCATGCCTGCCGGACCGGCGGGGGGTTCCCGGACTGTTTTACCGGTACATTATCCCTGCATCGCCATTTTGCGCATCAGCGCCATCACGCCGGGTTTTTGCTGCTTTCGGACTGCCGGCGTCCCGAATCCCATGTCCATGGGCGGCTCGGCAAACATTTCTTCATCCAGCCGGCTGCCGATCTCTTCGAAGATCCGCTTGTAAGCCACGCAGTGCGGGTCAACATCCTCGATCCTGCCCGGCGTCGGTGCCATCGCATTGTACGGACAGCCGCCGCGGCAGTACCGGATGTGCTTGCAGCTCCCGCAGGCGGTATCCACGTAGTCCTTAAAGGCGAGCATCAGTTTTCCCGCAGGCGACGCCATCAGGGTCTCAAGCGACGGGTGGTCCGCAACGTTTCCCATCACGTACTCGGGCATCCCGACAAACCGGTAGCAGGGATAGATATTCCCGTCGGGGCCAATCGCAAACGTGCTCCCCATGCAGTCCACGTACGTGCAGACGCTCCCGTGCCGGGTAAAGACGCAGCGGCAGAGGTCGCTGATGTTCATGATCTCGATGTTGTCAATATGTTCGAGCGCCTGGTCTAGGAGGTAGACCAGGAGTTCCCCGTACTCCTCCGGTTCGAGCGCCCACTCTTTCGGGTTCTCCGAGCGCAGCGACGGGAGTGCCGGGTGGAGCTTCAGCACGAAGCCCTGTTCGAGGAAGAACCTGACGATCTCTTCCTTTCTTTTCACCGACTTGTTGGTGAACGTGCAGATGAACCGGACGGACAGGCTGTGCTCTTTGGCAATGGAATAGCCTTTCATCGTCTTCTGGAAGTACCCATCGCCCCGTTGAGAATCGGTGATATCCTCCGGCCCGTCGATGCTCGATCCGATGGGGACATGGTAGGCAGCGAGCACGTCCGCGATCTCCGGGGGTCATCCGCCAGAGGTTGGTCTGCATCGCAAAATCCGGGTGCATCCGTGCGCACCCTTCGGAGATGATCGGGAGCGCCTGCCGGTAGAAATCCGCCCCGGCAAGGAGCGGTTCTCCCCCGTGGAAGGTGAACGTACCCCGTTCGCGGTCGATGCCTTTGAGCCATTCCACGAATCTCCTTTACGGTTTCCACCGTCATGACCGGCGATCCCTCTTCCGAGCTCCAGCAGTACTTGCATTTCGACGGGCAGCCCAGCGTCGGGATGATCATGACGTGAAAGGGATTTTTCATTACTGTTTTTTCCTTCCTTTCAGGGTATATTTGTTTTCAAACGGCCCCGGGGAGCCCGTCATCCCGGATGCAAAAGCTCATTTCTGCCGGCAGTAAGACATACTTCCTATGACCGCCAGTCCTCCGCGTCACCGTCCTTGTCGATAATACCACGATCACCGACCGGTACTTCTGCGGGGAACCGGGCCTCTCCATTTTTATCGAGACCGGCGGCAAAAAGATCCTCTTCGATACCGGCTACTCGGGGCTGTTTTTGGAGAACGCAAAAAAGATGGGAATCGATCTTCACACTCTCGACCTGGTTGTCCTCTCGCACGGCCACCTCGACCACACGGGCGGTCTTGTTGCCCTTGCCCGGTTCTTCATGGAAGCCGCGATCGAGAAGAAGCCCTGCCATAAACCCGGTCTTCTCGCCCATCCCCGCTGTTTCCGGCCAAAGGAGCACGCCCCGCTGGAGAATAACGGCTCGATCCTTGACGAGGCCGAGGTCCGGGCGCCATTTTGCTGTCACCCTCTCCGACAAACCGATACAGATCACAGACGATCTTGTCTTTCTGGGAGAGATTCCGCGGAAGTTTCCGTTCGAACAGATGGATCCCAAAGACCGGCGGATCCTGCTCCCGACGGGGACTACGGAGCCCGATCTCCTCCTTGACGATACTGCACTTGCCTGCCGGACGAAAAAAGGACTGGTGATAATCACCGGCTGCTCCCACGCGGGGATCTGCAATATCACCGAGTACGCCCGCGAGGTCTGCGGGGAAGAAAAGATCCACGATATTGTCGGCGGGTTCCACCTGCTCCGCCCGTCGCCCGAACAGCTGCAGGGCACCTGTGCCTATCTCAAAGGGATTGCGCCAGCCGCCGTGCATGCCTGCCACTGCACTTCCCTTGCCGCGAAGATCGCGCTTGCCGGTTTCCTGCCCGGTACAGGAAACGGGTGTGGGCCTCCGGCTCGAATGGTAGGGTATTGTTATTCGGCCCGGTCGGGATTTTCGCACTCCTGAAGTTTCCTGCAACGGACGAGCGTGCGGAAAAATGTCCATGCAGGAGCAGGTGGACGACGATCAGGGCCGCGAAAGCGAACCCCGCAATATCGTGATACAGGACCCAGTCGTGGCGGGAAATTCCCATCCACGAGGCCCCCCCCTCCCGGTCCCCGAGGGCAGGTAGAGAAACATATCAGGCCGGTGACAAGCGTCGGGATAAACGCGATCAGGCTGCCAAGGTCGATGAGTGTATTAGCGGTCAGGTGCTTCATGATACATTCGTCCTTTTGTGAACTCTTGGCCTGAGGGACGATAATATTCACACCGGGTACTGACAGGATCCGGTTGTGGGGAAAAACGGAGAGTTATTGAGATCGGTTTCCTTAGTGCCCTTCACATTCGTGGTCGGGGCCGTGGGTACAGCTGCTCTCGCCCGGGGCAATTTTTCCTGCAATAAAGTCGTTGATGACCTGCTCGATTTTGCCCTGGACGCCGAGGAATACCTCGATATTGTTCTCACAGAAGAGATCGACAGCCCGTGGGCCCATTCCGCCGGCGAGGACGTGCGTTACTTTATGGCCGGCAAGAAAGACCGGCAGTTTTCCGGGTTCATGGCCGGGGCTTTCAAGGATTTCGGTTTTTGTGATTTTTTTGTTCTCTACGGTAAACACTGCATATTCCAGGCAGTGCCCGAAGTGTGCGGAGACCATGTCTCCCTCTTTTGCAATAGCGACTTTCATGGAATTTTCCTCGAAATGGCTTGGTGGTATCCCGGCGTAAGCCGGGATTATAATTACTCATATGCGCATAAATGGTTAAAACCTTTTGATGAGGCAAGAGCGTGAGAACAAACTCCCTAGGCCGAAGGGAAAATCTCCGAAATATTAGAGGGATCGTTCCGGAACCTGCCCGGTCAGCCTTTTCGCACCGGCTGCTCCGGGACGATTGCGTAGAAAACGCCCCGGTCCATCCGCAGGGAGGATACCGTACCGTTCCGCTCGAACGACCCGAGGATCTTTGCTACTTCGGCACCGGAGAGGCCCGTGGTCCGGACCAAGTCCTCTACAGTCGAGGGCCGCCGGCAGAGGGTTGCATAGATCAGGTCTGCGGCAGCGGTCTGTTTCAGGACTGCCGGGGAGACCGGGGCTTTTTTCCCGGCGATCTCGATATTGGACGTACCCAGATACGCCCGGACCCGTTCGAGTTCTTCATCGGAAGCCGGCCCGATCCATTCTTCAGCGGGAGGACGGTCGAGCGTATTGAGCTGGATCCGGTCGGGCCCGATCCGGGCAATCGCAGATTTTAGCCCGGCCAGTTCTTCATCCGTGGTGTTCAGGCCCGGTACAACGAACACTTCGAGCCAGAGCTGGCCTGTGTACCGTTTCCGGAACGCAATTATCCCCTCAATGATAGTTTCGATGTTCAGGGACGGGTGCGGGTGGTGGATGTGCTCGAATGTCTGCTGGAATACCGAGGACAGGGTCGGGATCACCCGGTCGGCAGGCAAAAGCTCGTCCTGCACGGCCCGGTCGGAAAGGAGGCTCCCGTTGGTGAGTACGCTTACGGTATATTCCGGGAATTCCCGTTTGATGGCAGCAATGACCGGGCCGAGCGAGAGGGAGAGGGTCGGTTCGCCGGAGCCGGCAAACGTGATCGAGTCGAGGGCCGGGCGGGACGAGAGTACCGTGCGGAGCTCGGCCATTACCTCATCGGCAGGAAAAAAGGTCCGGCGTGCCAGGGTCTTTTCGGTGGTATGCCCGCACTCGCAGTAGGCGCAATCATAACTACAGACCTTGAACGGGATGAGGTCAACGCCAAGGGAAAGACCCAGCCGGCGCGAGAGCACCGGTCCGAAAACATGTTTCTGTATCATCGCTTGTGCCGGCTATTCCGGTGAACCGGGCTCCTGCGATCCCGCGCTCTTCGGGCAGATGCCGCCTCCGGCTTTAGGGCAGAGGTTCTGGTTCTGCCGGGGGCAGTGCCCGGCGGGCAGGCGGGTACAGCCCTCTATCCGGATGGTCTTCCCATGGATCAGGGCATCGGCAATCTTGTGGCGGGCCTCGTGGATGTCCCGCCAGATGGTCTTTCTTGAAACCCCGAGCACCGCTGCCGCTGCTTCCTGTTCGAGGTCCTGGAAATCGATCAGGTTCAGGGCAGCCATCTCCTCGGGCAGCAGGGATACGGTCCCGCTTTCCCCGCCGGAATTGCACTGCGGGGCATAACACCGCGCATCCGGGCCTCCTTTGAGGGATCGGTTCAGGCGCGGCCGGCCCCGCCGCCTGCAGCACTCTCCCTGTTCAGAGTCCGGTTCCAAGGTCTTTTACCTCCTGATACAGATTGGCTGCCAGTATTTGAATGGCTTGCGCTGCCGGGGACTGCCCGGCATCTTTAACCGGTATCCCTTTGCGGACGCATCGATGACGGCGGGATCGAAGGGGATGGTCCCGGCAACAGGGATCTTCTCGTTCCGACAGTATTCGATGATCTCTTTAGTCAGGGTCGGGTTCAGGTCGTACCGGTTGACGGCAGCAAAGATCCGGGGTTTGAACTGCCGCAGACTTTCACGAGCCGTTTTACGTCATGAAGCCCCGAGACGCTCGGTTCGGTACCACGAACGGCGGTCATTCCGCTGACGGTCGAGATGAGGGGAGCCGGTCCCGGGCGGGCCGTCGACAAGGAGGAGATCGCAGTTCCCGTCCCGTTCAAGGGCAGTCTTTTTACTGCATGGACAAGGAGCCCGGAATTCCTGCGCCTGGCACGAGCCCGGCGTGGACGAGGTGCCCCCGCGGGGTCTCCGAATACCGGATTTCACCGGTCTGCCGCGGCTGCAGGGCAACAGCATCATCCGGACAGACAAAAACGCAGACAGAGCACCCTCGCAGTGCAGCAGATTGACCGGAAGGTATCCACGTCCTGTTCGATTGCCCCGAACCGGCAGTACCCGGCGATTTTCCGCACCCGGTACAGCGGGCGAGGTCGATTACTGCCGTTGTGGAGCCCATGAACGGGTCTGTTGTGAGGATCCGGGGCGAGAGCAGCAGTCGAGTTTGGCTGCATCCACGTCGCAGTCCGCGAGGACCATGGATCCGGGAAGAGCCGTGAGAGCGCAGCGGTGAGCATGGTCTTGCCGGTTCCCCCTTTGCCGCTGACAACCGCAAGCCGGATCATGGCCCCACCCGTGCGAGCGCCCTGCATGCTCAACAAATCCCCGAACTCTTTCTGCCATCCGGCCGTGCCCGGCAGAGCAGGTCGCCCCGGCTCTGAATTGCGGCGATCTCCCGGTCAAATGGTACGGTCAGCAGGATCGGGAGCTGCGTTCGGCGCAGAAGCGCCGGGTTTCGTCATCGTTGCCCGCTCGCTCCGGTTGATGACGACTCCTGCCGGGATTCCCATCTGTGCGGCGACATCGGTCGTAGCCTGAGTCGTGCAGGCCAAACGGCGTGGATTCTGTTACGAGAATGCAGGCGTCGCAACCATCAAGGGCTTCGATGACCGTGCAGGACGTGCCCGGTGCCGTATCGAGGATCACCACGGGGCTGTCCGCCATTTCTTAGCCTCCCGGATCACCGGAACCGCGTGCGGGTCTCCTGTGTCGAGCGTTCCGGCGATCAGGGTCAGGCTGGGCAGGGGCGAAGCGGAAGAAAGAGTACCGACCCGTTTTGGTTCTTCGCTGATGGCCCCGTTCGGGCAGGCCAGCATGCACCCGCCGCAGGAGTGGCAGAGCTCGGAAAAG
>Ga0268359_10640_pt1 | contig 10524 bp, 23 predicted proteins | sample BioMet11_FD_194416 | JGI IMG/M metagenome (GOLD analysis project Ga0268359, IMG submission 194416) | Sewage microbial communities from Oakland, California, United States - Biofuel 11 (PacBio Assembly) | ecosystem: Engineered > Wastewater > Sewage > Unclassified | place: USA: California | collected...
TTCTCCATGAAGAGGCGCGCCTCCTCGGGCGTGCGTAGGTCCGGCTCGGTCACGAGTTCGATGAGGGGCGTTCCGCAGCGGTTGTAGTCGACGAGGCTCTCGGTGGCCGCGGTGATGCGACCCTCCTCGCCGCCCACGTGCACCATCTTGGCGGCATCCTCCTCCATGTGATGCGCAGGATGCGAACGGGTGCGACATAGGAGCCATCCGCGGCCTTCTCCACGCCCGCCGTCAGGCCGCTCCGAAGAGCTCTCGCCAGAAACCTCAAGTCGGTGACCATACATGCAGAAGGCACGGGACCTGCGTGGTCTGGAAGTTCTTTGCCATGTCGGGATAGAAGTATGCTTGCGATAAACATCGAGTGCTTCTGGATCTCGCAGTTGGTGGCAAGCCCGCCATCACGATGCTCTGATGGCCTTCCTGTTGGGTACCGGAGCGCACCGGGCATGCCCAGACACACCGGGCATACGTTGGTGTTGGGCTCGTCGTCGTGAGAGGCGGCAGTTGCAGAACATCTTGGTGTCGAGCGTGGTGAGCTCGGTGTGCACCTCGAGGCCGATGACGGCCTCCCAGTCCTTGAGAACCTCGGCGAGCTCTTCATGCGAGCTCACCCCCTTCCCGGCGAGATCGGGCGCGACGACACCACGAGCGGAGAAGCCCCGCTCGATGGCACGGGCAAACGCAGCAGCGTCCTGTCCTTGAAGGCGGGACCCTGCAGCTGAGCCGAGACGGGAAGCCGGAGTCGCACCAAGCCCCAGGGGTACGGAGATCCCGCCGTTCCGGCGATGTTGTTGGAGATCGTGAACATGTCGCTGCGTACATCTGCGTCGGGTCGGAGATCTCCGAACTGAAGGCGTACGGGGCTCGGGCATGAGGATGACGTCGCACGCTCGTAGGCGTGCAGGTAGTCCTGGGTGATGAGCGTGCGCACCTGCTGCGCAGGTAGTAGTACTTTCATAGACCCCCGAGCTGAGAGGTAGGCACCAAGCATCTGCGCCTCTTCGCCTCGAGCCGAAGCCATGCGAGCGCTCTTGGCGGTCTGCTCGGCGAGGGTGGGCAGCCCTTCTCCTGATAGCCGTAGCGAACGCCGTCAAAGCGGGCGAGGTTGGAGAAGGCCTCGCACGGGGCGATCACGTAGTAGGCGGCGATGGCCGCGCGATGTTGGGGAGGTCGACCTCTACGATACAGGCTCCCTGTCCTCGAGTGTCCTAGCGGCGGCTGACCCAATCGCCCTGACCTCGGACGCGAGCCCTCCCTCCATGAGCGCCGGAACGATGCCACACGACGCCTCCACGGGTTCCTCGAGTGCTCGAGGAAGTCCACGGGACAGTCCTGCGAGTGAGTCGTAGGGATCGTTGCCCCGGCCACGAGGGCGTTCATGGCCAGCGCGACTCCACGGAACGGCCGAAGGGACCCACCTGGTCGAGCGACGAGCCGAAGGCCACGACGCCATAGCGCGATACGGCACCATACGTGGGCTTCATTCCCACGACGCCACAGAGCGAGGCTGGCTGTCGAATGGAGCCGCCCGTGTCCGACCCCAGGGAGAGCGTGACCTCGCCGGCGGCGACGGCCGCAGCGGAGCCGCCCGAGGACCCGCCGGGCACGCGTCGGTGTCCCAGGGGTTGTTGGTGCGATGGAAGGCGGAGGACTCGGTGGACGAGCCGAACGCGAACTCGTCCATGTTGGCCTTGCCCATGGGCGTGGCCCCGGCGGCGAGCATGCGCGCCACGCAGGTGGCCGTGAACGTGGAGTCGTAGTTCTCGAGCATCCTGGACGCACAGGTCGTGTGCGTACCCACGAGTGCATGTTGTCCTTGAAGGCAACGGGCACGCCCGCGAGGGGCCCGAGCCTCTCGCCAGCGCGCGCCGCGTCGGTCGCGGCGGCGGCGAGCGCAAGGTCGGCGGAGACCTCGAGGAAGGCCTGCACGGAGACGTCGCGCTGTCGATGGCATCGAGCGAGGCGCGCGACCTCCGTCGCGGAGAAGTCCCGGCGGGAACCGCGGCAATCTGGGACGCGGCGAGGGGTCGAGGTTTGCCATTGATCGCCTCCCTCGGTGCCTAGGATTGACGGCACGCGGAAGTAGCGCTCCGCGAAGCCGGCGTTGCGAGTGCCGTCGGATGTCGAGCGCCCTCACGGAGTCGTCACCACATCCTCCCCATCACGTTGGAGAGGTCGCCGATGGGTGGAAGGTGGGTTCGACCCCTTCGAGGTCGTACTGGCGGATGGGCGCGAGAAGCCCACCGCCTCGTTCATGTATGCCGTCATCTCGTCGAGCTCCCGCTCGGTGAGGTCAATGCGTGCGTAGTCGGCGATGCCAGCAACGTCTTCCCTGCTCAGGGCCATGGTCCTCCTGTGCACCAGTGCGTCCAATGGTTGTCATTCTAGGACAAACTCGCCGTACGGCCGGAACCGTGACCGAGACGGGGCGCAACAAAGCGCACAACGCGCCAAAGTCGTACGCGGAAGCGATTGTGCCCAACGACATTGGCACATGATTCATGTTTATATCAACGCATCTACCTGCACAAACGTTATGAGCCAAAACCGTATGCCGCAGGCGAGAAAGGCACCCGCAGGTCAGGACGCGCACTGGGAGCCAAAGTGACGGAGCCATTCTCGTCCGCCGAGACGACTTGGCCCATCGCTACACGCCCCTCTTCGCCGTGTAGGCGATGAAGAACGGCCGAGATCACGGCGGTGAGCGTCGACGCCCAAAGAGCACGGGCTGCACGCCAAGGCGTTGGCGAGAAACGGCGCACCAGAAGCGGCAGCACGCCCGCGCTGTTGAGGCCCACGCGCATGACCGACGTCACGCGACCCACGTAGCTGGGGTCGCAGCGCTCCTGTGAGCGTGCTTCGCACCGGGCCCATCGCACCAAACCCCAGACCCGTGAGCACCTGCCCGCAACGGCGCAGGCAAGAGGGGCGTACCCGTGTACACCATGGATCCCACGCCCGTGAGCAGCAGAAACGCGGAAGGAGCTTCATCGAGAGCTCTTTGAGGGCACCTTCAGGATGAAGAGCGACCCCAGCGTGGAGCCCACGCCGGCAAACGCCGAGAGCCAGCCCATCCACTCGGTTCCCACCTGGAGATAATCGCGGTAGAAGAGAGACTCGAGCGAGTCGAAGGCGCCATAGCAGAAGAATCCCAAAAAGCCGATGAAAAGAGCAGCCGCAGCTCGTCATGGGTGAAGGATCCTGATACCCTCGCCGATGTCCGAGAGAAGGCCTTCGCACCTCGCCTGTCCCTTCGTCGCACGAGGGGCACTTGGTCTCCGGCGTCCTCCAGACGAGCCATATGGCCGGCAGCACGCAGAGGGCAAGGATGGAGAAGACGCACTGGGTGGGAGGATGGTCGTCATGGTGCCCGAGGGTGGGACCCACGATGACCGAGAGGCAGGTCGCGGTGTTGTTAAGGCTGTTCATGCGCTTGAGCTCGCCTCGCCCGTCGACCATGTAGCGAGGGTACGCGTCCATGGCAGTCGTGCCCACGCCGAAGAGGAAGCCGCCCATGATGCCCATGAGGTAGAGCACGGGGTAGCTCACCGGTGCAAACCAGCCGATGAAGCCCGCCACGCTCATGGCCGAAAGCGACGCGACGAGGGTGGCGCGGACCGATGGCGTCGATCACGGCGCCGCCGACAAAGCTGCCGATGACGAGAAACGCGTTAAGGCAGAGGACGAGAACGGAGATCTCGAGCGCGCCCGCACCGAGGATGTAGGTCGCGCAGCCGATGATGCCCACGAAGTACGTGGCCTGGAATCCGAGCTGCTGAAGGAAGTTGGTAGCGACGAGACGCCGCGTTGGCGTCGAGAAGGGCCCCTTCTCGGGCGTGATAAATGGCATGGAGCGACTCCTGGTGATACGAGTCTGGACAGAGACGGTGGTTCGGGCCCCGACTAGGGGATGATGACAAGTTCACGCCCTTTAACCACGCCCGCCATGACCGACCGCCAATCAATAGACTCCGCAACGAGAACTATTCATACTACAAGGAATTCAAACGCGCAAGTCAGAGTCGGCGCGCTGCCGTCTGAGGAGCAGACTCCACGTTCTTTTGTCCCCCGAGCGGCTCGGGCTCACCCACGAGGTGCTTGGTGACCACCGAGAAAACCGCCGCGAGAATCTGCTGGAAGAGCGTCCCCATGATCACGGGGAACATGGCCTCGCCGGGGAAGTACGCGGCGACGATGACCGCACCGGCAGAGATGTTGCGCATTCCGCAGAGGTAGGTCATCGAGACGATGCCGCCCCACGGCTGGTGCGTGAGACGCGCGAGCACGATACCCCACACGTAGCCCGTGGACGCGAAGATGCCGATGAACACGACCACACCCACGAGCATGGGCGTGAGGTTGCGCATGTAGGACGCCACGCCCGTAGCGTTTGAGATCAAGACGAGCAGCATGAGTATGCGTGCCGCCGGAGCCACGGCCGGCGAGAGCGTGCGCTTGCCCCAGCCGTGGCTGAGGTCGTTCACCGCCATGCCGACGCACGCGGGCAACGCGATGGAGAGGAGCATGCTGGTCATCATGCCCATCACGTCCACCTGCACCGTCTGCCCGAGAAGCAGCTTGAGCGTCAGGGGGATGGTGAGCGGAGAGGCCACGGTGGAGACGAGAAGCGTGGCGAGCGTGAGCGAGAGGTCACCCTGGAAGAGTCCCGTCCACATGACCGAGAGCACCGCGATGGGCACGGAGTACTCGAGTACGAGACCACACACGATGCTGGGGTCCGAACCAAAGAACACGCTGCCAAGAAGGTATGCCAGGACGGGCATGAGCACCGCAGACGTGACCAGGGAGAGCACCATGGGCAGCGGATGCCGAACCGTCGTGGCTAGGTTGGAGAAGTTGTTGCCTAGCGCCCCCTGAAAGGTGATGAAGGCGAACATCGCCGTGACATAGGGCGCGATCCAGGCGAAGGCGTCAGGAAAGACCACGCCGAGCAGCAGGCACACAGGCGAGATGAACGCCATGTTGCCACCGACGAAGTTTCCGATGCCAGTCCAGATCTTCAACGCACGCTTCCCTCTTGGGTCAAAAGGTTCCGAGATGCTCTTGACCCAAGACGCAAGGGGCCAAAAGTATCTTGAAACCTTTTGACCCCTCCGCGTCTGCGAGATTCTCACGTTCTACCGACTCTCCATGGGTAAAATACCCCCATAGCCGTAGGAATTATGGAGAGCTGGAAACGCACGTGATTTTTGCCTCCACGGTATATCCTACAAATGAGTATGAATTAGATTCGCGGCTCGAGTCACCGCTCGATGTCGCCACAGGGGAAATGACGAGCCTCACGGCGCGCCAACGCATTGGAGAGAACATGTCAGACCAACTTCTCAACGTGAGCGGCATCACCGCCGGGACCGAGGACGCATCCATCCTGCACGGCATCGACCTCACGGTCGGCGCGGGCGAGACGCATGTCCTCATGGGCCCCAACGGTGCCGGCAAGTCCACGCTCGGCCACGTGATCATGGGCGACCCCGTCTACAAGGTCACCGCGGGCTCCATCGCCTTCGACGGCCAGGACATCACCACTCTCTCCGCGGACAAGCGCTCGCTCGCGGCATCTTCCTCTCCTACCAGGCCCCTGTCGAGGTTCCCGGGTGCCGCTCTACTCGTTCCTGCGCACCATCAGTCAGATGCGCCCCGAGCTCAAGACCACGGCCCGCAAGTTTCCCAGCGCGTCGAGATCGCCGACCGCTCGACCTCGACCAGAGCTTCCTCACGCGCGAGCTCAACGTCGGCTTCTCCGGCGGCGAGAAGAAGAAGATCGAGATGCTCCAGCTCCTTCTCCTCCACCCAAGCTCGCGATCTCGACGAACCGACTCCGGACTCGACGTCGACGCCCTCACCGTGGTCTCCAAGGGCATCGAGGCGTACCGCACGTCCTGCGGCGGCGCCCTGCTCATGATCACGCACAACACACGCATCCTCGAGCGCCTCTCCGTCGACCGTACGCACGTCATGGTGAGGGTCGCATGGTCGGAGGGCCCCGCCGAGCTCATCGACGACATCGACAGAACGGCTTCGAGCGCTTTGAGGGTGATGCCGAGTGAACAGGGAGCGCACACAGGTCGCAGATCGACCGCTCCCTCTACGACTTCACCAAGTCCGAGGAGGGATACGAGCGCTACGAGGACGGCCTGACGCCCGACATCGTACGCGCCATCTCGGCCAAGAAGGACGAGCCCGCATGGATGCTCGAGCTGCGCCTGCGCGCCTCGACCTCTACCACAGCCGCGACATGTCCGCCAACTGGGGACCGAGCATCGCGGCCTCGACCTCGACCACATAACGACGTACGTCTCGCCCAAGACCAAGCAGGCCAAGACTGGAACGACGTCCCCAAGACATCAAGGACACCTTCGAGCGCCTGGGCATCCCCGAGGCGGAGCGCGAGAGCCTCGCCGGCGTGGGCGCCAGTACGACTCCGAGATCGTGTACACAACATGCGCGAGGAGGTCGCCAAGCAGGGCGTCGTCTACACCACCATCGAGGATGCGCTCCACGACCCCCGTGGGAACCCGTCGTGCGCGTACTTCGGCACGCTCATCCCCCACCGACCACAAGTTTGCCGCGCTTCACTACGCCGTATGGAGCGGAGGCTCCTTCGTGTACGTTCCCGAGGGCGTCACGCTCGACTACCCCCTGCAAGCTACTTCCGCCTCAACGCGCAGGGCGCGGCCAGTTCGAGCACACGCTCATCATCGTGGAGCCGGGCCAACCTGCACTTCATCGAAGGCTGCTCCGCACCCAAGTACTACGAGCCAACCTCCACGCCGGCCGTGGAGCTCTTCGTGAAGGACGGCGCACGCCTGCGCTACTCCACGATCGAGAACTGGTCGAAGAACATGTACAACCTCAACACCAAGCGCGCGACCGTCGGCACGGACTCCGAGATGGAGTGGGTGTCGGTCCTTCGGCAGCCATGTAGCTACCTCTACCCCACCACCATCCTCGCCGGGACCGTAGCAGCTGCGAGTTCACGGGCATCACCTTCGCAGGTGCCACGCAGGACCTCGACACCGGCTGCAAGGTCATCTCAACGGAGCCGACACCACGCCTCGGTCAACACCAAGTCGATCTCCAAGGACGGTGGCGTCAACACGTTTCGCTCGTCTCGTGGTGGGTCGCCATGCCGACCGCGCGCTGCACCGTGAGCTGCCAGTCGCTCATGCTCGACAACATCAGCGCTCGGACACCATCCCGGCCATGGACGTGCGCAACGCCACGGCGCAGGTGGGCACGAGGCCACCATCGGCCGCATCTCCGATGACACCGTGCTCTACTCATGAGCCGCGGCTGTCGGAGGCCGAGGCGCGCACGCTCGTGGTCAACGGATTTGCCAACCCGGTCTCGAAGGAGCTCCCCATGGAGTATGCCGTCGAGATGAACAACCTCATCAAGCTCGAGATGGAAGGGGCGATAGGCTAATGCCCAGCGAGAACACCCAGGCCCGAGGCGCCCTCGATCACCCTGCACCGCGTCAATCGCCGCCCGCACAGACCTGGAACCGCCTGCACGCCAATGACATCACGCTCACGGTTCCCAAGATCTCCCGCAAGGGCGACGTCTACTTCGCACTGCCGCAGCTCTTCTCCAATTGAGACGGGCATGGGCGACAAGGTCACCGAGTGGGTCACGTCGCAGGCGGCGGACGCACGCTACGTCGAGGTCCCCGCACGCGCCGTGCGCGAGGAACCCATCGTGATCTCGATCGACGCCGACAAGGGCGAGGTCTCCGATGCGGGCGTCATGGTCGCGAGGGGCCAGGGCCACCATCGTCGTCTCCGTCACCGGGACCGGCGAGAAGGCCACGACCTCGGCCTCCCTTCTGCGCGTGATCGCCGAGGCGGGTCGCGCGTCTCGATCGTGGAGGTCATCGGCGCCACCGACGCCCAGCAGCACCTGGAGAGCGTGGGCATCGCCCGACGACGACGCCCGCATCGACGTCGCCAGTACGCCCTGGGCGGAGGCACCGTGGCCATGGGTCTCCGCCGACCTCAGCGGGACGCGCCAGATCGACCTCAACCCAGATACTTTGCCAACGGCAACGAGGTGCTCGACATCAACCACGTCGTGCAGCGTGGTCGACACCCGTGCGCAGGTCCGAGTCCGGCGTGCTCGACGGCGCCGCCAGGAAGAGCCTGCGCGCCACGATCGACCTCGTGCACGGTGGGCGCGGCTCCAAGGGCAGCGAGACCGAGAGCGTGCTCGTGATCGGTGACGACGTGGTCAACAAGACCATGCCCGTCATCCTCTGCGACGAGGACGACGTGGCCGGCAACCATGGTGCCACCATCGGTTCGGTCTCCCCCGAGCAGATCGCCTACCTCGAGGACCGCGGCCTCTCTCGCCACGAGGCCGAGCAGCTCTTCGTACGCGCGCTCTTTGAGGACGCCCTCATCCATGCGCCCGAGCAAAGCTCCACGAGGCGACCGTCCGACGTGCCGAGGTGGTTCTCGGCACCGACGTGCACACTTCGACGAGGGCTTCTCCCCCGCCGCAGACGAGGAGGTGTGAATGCTTACCGACGCCGAACTCACGACCATCGCCGAGAGCCCCTACAAGGGCGACTTCCCGCTCCTGGCGCACAACCCCACCTCACCTTCCTCGACAGCGCCGCCACGGCGCAGCGCCCCGCCGCGGTGCTTGACGCCGAGAGGCGCTTCTACGAGACCATGAACGCCAACCCGCTGCGCGGCTCTATCGTCTCTCCGTGGAGGCGACGGCCGCCATCGACGCATCCAGAAGGCACATCGCCTCGTTCATCGGCGCCGTGGACGAGGGACCCCAGGGCAACCAGATCGTCTTCACGCGCAACGCGAGCGAGTCGCTCAACCTCGTGGCAAAGACGCTCGGGCGCACGTCGCGGTGGGCCCGGTGATGACGTGGTCATCTCCATCATGGAGCACCACTCGAACATCGTCCCGTGGCAGCAGCTCTGTCGCGAGGTGGGTGCCAACCTCGTCTATCTGCGCATGGACGGACTACTCGCATCACCCCGGAGGAGATCGCGCCAAGATAGGTCCCGGCGAGATCGTCTCGGTGACGCACGTCTCGAACGTCCTCGGCGTGGAGAACGACGTGGCGGCCATCGGGCGGCGCGCGCACGAGATGGGCGCCTACTTCGTGGTGGACGGCGCGCAGTCGGTACCGCACATGCGTGGACGTGCGGAGATCGGCTGCGACCTCATGGCCTTCTCGGCGCACAAGCTCGGAGGTCCCATGGGCATCGGCGTCTTGTGGGGCAGGTCCGAGGTGCTCGATGCCATGCCCCCCTTCCTCACGGGAGGCGAGATGATCGACTCCGTCACCGAGACGGACCGCGTGGGCCCCGTGCCGCAGAAGTTCGAGGCCGGCACGCAGGATGCGGCAGGCAGCTACGCCTTTGACGCCGACCTCACCTACCTGGAGTCCATTGGCATGGAGAAGATCGAGGCACGGGAGCGGATCCTCGCCCGCTATCTCGCCGACAGGCTTGCCTCGCTCGACTTCGTCGACGTCATCGGGCCATCCGAGGGTTCGCGCCACGTGGGCGCCGTCGCGTTCAACGTCCGCGGCATACACCCCACGACGTCGCATCGATCCTCGACATGAACGATGTGCATCCGTGCCGGCCACCACTGCGCGCAGCCCCTTCTCGTCGAGCTGGGTGTGGAGAACAACGCCACCTGCCGCGCAAGCGTGGCCTTCTACAACGACAAGCAGGACGTCGACCGTCTGATCGACGCCCTCCGACAGGTTTGGCAGGTCTTTCATGGCAGTAACTGACCTCTATAACGCCGCATTCATGGACCACGTGTCGAATCCCGACTACAAGTACGAGATGGACAGCCCCACCTGCACGCACGAGGGCGTGAACCCCACGTGCGGACGAGCTCACCTTCTCCATCGCCTGCTGACGACGGCACCATCGGGAGGCGGCGTTCACCGGCCACGGCTGCCATCAGCCAGGCCTCGGCCGACATCATGAGCGACCTCATGGGCAAGACCCCCCAGGAGGCCATCTCGCTCTGCAAGCTCTTCAAGGGCATGATCACGGCGAGCAGACCGACGAGGTCGAACTCGAAAGCTCGAGGGCGCCACCATCCTCAAGGACATCGCCCACATGCCGGCACGGGTGAAGTGCGCCGAGCTCGCGTGGCGCACCCTCGAGGAGATGCTCGAGGACGGACGGCAGACCAGCACTAGACCCGCGACTCGCGGAGAAAGAGGGATGAGGTATGGCAGGAATGTTCTCCACGAAGGGCATGTACGCCCTCCGCGCGATGGCGGACCTCGCGTCCCATGACGGATGGGTCTCGCTCGGCGATGTGTCAAGCGTCAGAATCTCGCGCAAGTACCTCGAGCAGGTCATCTCGCTCATGCACAAGGCGGGCTTCGTCGAGAGCCAGCGCGGCAAGGGAGGCGGCTACCGACTCACGCGCAAGCCCGAGGAGTACAAGGTCGGCGAGCTGCTACGCGCCGCCGAGGGAAACCTCGCACCCGTGCAGTGCCTCTCGTGCACCA
>Ga0268359_12349_pt1 | contig 10520 bp, 8 predicted proteins | sample BioMet11_FD_194416 | JGI IMG/M metagenome (GOLD analysis project Ga0268359, IMG submission 194416) | Sewage microbial communities from Oakland, California, United States - Biofuel 11 (PacBio Assembly) | ecosystem: Engineered > Wastewater > Sewage > Unclassified | place: USA: California | collected...
TTGCCAGGCTCGGGAAAGAGTACGAGACACTGATGAGCAGGCACAAAATGTTAGATGGAATAGATCCCTTTTATCATAAATACCTGACAGACGATGAGCATATTGCGGATTTCCTGCGAATGGAAGAAGCTGACAGACAGGTACAGAAGCTTTCGTATGCAACCTTTAAAGCGCTTTCCGAAGGATATCCTGCAGAGTGGACCGATCAGTGCCTTCGTATCGGAGTAGAATATGCGGATACCATGGAGAGATGGATCCATAATTACAGGCTTACAGAAGATGGTCTGGCAGATGGCTATTTCATAAAAGGATATTGTTTTGTAATCGGCTCGGATAATGCATTGTATCACAAAAAGCTTCTTTTACGTCCGGCGGATGGAACTTCCGAAAATCCTGTTCCACAGGGAAGTATGGTATATGAGGCAGAGGTATATGAATGTTATCGGGAGGATATAAGGGAGAATCTGGCAGGGCAGGTAAACGTTGACCTGACAGGCTTCAGATTAAGGATACGTGCAGATCAGTTCGAACCGGGCAAATATCAGGTTGGTATGCTGTTTGCAGATCAGACTTCCAGACAGAGAATCATAAACTGGGCACCGAATCTTTTACTGATTGCAAAGGAACGGTGATTTACAGGAAAGGTTTAATAAAAATGGAACAGGATAAAGAGATAGATTATAAAGCAGCATATGAACGGGAAAAAATAAAGAGCGCAGATCTTGCACAGAAGGTAGCGACACTGGAAAATAAGAATCAGGAACTGGACAGCAAACTGAATCGAATCAGGAACAATCCGATCTGGAAAGCATCTACCCCTGTACGCAACAGTGTCCACTGGATAATCCGTCAGAAAGACAGGCTCAAGAACTGTGGTTCTGTACATGGCGTGATTGCGAAGATAAAGTATAAACAGATTGAGAAAAAGTGTATGGCGCATTATGGAACAGAGAGTTTCCCGGATGCGGACAGGATACAGCAGGAAAGTAATACGGTTTTTCCAAGGATGGTTGTTGTCAGTATCCTTATTCCGCTTTACAATACACCTGAAAAATTTTTACGTGATGTAATTGAATCGGTTCTGCATCAGACCTATGGAAACTGGCAGCTGTGTCTGGCAGACGGATCGGATCAGGCGCATGCTTATGTGGAAGAGATTGTGCGGGAATATCAAAAAGGCGCACAGGCTCTTTTGCCGGACGGCTCATCCAAAATCATATATCAGCGGTTGGAAAAAAATACCGGAATAGCCGGGAATACCAATGCATGCCTTACACTTGCAACAGGAGATTATATCGGGTTGATCGACCATGATGATATTCTTCATCCTGAGGCACTTTATTATTATGTAAAGGCGATCAACGAGCAGGATGCTGACTACATATACTGTGATGAGACAACCTTTGCGGGAGAAGATATCAATCACATGATCACGATGCATTTCAAACCGGATTATGCGATTGATAATTTGCGGGCCAATAATTATATCTGCCATTTCAGTGTATTTGACAGAAAATTGCTTGATGGAACAGAATTGTTCCGATCCCAATATGATGGCAGTCAGGATCATGATATGATTCTGCGATTAACAGACCGGGCGCAGCACATTGTTCATATTCCGAAACTTTTATATTATTGGAGATCCCATGCAGGTTCAACGGCATCCAGTATAAGTGCCAAAAGTTATGCAATCGAATCAGCCAGAGGTGCAGTTGCGGATCATTTAAGAAGGCATGGCTATGAGCATTTCAGAATTACAAGTACACGTGCTTTTGAAACGATTTTCAAGATAACATATGAGATTCAGGGGAATCCCGGAATTTCAGTCATTATTCCAAACTGCGATCATGTGCAGGATTTGCGGCGTTGTCTGACATCAATCTATGAGAAATCGACCTATGACAATTATGAGATTATTGTGGTTGAAAATGGTAGTACGACCCCGGAAATAAAAAGCTATTACAGGGAACTGGAATCCGGAGCGCTGCGTGAACGTGTTAAAATTGTGAATTTCGAACGAAAGGGAAGCTTTAATTATTCTGATGTTGTCAATTATGGAGTCAGAAATTCAAACGGGGAATATGTACTGCTGCTCAACAATGATACACAGGTAATTACAGTCAACTGGATGGAAGAAATGCTGATGTATGCACAGCGTTCTGATGTAGGTGCAGTTGGAGCAAAATTGTATTTTCCTGACAGAAAAATACAGCATGCGGGAGTTGTACTGGGACTTGGCGCACACAGAACGGCAGGGCATTCTCATTACAGACAGGAAGGCATGAATCTCGGATATATGGGGAGACTTTGCTATGCACAGGATGTATCTGCAGTAACAGGAGCATGTCTGATGGTGTCACGTACAAAATATGAAGAGGCAGGGGGATTCGATCCTTCCTTCGCAGTATCCTTAAATGATGTGGATTTCTGTCTCAGGCTTCGTGAAAAGGGATATCTGAATGTCTTCACACCTTTTTCGGAATTGTACCATTTTGAATCTGCATCAAGGGGACTCGATCTTGCAGGAAAAAATGCAGAACGATATAATCTGGAATCCGAGCAGTTTCGTACCAGATGGAAAACGGTTCTGGAAAAGGGAGATCCCTATTATAATCCCAATTTCTCGTTGGACAGAAGTGATTTTTCATTGAATGTGGAAGGTTATAGCAGTTTGAGACAGGAATAGAACAAAGAAAAAATATCATGCTATTGCTTTTACTTTTTTACACGTATATCTTTATAATAGAGATGTTTCATAACAGAATTTGCAATATTTGAATGAGGAGGATACAGCCATGAGCAATGCACAAAAACAATTGGAGTACTGGCTTTCAGATTCATATTTTGATGATGCGACAAAGCAGGAACTTCTGCAGATCCGAAATAATGAAGAGGATGTGGAGGATCGTTTTTATAAGGAACTGGAATTTGGAACAGGCGGACTCAGAGGTGTGATTGGTGCGGGCACCAATCGTATGAACATTTATACGGTTCGTAAAGCAACACAGGGACTTGCCAATTATATAAAGAAAATGGGCGGCGAAGATAAAGGTGTGGCAGTTTCGTTTGACTGCAGGAGATTTTCTCCCGAATTTGCTGATGAAACAGCAAGATGTCTTGCTGCAAACGGAATAAAGGCATATGTGTTCGATGAACTGCGTCCCACACCGGAGCTTTCCTTTGCACTTCGCAGACTGCATTGCATTGCAGGAGTCATGATCACAGCAAGCCATAATCCGCCGGAGTATAATGGATACAAGGCATATTGGGAGGACGGTGCGCAGGTAACACCGCCTCATGATAATGGCATTATCGGTGAAGTACAGGCAATTACGGATTATCATGAAGTAAAAACAATGTCCCGTGAAGATGCTGTGAAAGCAGGGCTTTATCAGATCATTGGTGAAGAAATGGATGATGCCTATATGATTGAACTGAAAAAGCAGATCATCCACCCGGATGTCATCAAAGAAGTGGCAGATCAGTTCAAAATCGTTTATACGCCTTTTCATGGAACAGGAAATATTCCGGTTAGAAGAGTACTTGCCGAACTGGGATTTACAAATGTATATGTTGTTCCGGAACAGGAACTGCCGGATCCGGAGTTCACAACGCTTGATTATCCCAATCCGGAAGATCCCAAGGCGTTTAAGCTTGCACTGCAGCTTGCAAAGGAAAAGAATGCGGATATTGTTCTGGCAACCGATCCGGATGCTGATCGTCTGGGGGTATATGCACTGGATACCAGATCAGGAGAATATATTCCGTTTACAGGAAACATGTCAGGGATGCTGATCGGAGAATATATTCTGCGTGAACGTACAGCGGCAGGAACAATGCCACAGGATCCGGCATTTGTCACGACGATCGTAACGACCAATATGGCAAAGCGCGTTGCGCAGAAGTATGGTCTCAAATATATTGAAGTATTGACCGGTTTCAAATATATTGGTGAACAGATTAAATTATTTGAGGAAGAACATTCCTACAATTATGTTTTCGGATTGGAAGAAAGCTATGGCTGCCTTGCAGGAACACATGCAAGAGATAAGGACGCAGTAGTAGCGGTAATGATGCTCTGTGAACTTGCAGCATGGTACAAAAAGCAGGGAAAGACGATCTGGGATGCCATGCTTGATATGTATGATGATTATGGCTATTACAAAGAAGGTCAGTATTCCATCACAATGAAGGGAATTGAAGGTGCAAAGGAAATTTCTGCACTGATGGAACGTCTTCGTAAGAATCCCCCGAAGGAATTCGGTGCATGGAAAGTGGAAGAATTCAGAGATTATAAGACCGGAGAGACACTGAATCTGCAGACCGGAGAAAAAAATACAACAGGGCTTCCGGAGTCCAATGTCCTTTATTTTGCGCTGGATGATGATTCCTGGTGCTGCGCAAGACCTTCCGGAACAGAACCCAAAATCAAGTTCTATATGGGAGTAAAGGGCAAAAATCTTGCAGATGCACAGCAAAAAGAGGATGCGCTTACAGATGCTGTAAAACTGATTATTGGTCAGTGATTTCTTCTATAAAATTTATAATAAATAGCACACAGTACCGGTTCATGGTATGATGAGCATGTCATAATGATAGCTACAGCTGATTATGATTTGTTCAGTAAACCGGTGTTGTGTGTTTTTTACTGCAAAGTGCGCAGATTATGAGCTTATGAAAACGGACTGTCACAGTAATTATTTGCATATCGAGGGAATACAGGAAAAAGACATGAGTCTGAAAAATGCATTTTTCAAAACAATTTCATATGCGCGCAGAAATGGCATAAAGGCAGCATGGTATGCAGCAGCGGAGCGCTTGCAGGATCAAAAGAAAGAATATACCTTTTGTGGCGTTACGCAGGAAGAACTACAGTGTCAGGCTACACATTACAGAAATTGGATAGAGGAAGGTGCTTCGATTCCCAAAATTACGATTGTGGTCCCCTGCTATCAGACTCCTGAGAAATATCTGGTCAAAATGATTCAGTCTGTTTTGGATCAGTCATACGGGAACTGGGAACTGGTTATTGCAGATGCAACGGAAACGGATCATGAAAATGCACAAGATGCAAATCAAATTGCAGGAATAGTTGCAAAAACAGCTGCAAATGATAAACGTGTCATATACCATCATCTGATGTGTAACGGAGGTATTTCAGATAACACCAATTCCGCAATAGAACTGGCTACAGGAGATTATATCTGTCTGCTTGATCATGATGATCTTCTGACACCGGATGCAATTTATGAAATGGCACAAACGGTTTTAGTCAGAATGAAACAGTCAAAATGCAGGAAACTGAGTGAATGTCCGCTTTATCTTGTATACTCGGATGAAGATAAATGTGACGGGGAAGAAAAACGTTTTTATGAGCCAAACAGAAAACCTGATTTTAATCTGGATTATCTGCTTTCCAATAACTATATCTGTCATTTTTCCATGTTTCGCGCTGATGTACTCAAAAGTCTCCGCTTTCGAAAGAAGTATGATGGGGCGCAGGATTATGATGTGATTCTGCGTACCTGTGGTGCTGCTTTGACGCAGGTAAATGAAGCTGCAATCTGCCACATTCCCAAAGTACTATACCATTGGAGATGCCACAGCGGTTCAACTGCATCAAATCCCTCCAGTAAACGGTATGCATATGAAGCCGGGCGGAAAGCAGTGGAAAACTTTCTGCAGGAACAGGGAATCGGTGCATATGTAACGGAACTTGGACATGTAGGTTTTTACCGGGTCAGTTATCAGCCGGATGTCTTTACAGCAAGAACAGATATTGGCATAATAGGCGGCAGGCTCGAAAATCGAAAAGGAACGTTATGTGGTGGAATATATCTGCAGGATGCAAGCGCTTTGTATGAAGGACTTCCCAAAGGCTTCAGCGGTGGGGCTCAGCACCGTGCAGTTTTGCAGCAGGATGCAGATGCAGTTGATCTGCGCTGTATGCGTATAAGACCCGAACTGCAGGAAATTTTTCAGCAGATAACCGGATTACAGTATCAGGAGACTTCAGATGGGGAAAGTAATCCGTCGATTCCGGATTCCTGGGATGAGATGGCAATCAGGCGATGCAGCACTGCTTTTTGCAGTGCGGTAAGAGAAAAGGGATATCGCATTTTATGGGATCCGGAAATTACAAAAAGAATTTAGGTTGGATACAGGAGGCTGCTTCATGAAAGAACAAAAAGAAATGGAATATGGCGCAGTTACAGTAATTATCCCAAATTACAATGGAATAGATTATCTGGATGCCTGTATACACAGCCTTTTGAAACAGACCCTTCTTCCCCGGATCATTGTTGTGGACAATGGGTCGAAAGATAAGAGTATTCCCTTTCTAAAAGAAAAATACAAAGAAGGGCAGATTCTGCCAGATGGCCGGATACTGCACTTTAAATTAATAGAACTGGGCCAGAATACAGGATTTTCCAATGCTGTTAACGTTGGAATAAGGGCTGCAGATACAGAATATGTTTTTTTGCTGAATAATGACACAATTGCGGATGAACATGCGACAGAACAGCTGATGCATACACTGCGGATTCATCCAAAAGCTTTTTCGGCGGGGGCTAAAATGCTTTCCATGCAGGAAAAAGACCGAATTGACGACTGCGGGGATTTATACTGTGCGCTTGGCTGGGCATTTACACCGGGGAAAGACAGGGACAGCACCTGCTATAACAAGAGAGCATATGTTACTTCTTCCTGTGCCGGAGCAGCAATGTATCGCAGAGAATATTTTGATGAAATCGGCTATTTTGATGAAGTACATTTTTGTTATCTGGAAGATACAGATATCGGATATCGTGCACGTATCAACGGATACAGAAATATATATGAACCGCATGCTGTTGTCTATCACGCCGGGAGTGCAAGCAGCGGTTCGAGGCATAATGAATTCAAGGTTCGCCTCACCGCAGGCAACAATCTCTATTTTTTATATAAAAATTTTACTGTTTTGCAGATGATTTTGAACCTGCCATTTTTAATTCTGGGAATACTTATAAAATATATATTCTTTTCAAAAAAAAATCTGGGAGCGGCATATCGTAAGGGTTTATATGAGGGAGTGCAGAAAATCCTGCATAATCCGCAAAAAAAAGTTCCATTCAAAATGAACCATTTAGGCAGTTATTGTATCTTACAGATAGAATTATGGGTCAATTGTATACGCAGAATTACAGGTTAAGTTGAATAAAATGTACGAATGAGATAAAATAAATAAAATTAAATCGGATAATAAACACTAAGGTATATTATGATCAAGGATAACCAGAAATATTTTAACAGGCTGCATGTTTTACTGGATGGGATAATCGTTGCAGTTTCCTATATGCTTGCCTGGTATTTGAAATTTGAATCAGTATTCGCTTCCCAGAAGCCGGGGGTGTTCGCGCTCTCCATGGAAGTCTATTTTCGTGCACTTTATTTTCTGGTTCCGGGATATCTTGTACTGTATTCCTTTACGAGCCTTTATACACCACGCAGAGCGACCCGTATCCGTAATGAGATTTCCAGTATATTCAAGGCGAACCTGATTGGACTGATTTGTTTCATTGTTATTTTGTATATTATCAAACAGACAAATTTTTCACGTTCCATGATTTTTATCTTTTTTGTGGTGAATGTTATTCTGACCACTTCTTCCCGTATTTTCCTGCGCAAGATACTGCGTTATTTCAGAAAAAAAGGATATAATCTCAAGCATGTGCTTCTGGTCGGCTATTCCAGGTCAGCAGAGGGATATATTGCAAGAATCAATGCCAATCCGCAATGGGGGTATGCAATAGGGGGGATCCTGGATAACCGCGTACCGATTGGAACTTCTTATCATGGAATCAGTGTAATCGGAACGATTGATCAGCTTCAGGATATGTTGTTACAAAACAGCTATGATGAAATAACAATTACGCTTTCACTGGATCATTATGACAAATTGGAAGAACTGGTCAGCGCATGTGAGAAATCAGGTGTACACACAAAATTTATTCCTGATTATACAAGTCTTTTTCCAAGCAATCCTTATACAGAAGATATATTGGGACTTCCGGTCATAAATATTCGGTATGTTCCGCTGTCCAATACAGTTAACCGGTTGATAAAGCGTGCGATGGATATAATCGGTGCATTGTTTGCGATTATCCTGTTCTCACCTGTTATGGTCGCGGCGACAATTGCTGTTCGCTGCAGCAGTAAAGGCCCGATTATTTTCAGACAGGAGAGAATCGGTCTGAATGGTAAGCCATTTATGATGTACAAGTTCCGTACGATGGAAGTACAGGAACAAAAGCAGGAGTCCAAAGGCTGGACAACCAGGAATGATCCGCGTGTCACAGAAGTGGGTAAATTTCTACGGAAAACAAGTATTGATGAAATGCCGCAGTTTTTAATGTTCTGTTCGGAAAAATGAGCCTGGTGGGACCAAGGCCTGAAAGACCGCAGTTTGTGGAGAAATTCAGGGAAGAAATACCAAGATATATGGTAAAACATCAGGTACGACCGGGAATAACCGGATGGGCACAGATAAACGGCTATCGGGGAGATACTTCAATCAGAAAAAGAATTGAATATGATATTTATTATATTGAAAACTGGTCTGTAGGATTTGATCTGAAAATTCTGTTCGGAACCATTTTTCATGGTTTCGTCAATAAAAATGCATATTGAACATTGTGTATGTTTTGCTTGTATATTTAACCGTTTTGTGGCAGAATAGACGAGTGGTTATGCGAAATGTTAATGGAAACGTAACATTTATATAGATTGAGTAACGAATTTCGATGAATAAGGAGACAAGCCATGTCAAACAGGCGGGATGATGATCGCCGGGACGAAAGAAGAAGTTCTTCCAACCGGGATCAATATGATGAAAGACGCAGAAGTGCATCTTCCAGAAATGATGATTATGATGATGACAGACGCAGAAGCACATCTTCCAGGAACACCGGGGATTATGATGGCAGACGCAGAAGTACATCTTCAAAAAGCAGTAATAATTATGACGAATATCGTAAAACTTCAAACAGTGCGAGGACAGGTTCTTCCAAGAAGTCAAGAAAGGCAAAGCGAAAGAAAAAGACAGTTATTATTCTGGTAATTGAGATTGTGGTTCTTCTTTTACTGCTTTTTGCTTTCTATATGGTATTTGTTAAATGGAATGTCACAAAAGTAGGCAAAGTCGATCTGAATGAAGATGAGATCATCAGTAATATGAATACAGGTGTTGCTGAGAATAAGGAAATGAAGGGTTATAGAAATATAGCACTTTTTGGTGTTGATTCACGAGAAGGAGACCTGGATAAGAACACGAGAAGCGATACGATCATTATTGCATCCATCAATCAGGATACAGGAGCTGTCAAACTTTGTTCCGTATATCGTGATACATTCCTGAATCTCGGAATGATACTTATACAAAATGTAATGCAGCATATGCAAAAGGCGGACCGCAGCAGGCAATCAATATGCTGAATATGAATCTTGATATGGATATTACCGACTTTATTACAATCGGGTTTGGTGGTATGACGGATGTAATCAATGAACTTGGCGGTGTTACAATTGATGTGGATGAATCAGAGATCAGTCATCTGAATAATTATCAGTCAACTATGGCACAGGAACTGAAGATGGAGTATAAGCCGGTCACCAAGACAGGCAAGCAGCTTTTAAATGGTTTGCAGGCAACTGCATATTGTCGAATCAGATATACAAAGGGTGATGACTTCATGCGTGCACAAAGGCAGAGAGAAGTTATGAAGGCAATCATGGATGTTGCCCAGAAAGCAGATGCTTCGACACTCAGCTCAATTGCCAATAAAGTATTTGATGAGACATATACGTCGCTTGACATTAATGAGATTATTCAATTGCTTGGTGGAATTGCAAATTACAGTATTGTTGCGGATGACGGATTCCCACAGGAACAGATGCGTGCTACAGGAACAATCGGAAAGAACGGAAGTTGTGTTGTTCCGGAAGATCTTTCCAAGAATGTTGTCTGGCTGCATGAATTCCTCTTTGAGGATAATGCTTATACTGCAACAGCCGATGTACAGAGTTACAGTAATGTAATTCAGCAGAAAACATCACAATATCTGAAATAATTAAACAGAGAGTTGAAACTGACAAAGTTTTGCAAAGGAGCCCGGATTCTCTAGGCTCCTTTACTTATAGGAAGGTTTTTATGCTGACAGTTGATGTGATTATTCCCACCTATAAACCGGGTAAAAGACTTCTGCGTTTATTGGATCTGTTAAGCAGACAGTCCGTTTTTGCCCGGACATATTATTCTGATGAATACAGAAGAAAAATATCTGAAAGAGCTGTATGATGAAAAGGAACTTGTAATGAAATTTCCACGCTCAAGATCAGACATTTGGACAAAAAGCAGTTCGATCATGGACAGACCAGAAATGATGGCGTAACATTATCTGATACGCAGGCCTTTCTTCTCATGACACAGGATGCACTTCCGAAGGATACAGAGCTGATTGCAAATCTTGTGCGGGAACTGG
>Ga0268359_10835_pt1 | contig 10492 bp, 13 predicted proteins | sample BioMet11_FD_194416 | JGI IMG/M metagenome (GOLD analysis project Ga0268359, IMG submission 194416) | Sewage microbial communities from Oakland, California, United States - Biofuel 11 (PacBio Assembly) | ecosystem: Engineered > Wastewater > Sewage > Unclassified | place: USA: California | collected...
TCTGCCGATAGCCCAGGACCTCGCCCTCGCGGCGGAGCCTGAGGTCGAGCTCGGCAAGGTCGAAGCCATCGGTCGTGGCCTCGAGCGCGGAGAGGCGACGGCGCGCCGCGGTGCCCCTCTTGGCCGCGCTCTCCAGAAAGACCGCACCGGAGGTCTCGCCTCTGCCCACGCGCCCGCGCAGCTGATGAAGCGTCGCGAGGCCAAAGCGATCGGCGTCGAAGACGAGCATGACCGTGGCATTTGGCACGTCGACGCCCACCTCGATCACGGTCGTGGAGACGAGCACGTCCGTCTCGCCGGAGCGAAAGCGGTCCATGGCACCGTCCTTGTCGGCGGCGGACATGCTGGCCCGTGAGGAGACGTCGCACGAGATGCCTCGCAGGGCGTGCGCGGCGAGGTCGGCGGGCCGCGGACGCAACCGAGTGCATGCCCGTCGTGGTGCACACGGACTCCGGGACGTCATCGAGGTCCGACCCATCGTCGGCGTCATCCACGAGCGGACAGACGACATATGCCTGGTGGCCCGCCTCCACGGCCTCACGGATGGCCCCGTAGGCGAGGTCGAGGTTCTCGGGGGTGATGACGTGGGTCTCCACTCCCGCGCCGGCATGCGGTCTGTGACGGATGAACGAGCAGTCGACGTCACCGTAGAGCGAGAGCGCGAGCGTGCGGGGTATGGGCGTCGCCGTCATGGTGAGAAGGTCGGCGCCTACACCCTTGCGGCGCAGTGCGGCACGCTGGTCGACGCCAAAGCGGTGCTGCTCGTCGATGACGACGAACGAGAGCGAGCGGAAGTCGATGTCGCCGGAGAGGATGGCCGTGGTCCCGAAGACCACCGCGACCTCGCCGCGCGAGACGGCACTCGCCGAGACGGCGCGCTCGTCGGCAGGCGTGGAACCCGTGACGAGGACCCAGCGGATGTTGGCACGGTCCATGAGCGGACCGAGCCTCTCGGCGTACTGGCGGGCGAGCACCGACGTCGGTGCCATGACGGCCGCCTGGGTGCCCGTGTCGGCCGCGGCGGCGAGCCCCATGGCGGCCACGGCCGTCTTGCCTGTACCCACGTCGCCCAAGAGGAGACGGTTCATGACGTGGGGGGAAGCCATGTCGGCAAGGATCTGCGAGGAGGCGGTGCGCTGCTCGTCGGTGAGCGAGAAGGGGAAGGAGGCGCGCAGGGCCTCCATGTGCGGGCCATCGACCACGTGGGCCGTGGGCTCGACGCCGTGGAGCTCGATGTTCCTGCGGGTAAAGAGGGCAAGCTGGAGGCAGACCAGCTCGTCGTAGGCGAGTCGCCGCCTCGCCTGCTCGGCGGAGGCGACGGTCGAGGGAAAGTGCACCTCGCGCAAGGCGCGGCCGAGGGTCATGAGACCGTGCGAGGCGACGAGACGGGCGGGCAGCCAGTCGGCCACGTCACCCACGTCACCGAGAGCCGCGGCCACGATGCGCCGCATCCACGAGACGGAGATGCCCTCGGAGACGGGGTGCACGGGAAGCACGCGAGCGTAGTCGCCCGCATTGCCGGAATCGTCCAGCACCTCGTAGAAGGGCGCCTTCATCTGCTTGAAGCCAAAGCCGAACGTGACCTTGCCCGAGAGCGCAAGACGGTCGCCCTTCTTCACCTGGTCGGCGATCCATGCCTGGCGAAAGAAGGTGGCCACGAGCACGCCTGTCTCGTCGAGCACCTGAAGCTCGACGATCTGCATGCGCGGACGGGGACGCTTGAGCGTGACCGTGTCGACGGTGACCACGATGGTGGCGTCAGCACCCACGTCGGCATGACTGATGGGAACCACGTTGGAGAAGTCGAGGTAGCGATGGGGAACGTGCAGCAGGAGGTCGCGCACGGACGTGATTCCCAGGTGCGAGAGCGCCTCGCCGCGAGCGAGGCCCGTCTTCCCCGAGAGATAGCGGAGCCGTGACACGTTGTCGGAGAGGCTGCAGGTCCTCTGCAGCCTCTCCGAGGCGGTTCCGATGTTGGGAGTGGCAGCCATCTGGCCGGACGCCTACCTACTCAATCGAGAAGATGACCGGGTAGAGAGGCTGCTCGCCGCGGTGGGAGTCGATCTCGAGGTCCGGTTGGGCCTCCCTGATGGCGGAGATGATCCTTCCGAAGGCCTCGTCGTCCATGTCGGCACCCGCAAGGATGGTGAGGGTGTCGCCCTCCTCGTCCGCCTGCATCCTGCTGACGAGGTCTATCGTGACCTTCTCGACGTCGGCGCCGACGACCACGATGGCACCGCCCTCGATGCCATGACGTCACCGGCGTGGATGGGACTGCCGTCGGCAGCCGCCGAGTCGCGCACCGCGGTGGTGACCTCGCCGTCGCGAATGCCCGCGAGGGCCTCGGTCATGGCCTCGACGTTGTCCTCGAGAGAACTCTCGGTGTCTGCGGAGAACATCGCCGAGAAGGCCTGAAGCACCGACTTGGTGGGAACGACCGCGACCCTGGAGGTCTCGCACGCAGACGCCGCAGCCTCGGCGGCCATGCGGATGTTGCCGTTGTTGGGCATGACGATGACGTTGTCGGCGTTGCAGCTCTCGACGGCTGCGAGGATGTCGGCCGTGGACGGGTTCATGGTCTGCCCGCCCGAGACGACGACGTCGACGCCGAGCGACTCGAGGATGGACTCCTCGCCTGACCCGGCGGCGACGGCGACAAACCCCAGGGACTTGCGAGGTGTGGCACCCGCCCCGCCAGCGGCCCTGTCGGCAGCGATCTTGGCGGTACGATCCTTGACCTCGAGGTCCATGTTGTGGATGAAGACCTCGAAGACCTGGCCGTAGCCGAGCATGTACTCGAGGACGCGGTTCGGCTCGTTGGAGTGCACGTGAACCTTGAAGTCGGGGTACGAGCCCACGACGAGCTCGCAGTCGCCGAGCGTGGCGAGATACGTGAGGGCGTCATCGGCCTCGAAGGGCTTCTCGGCGTGGAAGAGGAACTCGTTGCAGTAGCGATACTCAGAGCCCTCCCAGTCGTCGTTGAGCTCGATGGCGACCCTGGAGTCAGCGAGGGCATGAGCCTCGGAGGCATCGATCGTGGTCTTGAACTCCGTGAGCTCGCCCTTGCCCTCGACGGCATTGACGAAGCCCTCGAGGAAGGTGGCGAAACCATATGCGCCGGAGTCGACGACGCCGTTCTCCTTGAGCACGGGCAGCAGGTCGGGCGTGCGCGCGACCGACTCGTAGGCCTCGACGACGAGGGCGTCGAGGACCTCGGTGCAGCTCATCTTGGAACGCTCGAGCTGGTCGGCCTTTGCGGAGACGTCCTTGAGGACCGTGAGGATGGTGCCCTCGACGGGTTTGCGGACGGCCTTGAAGGCGACCTTCACGCCGCGTCGGAAACGCATGGGCGATGTCGGCCGGCGAGGGGGCGCTCTGGTCCTTGGCGTCGCAGAGGCCCTCGGCGATGCCGCGCAGGATCTGGCTCGTAATGACACCGGAGTTACCGCGGGCACCCATGAGGGAGCCGTGCGTTATGGCCTTGGCGATGTCTTCCATCGAGGCGGTGGCGGGCAGCATCTCCACCTCGCGGACCACGGTGCCGAGCGTGAGCGACATGTTCGTGCCCGTGTCACCATCGGGGACGGGAAAGACGTTGAGCTTGTTGATTTCCTCTGACTTGTCGGCAACAACCTTGGCCGCCGCGGGGAAACAGGTGCGCATGACTGTTGATATCATCTTCGGTGAACCTCTGTTCCTGGGGTATGCGGATTGGCCTAATGAGCGGTACGCATGCCCTCTATGTGCACGCGCACCTCCACGTTTTCGAGTTCGGCAATCTGCTTGAGCAGGAACTTGACCGAGCTGGTGAGGTTACCCACCACGGACGACATGTTGACGCCCTGCTCGACGACCACATGGATGTCCACCGTGACCGTTCCGCCGACGGCGTCCACGTCGATGCCCTTGCGGAGGCGGTACGTAGGCAGCAGATGCACCACACTGCTCTGCTCGTCGATCTCAGCCATGCCAACGACGCCGTAGCACTCGAGGGCGGCATAGCCCACGAGGTCGGCGATGCAGTCGTTTGACACCCTGAGCGTTCCCGGAACGGTACCAGACATGGAGTCTCCTCTCGCATGATCTCTGGGAGATTGATAACCAATCGAGCCAAGTATACCCCAGTGCGGTGACGGTGCCACGCCTTGAGGCGACCAGCGCGGGACTCTTCGGGTGCGGCATCGGTGGCGCGGAGCCTATGCGTGCTGGAACTGGGAGTTGTAGAGGCGCGCGTAGGCCCCATCCCGGGCGAGAAGCTCGTCGTGCGTGCCCCGCTCCACCACGTCGCCCTCCTCGAGGACGAGGATGACGTCGGCGCTGCGGATGGTCGAGAGGCGATGCGCGATGACGAAGCTCGTACGACCGCGCATGAGCTCGTCCATGGCGCGCTGGATGAGCTCCTCCGTGCGGGTGTCGACATTGGACGTGGCCTCGTCGAGGATGAGGATGGGCTTGTCGGCGAGAACGGCGCGGGCGATGGTGAGCAGCTGGCGCTGGCCCTGGCTCACGTTGGACGCCTCCTCGTTGATCTCGAAGTCATAGCCGCCCGCGAGCGTGCGCACGAAGTGGTCGCAGTGCGCGGTGCGGGCCGCCTCCTCGACGTCGGCGTCCGTGGCGTCAAGCCTGCCGTAGCGGATGTTCTCGCGAATGCTGCCCTGGAAGAGCCAGGTGTCCTGGAGCACCATGGCGAAGTTGTCGCGCAGGTCGTCACGGGCGAGGTCACGGACGTCGTGGGAGCCTACACGAATGGCGCCGCCGCGAACGTCGTAGAAGCGCATGAGGAGCTTGACGAGGGTCGTCTTGCCAGCACCGGTAGGACCGACGATGGCCACCGTCTGGCCTGGATCGACGTCGAGCGAGAAGTCGTTGATGACGTCCTTGTCCGGCAGGTAGCCAAAGCGCACGTGCTCGAACGAGACGGCACCCTCGTCGTTCGCGAGGGTCTCCCCCGCCACGTGGGTGTCGGGCTCCTCGGAGGCGTCGAGAAACTCGAAGACGCGTTCCGAGGCGGCGACCATCTGCTGGATCATGTTGGAGACGTTGGCGAGCTGCGTGATGGGCTGCGTGAAGTTGCGCACGTACTGGATGAAGGCCTGGATGTCACCGACGGCGATGCTGACCCTGCACGGCAAGCGCCGCGCCCACGACCACGACGCCCACGTAGCCGAGGTTGCCCACGAAGGACATGGCAGGCTGCATGAGCCCCGAGAGAAACTGGCTCTTCCACGCGCTCTCGTAGAGCGCATCGTTGCTCTCGTCGAACTCGTCCACCGAGACGTCGGCGCGGGCGAAGACCTGAATGACCTCCTGCCCGGCGAAGTCCTCCTCGACGATGCCGTTGACCTTGCCCAACGTTGACTGCTGCGCCTTGAACCACTTCTGGGAGCGCGAGACGACCGCCCCGACGATCCCGAGCGAGATGGGCAGCGTGAGCAATGTGATGCCCGTGAGCGGCAAGGAGATCGTGACCATCATCACGAGAACGCCCACGAGCTGCGCCGCGGAGGTGATGAGCTGCGTGACGCTCTGGTTGAGCGACGTGCCGAGCGTGTCCACGTCGTTGGTTATGCGCGAGAGGACGTCTCCCTTGGAGTGGCCCTCGGAGTCGAAGTAGGAGAGCTCGATGCGGCTGATCTTCTCGGCGACCTGGGCACGAAGGCCGTAGGTGACCCGCTGGGTGACGCTGGCCATTATCCAACCCTGCAGAAAGCCCATCGCCGCCGAGGCGAGGTAGATCGCGAGCAGGGTGAGCAGGATCGTCCCGATCCGCCCGAGGTCTATCCCGCCCGTTCCCTGCACCTGGGCCACCATGCCCGTGTAGAGCTCGGTCGTGGCCTGCCCGAGGACCTTCGGTCCCACCACGCTGAACACCGTGGAGGCGATGGCGCATACGACGGCGACGAGCATGGCCACCCGATGGCCTCCGAGATAGGCGAAGAGCCTGCTCGCGGTGCCACGGAAGTCCTTTGCCTTGTCCACCGGATGGGCAAAGCGAGGGCCTCCGCCCTGCCTGTGGTTCTCCTGGGGCATTACTCCTCGCCTCCGTCCGGGCCTGCGGGCACGAAGCGCACGACCTCGGCCTCGAGCCCGAGCTCTGCGGAGGAGAGCTGGCTCATGGCTATCTCGCGATAGGCAGGACAGGTATGGAGCAGCTCCTCGTGCGTGCCGTCACCCACCACGCGTCCCTCGTCGAGAACGACGATTCGGTCCGCATGCATGACCGACGCCACGCGCTGCGCGACCACCACGATGGTGGCATCGGTCTCCTCCTGGGAAAGCGCGCGCCTCAGCGCCGCGTCGGTGGCGTAGTCGAGGGCCGAGAAGGAGTCATCGAGCACGAGGACCTCGGGATGGGCCGCGAGGGCTCGCGCGATGGCGAGCCTCTGCCGCTGTCCTCCCGAGATGTTGGAGCCTCCCTGTGCGATGGGTGACTCCGCGCCGTCGGGCATCCTCGAGACGAACTCCTCGGACTGTGATATGCGCCAGGCGCACGGCATACGTCCTCCTCGGCCATGCCCGCATCGGAAAAGGCGACGTTGGACGCGATGGTACCCGAGAAGAGCCTCCCCTGCTGCGGCACGTAGCCAACGCGCGAGCGTAGGTCGGCGAGGGGCATGCGGCGCACGTCGACCCCCATCGAGGAGGACGGAGCCCTCGGTGACGTCATAGAGGCGCGGGATGAGCTGGATGAGCGTGGACTTGCCCGAGCCCGTGGAGCCCACGATGCCGAGCGTGGAGCCGGAGCCCACCGAGAACGAGACGTCAGACACGACGTTGGACGAGGCGTCGGGGTAGGCAAAGCCCACGTGGTCGAAGACGAGCTCGCCTCTCGGGGCGCCCGCGCCAGGCATGACGGGGTCGGATGGGTCGGTGATCGAGAGCGGGCAGTCGAGCACCTCCCGATGCGGTCGGCTGCCACGGAGGCCCTCGGGAGCATGATCGCGACCATGGCGAGGATGAGGAAGCTCATGACGATCTGCATGGCATACGAGATGAAGGCCATGACGTCGCCCACCTGCATGAGCCCCGCCGAGACGGACTGCGAGCCGAACCACACGATCGTGACCGTGATCGCATTCATCAGAAACATCATGAGCGGCAGCATGAGCGCCATGGCGTGGTTGGTGAAGAGCTGCGTGGCCATGAGCTCGGAGGATGCCCCGTCGAAGCGCTCGAGCTCGTGCGCTCCCTGTCAAACGCGCGAATGGGGAGAAGGCCGTCGAGCATCTCACGAGCCACGAGGTTGACGCGGTCGACGAGACGCTGCATCTGACGGAACTTCGGCATGGTGAAGAAGAACAGCACGACCATCACGCCCAACGAGGGCGAGAACGGCCGCGACGATCGTCCATTCGAGACCCGAGTGCACCCCCACGACCTTGATGACGGCCACGACGCCCGTGATGGGGGCGAGCATGACCATGCGCATGAACATGACGAGGGTCATCTGCACCTGCTGCACGTCATTGGTGCACCGCGTGATGAGGCTCGCCTGCGAGAAGCGGCCGACCTCGGCAGGCGAGAAGTTCATGACGCGCTCGAAGAGGTCGTGACGGGCGTCCCTGGCGATGGCAGCGCCCGTGCGGGCGGCCATGAGCCCGCAGCTCACGGCAGCGAGCATCCCCACGAGGCAGAAGGCGAGCATCGTGACCGCCGTACGCAGCAGGTAGTCGGACTCGATGTCGTTGAAGGTCCATGCCGAGGCCATCGTAGGTCTGGCGGACGTACTCCACGGCGCGGGCACCCATGACGGTGGACGCGGTCTGTCCAAGCGACTCCTCCAGTGCCGACGCGGCCGAGACGAGCTGGTCGCGCGTGACGAGGCCCGCCTGGTACGCGGAGCGAACCGTGTCAAGGTCAAGGGTGGTGCCCGGCTTCAGGGAGAGTCCTGGCACCGATGACGCGTCGATGCCACTGTCGAGGGAGAGGACCACGGCCTCGGGTGCGGCGAGGGCGTCCGAAAAGCTTGGAATCGGCATCCATGAGCGACGGATTGCCGACGAAGGAGCGTACACCCGAGCCGTTGGCCTCCGAATAGCAGGACTCGACGAGGCCACGGTCCGTGTCATCCATGAACATCTCGAGGTCGGAGAGGTCTTGGGCACCGATCTTCGAGGGTACCGCCGAAACGATGCCTCCCTGCCCCACGCCCACGTTGACGATGTCGCTCATGTACTGCGGCAGAGAGAGGTCGCAGTACGCCTGGACCACAAGGAGCACGGCCACGCACGCAAGTGCCAGGAGATGGCCTCGGAAGAACTTGAGTATGCCCACACGACCCCCGCTCACAAACGGCAACACGTCACAGCTTACCCGAAGCGGCGGACGTCAATCGTCACGGAGCGCTTTTCCTCGATGCTCGGTCTTCTGGCCCCTCGGCGGCACCTTGGGACCCCGATACAAAACCGCCACAAGAAGTCGCGGTCCCGACTTGCGCGGGACAGGTGCTGTGCTATATTCATACAGCTTTTGGAAATAGCGGGCGCACAAGGCGCCGCGCCCTTTGGAGGTCGCAATCATGTCGAAGGTCTGTGATATCTGCGGTAAGCATGCTGTTGCCGGTCGCTCTATTAGCCACTCCCACCGCACCGTCAATCGCACGTTCAAGCCCAACATCCAGCACGTCAGCATCATCATCGACGGCAAGAGCCAGAAGATGAACGTCTGCTCCAGGTGCCTCAAGAAGGGCAACCTGGTTCGCGGCTAGCATGTCGCCCGATCGTGGTTCTGAGGGGGTCGCCCAGCGCGGCCCCCTCTTTTGCGTATATGCACGAATCCGCAGGGCGCTGCTCCCCTAGTAGAGCAGGAACGCCGCGACGGCCCCGGACGAGCACTCCACGGCGGCATCCTCCGACTCGATGACGTTCGAGACGCCCAGGTCATCGAGGAGTCCCATCTCGTGGTGGTCGAGGTCCCACTTCATGCCCGTCTCCGATATCACGGTGTCCGGTGCGACGGCGATGGCCGAGAAGACCCTGCCGACGGCACCTTTCCCCAACCACCAGCCGGCGGGTGCCTTCCGTCGAGACGATCCTGAGCTCGTAGCCATCCTCCATGAGGCGTGGGCTCGCATCGGCCGCTCGCACGAGAAGCCCCACCACCCCGAGCGCGTGGTCGGGTCTGCGCGCCCGTGGCGCAGGTACACGGTGAGCTGAAGGGACCGTCCGCGTCGCTGGCCTCATGACGTGCGCAGTCGATGGCGATGGAGAGGTCTGTACGGTACTTCTCGGGCGGACGCCTATCTGGGAGGACGCGACGGTTCCTCGCCCAGGCACAAGAGCGACGCTCGCCGACCCGAGTCCCGGAGTCCCCGCAGAAGACGTCGGGCTCCACACAACCCACACCGGCGGCAGTGGAGCGCCTCCGCGACACGGTCTGCGGCTTATGGACGTAGTCGGCAGCCAGGGCGAGCGAGCGCACGAGCTCGGGCGAGCTCGGACACGGCGACCCGTCGACCACCAGCGCATGCATGACGCCTTCCACGTGGGCCGGAGAATCGGCGAAGTCACGGATGAGCGGGAGCGAGAGCTCGGGATAGCCGTGGACGAAGATGTCGGCATAGGGTCGGATGGCCTTCTCGTCCCGCCCGTCGTGCTCGTTGAAGATCGCCACCACGTGAAAGCCCGCGCGCTTGGACGTCCGCACCCCAAAGGGGGCGTCCTCGAAGACCCACGTGGTCTCGCGACTGGTACCAAGGCGTCGCAGTGCCTCGAGATAGACGTCTGGGTACTCCTTGTCGCGGCCACCAACGTCCTCGGTGCTCACGACCACGTCGAAGCAGTCCCCCAGGCCATGCGCCTCAAGCGCGCGTCGCACCTCGCGGGCGGGCGTCGAGGAGGCGACGGCCATCGGGATGCCTGCCTCGTGCATCGTGCGGAGAAAGGCCTCGCAGCCCGGAAGGGTCGGAATCTCGTGCTCGTACTTGTCGGTAACGTACGCGCAGATCTCCTCGTAGAGGTCATCCGCGCTCGTGCCCACGTGCTTCTCGTCATGAAGCGCGCGACATTCGTCGCGGAGACTGAGCGTCTCGATGCCTCCGAAGAAGGCGGGGTCGGACGCCACGCCGTATCGCTCGCACATGACATCGAACACGGTGCGCCACATCCCCATCGAGTCGACGATGGTACCGTCGCAGTCGAAGATCGCTCCGCTCATGGGCATGGTGGCTCCTTTTGTTATCCGTTACGGCTTTTTTGATGATAACGGGCTGATGGGAAAAACGTACGGGTAAGCTTACGTCTGAACACGCACGCTATTCTCCGGAGGAATTGGAACAATGGCACGTTACGACTATCAATGTCCCAGCTGTGGCACCCGCTTCGAGGTCGAGCACCCCATGAGCACCCATCCCAAGGTCACCTGTCCCAAGTGCGGACGAGAGGCAGCTCACGTCTTTGAGAGCTCGGGCATCGTCTTCAAGGGCTCGGGCTTCTACAACACCGACCAGCGCAGCAAATAGCCTCCTCCCATCATGCAGCGACTCGGGGTCCCA
>Ga0268359_12542_pt1 | contig 10488 bp, 10 predicted proteins | sample BioMet11_FD_194416 | JGI IMG/M metagenome (GOLD analysis project Ga0268359, IMG submission 194416) | Sewage microbial communities from Oakland, California, United States - Biofuel 11 (PacBio Assembly) | ecosystem: Engineered > Wastewater > Sewage > Unclassified | place: USA: California | collected...
TACCCCCGATCAGGCAAACGCCGTGACAGACATCAAGGCCGACATGGAGAGCCGCAAGCCCATGGATCGCCTGCTCTGCGGGGACGTGGGCTTCGGCAAGACCGAGGTGGCGTGCGGGCGGCGTTCAAGTGCTGCCAGGACGTCAAGCAGGTCATGGTCCTCTGCCCCACGACCATCCTCGCCGAGCAGCACTACGAGACGTTCTTCTCGAGGTTCGCACCCTTCGACCTCAAGGTGGCCGTCCTTTCCCGTTTCGTCACGCCGGCGCAGCAGCGCAAGACCCTCGAGGGCTTTGCCGATGGCAGCGTCAACGTCCTCATCGGCACCCACCGTCTGCTCTCGGCCGACGTCAATCCCTATGACCTGGGGCTTGTCATCATCGACGAGGAGCAGCGCTTCGGCGTGCAGCACAAGGAGCAGCTCAAGAACATGCGCGAGCAGGTCGACGTGCTCACGCTTTCGGCCACGCCCATCCCGCGCACCATGCAGATGGCCATGAGCGGCGTCCGCGACATGAGCCTCATCATGACGCCGCCGCCCGGACGTCTGGCGGTCAAGGTGACGGTGGGGGAGTGGGACCCCGACGTGGTCTCCGACGCCATTCGTGCCGAGCTTGCACGCAAGGGGCAGGTGTACTACGTGTCCAACCGCGTGACTACGATCGATGACGCCGTCGCCCGCGTGCTCGAGGCCGCGCCCGAGGCACGCGTGGGCGTGGCTCACGGGCAGATGAGCGCGCGCGAGGTCGAGGACGTCATGCTGCGGTTCTCGGAGCACGAGATCGACGTGCTCGTTGCGACCACGATCATCGAGAGCGGCATCGACAACCCACACACCAACACGCTCATCATCGAGGACTCGCAGCGCCTGGGCCTGGCTCAGCTCTATCAGCTGAAGGGTCGCGTGGGGCGCGGTCGCATCCAGGCGTACGCCTACTTCATGTTCCCCGGCGAGGCACCGCTCACGCCCGAGGCGACCGATCGTCTCACGGCGATCAACGAGTACCAGGACCTCGGCAGCGGCATGAAGATCGCCATGCGCGACCTCGAGATACGCGGCGCCGGTTCGCTTGTGGGCGCCGAGCAGCACGGCAACCTCTCGAGCGTGGGCTTTGACCTCTTCACGCAGATGCTCGGCGAGGCGGTGGCGGAGGCGCGTGGCGAGGCGACCGAGATCGAGGTACCCGAGGTCACCATCAACCTCTCCGCCGACTTCTTCCTGGCAGAGGAGTACATCCCCGAGGTGGACCGGCGCGTGCTCTGCTACCGACGGCTTGCGGCCGCGACCGAGCTTGCCGACGTGGACGGGCTTCAGCGCGAGACGGAGGAGGGCTTTGGTGCCCTGCCGCTTGCCGGGCGCAACCTCTTCGACCGAGCCCGCGTACGCATCCGCGCTCAGCGTCTGGGCTGCACGTCCGTCTCGCTCGTCAACGGAAGGATCGTCTACCTGGGAGTGGATGTTCCGCGTCAGGTGGCACTCAAGCTCAAGGGGCGTGGTGCGCTCAACTATCCCAAGACCCACAAGCTTGCGTATCCCTTCCGCAAGGGGGGGCGAGCAGATCATGCCGGCCGTCCTTGGCGTGCTCGAGGAGCTTGGCGGCGAAGACGAGTCGTGAGGGGCCGCCGTGTGACGCCGGGATTTGCGCGCCTGCGACGTTTGGGATGCTGGCCATGATAGCCTCGGTCGTAGAATGGGTACCAGTACCGTACCGGTCGCTCGACGAGGGGAGACGGACATGTCAGAGGTAGCTACCGCGGAAACCGCCCCACGGCTTCGCTGGGGGTGTCATCGGTTGTGGCGTCATCGCCAACCAGATGGCGCAGGACGCTGGCGCTCGAGGGACGCGCCATCGACGGCGTGGCAAATCGCACGCGGGACAAGGCCGACGCCTTTGCCGAGAAGTATGGCGTGGGGCAGGGTCTATGACTCCATCGACGACCTCATCGCGAGCCCTGACATCGACGCCATCTATCTCACCCACACCGCACAACACGCACATCACCTACCTGCGCAAGGCCTTGCGGCGGGCAAGCACGTGCTCTGCGAGAAGGCGATCACGCTCAACTCCGACGAGCTCGACGAGGCGCGCACGATTGCCGCCGCCCATGGCGTCGTGCTCATGGACGCCTGCACGATTCCTGCACATGCCCCTCTACAAGGAGCTCGTGCGTCGCGTCGGGGCGGGTTGACTTCGGCCCGTCAACCTCGTGCAGGAGAACTTCGGGTCCTACAAGGACTACGACATGAGAACCGCTTCTTCAATCCCTAACCTCGCGGGAGGGGCACTCCTCGACATCGGCGTCTACTCCATCACGTTGGCCCGTCTCTTCCTCGAGAGCTGTCCTGGCGAGATGGTCTCGCTCATGAGCCCCGCGCCTACGGCGTTGATGAGATGGACGGCATCCTCATGCGCAACGTCGAGGGACAGATGGTGTCCATCACGCTCACCATGCACTCCAAGCAGCCCAAGCGTGCCATGATAAGCGCCGACAAGGCCTACATCGAGATCATGGAGTACCCGCGTGCCGACAGCTGCACGCATCGTCTGGACCGAGAGCGGGGATGGTCGAGGAGATATCCGTTGGCCAGAGGGAGCTTGCCCTGGGCTTACGTCATGTCCGATCTCGAGGCTGCCGCCGCCGGCGATGCCGGTGCCCTCGCACAGATAGAGACCTCCGCCGATGTCATGGCTCTCATGACGCGGCTGCGCCGCGACTGGGGACTTCAGATATCCCGAGGAGATGGAAGGCTAAGTGGCGGACCGCTCCCATCGAGGGCTTCGTCCGTGGGGCTGTGGGACTCGTTCGCTGTTCCGATTGGCTTCGTCGTGCCCGCGACGTTTCACCAAGGCCAGCTCAAGAGGCTTCGCGGGCTGAACCGAGGCTGTCGCGCCGAGGGCCACCGCCGGCGCGTGCATCGACTTCGTGACCGATGGCAACCGCGTCTCCCTCGACTGCCGCGTCATACGAGACCTTCAACCATGACCATCCGCTCTTCCGCTCGGTCATGGCCGGCGTGGGTGGCATCGGCAATCCGTCGACGGGGTGATCGATGGCATCGACCTCGTAGTCGTGGGAGGCAACGCCTATACCGTGCCTGCCGCCACCGGACGCATCGAGGTGACGTTCGACAACCCATTCCCACGCCTGTCGAGGTTCGCATCTACCTCCCGTACATCATGTCGGTCGCCGTGGGCAACCTGCTTCCAACGGCTCGCTCGAGCCAGCTCCCGACCATGGATACCTTCTCGTCCTTGGTGACTCGATCGCCCAGGGCTTCGTGGTAGGGCAGCCCATCGCTCGCCTATCCGGTGCAGGTGCCCAGGCGCTCGGTTCTCGATCTTCTCAACCAGGCGGTGGCGGGCCATGTCTTTGACGCCACCACGCTCGAGGGCCTGGGCCGTCTCCGCAAGCATCCGCCCACCACCGTCGTCGTGGCTATGGCACCAATGACTGGGACCGCAAGAAGTCGGCCAAGCGCATCCGCAGGGACCGCCGCCAACTATCTCGATACCCTCGCCGAGGCCTTTCCGAAGACGCCCGTGTACGTCCTCTCCCCGCTTTGGCGTGCCGATGAGGACGAGCCGCGCCCCTGCGGTCGCGGCCTCGCGTGGATGGGCAGCATGCTTGCAGACCTCTGCGACCATCGTAAGCACATGACCTTCGTCGACGGCCATCACGTCATTCCGCGAAACCCTGTCATGCTTTCCGACCAGGTGCTACACCCAGGTCCGGTGGCTGCGGCCATGGTGTCTGCCGACGCTTGTCTGTGCCATTGAGCGCGACGCGTCCGACCAGCAGGGGGGGGACAGCCTCGTACCGGTCGCGACCGATGCCACAGGACGGGAGGCAGGGTGTCTCTGCAGCCCGGTTGCGGCCGTGGACGCCCAGATCCGTTCTCGCGAAGGGGCACCGGGACGTCAGGACGAGTTCGACACGCCTCGTGCGCATCATGTGGCGGCTGCGCCAAGCCCGACGGTTGCCCGTGGGACAAGGAGCAGACGCACGAATCCATCGCACGCGATCTCATCGAGAGGCCTACGAGGCGACGGATGCCATCGACCATCATGATGACAGCTCACCTCACCGAGGAGCTTGGCGACTGTGCTCGAGCAGATCGCCCTCCACGCGCAGATAGGCGCCAGACGAGGGGTCCTTCGACATCCACGATGTGGTTCGGGGAATAGACGAGAAGCTTGTCCGTCGTCACCCACAATGTCTTTGGCGACCGTGTCGCAACGGATCAAAACGAGGTCATGGCAATCTGGGATGACGTGAAGCGCACGGAGGGCACGCGTCCCGAAGGCCTGCTCGACAGCGTGCCACTGTGCCTTCCTGCGCTCATTGCAATGTCAGAAGATCTCGAAGCGCGCCGCCAAGGCGGGCTTCGAATGGGAAGAGCGTGGAGGACGTCTGGCGACAGGTCGCCTCGGAGGCGCGAGGAGTTCGAGGAAGCTGTTCCCGGCTCAAAAGAGCGCTGAGCTTTGAGTTTGGTGACATGCTCTTTGCCATCGTCAACGTCGCTCGCCGCGAGGGGGTGGATGCCGAGCGGGCGCTCGCCGCGAGCAACCGCAAGTTCCGCAGACGCTGGGCGCGTGTGGAGGAAGCTCGCTCGCGAGCAGGGCCGTGGACTTGCGCGAGCTTCCACCGCACGAGCAGAACGAGCTGTGGGTGCATGCTAAGGGTGAGGAGAAGCGCACGTAGCGTTTCCCTGACGTCGCTCATCTGGTATAACTTGTGTCAGAGCGGTACCCTGCGTGGCGGGCGCCGGAAATGCCAAAACGACCAAGAAAACGAAGCTGGCATGAGCACGACCCACCTCCACAAGGAAGGCTGCGCGCACCGTCTCGAAGAAGGCGGACGGGAGGCGTGTCCATGCAACTGCGACGCAGGCTGCCGATGACGTGGTCGCCCATCGAGAACCGCTTCGAGAACGGCTGAGGCGGCCACAAGCGCCCCCTCATCGCGGTCGGTCTCATCCTCGTCATCGTCGCCATGCTCTACGCACCAGCGCGTACGTACTACTCGGCATGGCGTACCAACGACATTCTCCAGAACAGCTATAGCGACATCGATCAGGAGAACTCTGACCTCCAGGACGAACTCACCAGCCTTCAGACTCGCGAGGGCATCGAGGACGAGGCGCGCAAACGCGGCTACGTCACGGAGGGCGAGACGGGCGTCAAGGTCGATGGCCTCGACGAGAGCACATCGTCAAGCGACACGTCCGCCAGCTCTGACCCCTGGTACGTCACCGTGCTCGACTTCATCTTCGCCTATCAGGAGGGGTCCGCATGAGGCGCGTCGCCGTCATAGACATCGGGACCGTCACCGCTCGCCTTGCCGTCGCCGACGTCGAGGGCGCGCGCGTCGTTCGTCTTGCGAAGAACTCCACCATCTGCAATCTCGGCGAGGGTGTTGCCGAGACCGGGCGTCTCGCCCAGGCGGCGATGGAGCGTGTCTTCGTATGCGTGGGCGCCTATGTGGAGTCTGCCCGCGCAGCTGGCGCGGAGGTCGTGGCATGTACGCTCACGAGTGCCGCCCGCGACGCATCGAACTCGCCCGACCTGGGGCAGGCCCTTGCCTCCCTCGGCCTCGAGCCGCTCGTCATTCCCGGCGAGATCGAAGGCGCGCTCACCTTCCTCGGCGTGGCGCAGGACTTCTTGGGCCAGCGCATCCTCGTGGCCGACAACGGCGGCGGTTCGACCGAGCTTGCCTGCGGGACGCTCGACGGCAGCATGCTCGATCTCACCTTCGTCCGATCGACCAACGTGGGATGCAGACGTCTCACCGAGCTCTTCCTCTCAAGGACGGATCCGCCATCGACGGCTGACGTCGCCGAGGCTCACGCGTTTGCGGCGCGGCTCTTCTCGTCCGTCGTGAGCGAGGGCGGCCTGCACTGTGGCGGCAAGGGGGCTCCTGCCACGCTCGTGGTCACGGGCGGTACGTCGACGAGTCTCGTGGCCATCCGAGACGAGCTGGTACCCTACGATGCAAGCCGTGTTCATCTGGCCACGCTCTCTGCGGATGACGTCATCGGCCTCGAGGGTCGTCTCGCGGCCCTCACGGAGGAGGGACGTCGTGCGCTTCCCGGTCTTCAGGAGAAGCGAGCGTCCGTCATCCTTGGTGGTACGATTGCCGTGTCAGAGCTCATGACGCAGACGGGCTTCCCGAGCTTGATCGTGAGCGAGAGCGACCTGCTCTTCGGCCTTTCCATCACGGCGGCGCTCACGCTCCAGGGGCAGCCCTCACCGGTGGTCTGGAAGCCGGTGCTGCGCTCGCTGACGTAGACTTGGCACATGGGGGCGTGGCGGAACTGGCATACGCAGCGGACTTAAAATCCGCGACCGAAAGGATTGTGGGTTCGAGTCCCACCGCCCCTACCATGTATCTCCTCGGATTTTTGGTGGTCACCTGCAATTGACGAAATGGAAACCGGTTGTCTAGTACAACTGGTGTACAACGGGTCTGTACGCTCACCCGCGGGGCGCTTCGCCTCATATCCTACTGGAGCTGCCGTAATGTCAGACGCTTTCTCCGGGCTTGACTTCGTTGGAGCCTATGGCACGATGCCCACCGTTTCACGAAGCAACATCGTGAAGTCTTCTTCTGACTCCTTCACTCGAACCGAATCCATCCCGCTGCATGTCCAGCTCTCCGACATCCTCCGCGAGAAGGTCTACTCCCGCGAGTGGACGCCGGGAAGGCGCATCCCCTCCGAGCACGAGCTCATGGACTCCTTCGACCTCAGCCGCGGCACCGTCCGACGTGCCATAAAATCTCTGGTAGACGAGGGTCTTCTCACCCAGGTGCGTGGATCCGGCACCTTCGTGGCGGAGGCGGGAATCTCGCATCCCGCTGGCGAGCGGCCGATCTCATTCGCCGCATCCCTCCACGAGCAAGGCAAGGACTTCGTCACGCACGTGCTCGTCAAACAACGCCTGGCAGCCCCTCCCGAGGTGGTTTCGATGCTGGAGCTGCGTCCTGGGGACCAGGTCATGTACCTCAGGCGCGTCCGCACCGTCAACGGTGAGCCCATCATGTGCCAAGAGGGCTGGAACAGCCTGCGCGAGTGCCCGGGGCTCTTTGACGTCGACTTCACCAAGGAACCCGCCTTCGATGCCGTGGAACACTGCGCCGGACGGAAGATCAAGTCATCGCGCATGCGCTATGTCGCGCGCGTGGCAGGGAAGGAGCACGGTGACTACCTCGGCTGTGAGGAGTCATCGCCCGTGCTTCTGCTCGAGCAGGTGATCCGCCTAGACGACGAGACGCCCATCGAGTGGAGCTTCACATGGCTCAAAGCGGGCCAGGAAGTGGTGGGTACTGCCGTTCAACCCTCATAACATACCGTCTATTTCCCTCGCTCTTCACAAAGTTGTTCAATGTTCAGTGAACAAGTGCTATCTTATTCACAGTGACAACACATGGTTGTATATGTGCTTACGGACAACTTAGAGGGAGAAAGACAAAATGGAGAAGATAGTCCTCAGACGGCCGTTCTTCGTCGTCAACCCCAAGTCGTACCTGTACGGGGAGGCCCTCCACGGCCTCGCCGCGAAGACCGACGAGCTCTGCGAGAGGTACGGCCTCCAGTCGCTGTTCACCGCCCAGCTCGTCGACCTCCCCTGGGTCGTCGGGAACTGCCCCCACCTCATCCCCTGCGCCCAGGCCATGGAGAGCCTGCGCCCGGGCCGCGGGATGGGCCACGTCCTCCCCGAGGCGCTCGCCGCGGCCGGCGTCAGGGCCACGTTCCTCAACCACGCCGAGAACCCCATGACGGTGGGCGAGCTCGCGGCGACGATGGCCCGCGCCCGCGAGGTCGGCATCCTCACCGTCGTCTGCGCCGACTCGGTCGCGGAGGCCCGCGCCATCGCCGAGCTGCGCCCCGACGTCATGACCTGCGAGCTCAACGAGCTCATCGGCACCGGCAGGGCCGCGGGGGAGGACTACGTCCGCACGAGCACCGAGGCGGTCAAGTCCGTCTCGCCGTCCACGATGGTCCTCCAGGCGGCCGGGATCTCCACCGGGCGGGACGTCTACGACGCCATCGCCTACGGCGGGGACGCCACCGGCGGCACCTCCGGCATCGTGGCCGCCGCCGACCCGTACGCGACCCTCGAGGAGATGTTCGGGGCGCTCGACCGCGTCCGCGCCGACGTCTGCGGGGGGGAGTAGCCATGGCCGTGCACAAGGGGCGCATCGTCGTCGAGACCCTGGCCGGCAAGCCCACCTACGTCGACATCACCCGGCAGGTCCGCGACGTCGTCCGCGGGAGCGGCGTCGCCGAGGGCGTCGTCGCGGTCATCTCCCAGCACACCACCTGCGCGGTCTTCACCGAGGAGTTCGACCACGACCGCAACCCCGACGGCGACACCTTCCTCCAGACCGACCTCACCAACGGCCTCCGGAGGGTCTTCCCCGAGCAGCGCGACTGGGTCACCTACAACTACCCCGGCGAGCGCCACTTCGAGGAGGTCGAGTCGTGGCCCGACGCCGGGTCCTACCTGCCCGGCGGCGACCGCCGCGCGCTCTGGAACGGCGACGCCCACCTGCGCTCCACCCTTATAGGCGGCAGCGTCACCCTCGAGGTCGAGGGCGGCGACCTCCAGATGAACGGCCTCGCGAGCGTCTTCTTCGTCGACTACGACCGCACGCGGGAGCGCACGCGCAAGGTGCGTGTCATCGTGATCGGCGAGTAGACTGTATTCACCAATTGGACGCACGGTCGACCGTGCGAGAAAGGTAGGTTTGTCATGGCTGGTAAGATCAAGCACATCCTGCTCTCCTGCGGTTCGGGAATCGTGACCTCCACCATTGCCCGGAAGAAGGTCGAGGAGCTTCTCGACTCGCATGGCTATAAGGGCAAGTACGAGATCACCCAGGTTCCTCTGGCCTCTGCTCCCGAGAAGTCACGCAACTACGACTTCATCGTTGCCACATCCATCGCACCGACCGAGCTTCACTGCCCCTACATCAACGGGGTGCCCTATCTCATGGGCAGAGGCGTCGAGGTTCCCAACGAGCAGATCCTCAAGCTCATGGAAGAGGAATAGCGCGTCTCGCCTTGGTACTTCTCTCGACGTGTGGCCTGCGCTAACCGCGGAGTGCTTGCCTGTCACGTTGGGATGCACGGAGTAACTACCAAAAGTCCTGATACGTATTCGAAAGAAAGGAAGAGGGAATGGATGCCTTTCTCGGCTTCTTCACATTCATCTCTGGCCTAGGCGTCTCGGTCATGATGCCTATCGTCCTCACGATCCTCGGCTGCTGCTTCGGCGCCGGCTTCGGCAAGTCGCTGCGTGCGGGCCTCACGGTCGGCATCGGCTTCATCGGACTGAACCTCGTCATCAACTCGCTGCTCGGCACGACGCTCTCTCCTGCCGTCCAGGTGATGGTCGAGCGCTTCGGCCTGTCGCTGACGGTCGTGGATGTCGGCTGGCCCGCCGCTGCCGCCATTGCCATGGGTTCGGTCGTCGGTGCCATCATCATCCCGCTGGGCCTTGCGGTGAACATCGTCATGCTGCTCACCAACACGACCCAGACCGTTGACGTTGACATCTGGGATTACTGGCACTTCGCGTTCACCGGCGCCCTCGTCGCCATCGTCACCAACAGCCTTGTGTGGGGACATCATCGCCGCCGTCCTGAACATGGTCATCATCATGGTTCTTGGCGACTACACCGCCCCGCTGGTCGAGGAGTCCCTCAGCATGCCGGGCGTCTCGCTGCCCCCACGGCTTCACCACCGCATACGCCCCCATCGCCATGCTGTTCAACTGGATCTTCGATAAGATCCCTGGCTTCCGTGACATCACATCAACACCGACACGCTGCAGAAGAAGTTCGGCGTCTTTGGCGAGCCCATGCTTATCGGCACCATGATCGGTCTCGTCATCGGCTGCCTCGCCTACTGGGATCCCGCCAGCATCACGACCGTCGATCACCAAGGTTCTGACGCTTGCGGGTCTCCCTCGTGCCGTTCTGGTCTCATCCCGAAGATGGCCGCCCTGCTGATGGAGGGCCTGCTCCCCATCTCCGATGCCGCCTCGAACTTCGTCGAGAAGCACTTCGCCAACCGTGGCAAGATCTACATCGGCCTTGACTCCGCCGTCGGCGTCGGTCACCCCGGTCACCCTTGCGATCTCGTTCGTGCTCGTCCCGCTCTGCATCTTCCTGGCCGTCATCCTTCCTGGGAACAAGTCCTGCCCTTCGCCGACCTTGCCGTCATCCCCTGGATGTTCGTCCTCATCACCCCGGTCGTCCACAACAACGGCTTCCGTGGCATCATCATCGGCATCATCGTCCTGACCATCGGTCTCTATATCGCGACGGACCTCAGCCCCCTCATTACCACCGCCGCCCAGAACGTTCAGTTCAACATGTCCGGCGCAACGGCCATCTCCTCGATCTGCGACGGCGCCAACCCGCTGACGTGGCTCATCACCCGTGTCGGTACCTTCGGCAACGGAATCGGCATGATCGCCAT
>Ga0268359_13021_pt1 | contig 10482 bp, 13 predicted proteins | sample BioMet11_FD_194416 | JGI IMG/M metagenome (GOLD analysis project Ga0268359, IMG submission 194416) | Sewage microbial communities from Oakland, California, United States - Biofuel 11 (PacBio Assembly) | ecosystem: Engineered > Wastewater > Sewage > Unclassified | place: USA: California | collected...
GGTAAAACAGGATCAAAAACGGCAATTTTCTCGGTGAAAAATATTCGTTGATCAAGAGAATTGTGGTGTAGGGGGTCGGACCATAATTTAGTTTTTTGCAGGGGTTGGCAACCGCTCCTGCGAAAACGTAAAACTATGCTGATTCACAAAGACGACATACTAGAAAGCCTGGAAAACGAGGATTACGCCGGCCGGACTTCGACCAGTTTCAAGCCCGGCCCTTGCCGCAGATATCGGAGGCGTTCCCGAGCACGTCCCCCGACCAACGTACCTTCTCGCCCTCGACAACGCCGTCGGACGGCAGAGGGGATAACTCCGGCAGTCTGTCTTGTGCAGGAGAACTCGATCTTGATCTTGGAATTGACTATTGCCCTTGTCCGCACTGATGAGCATGGAGACCGGTGCCCTCGGTCACTTCGACTGCGGTCGCCCCGTTGTAGTGGACCGGGCATTCGTGGTGGGTGCTCCTGACAGAAACCACCCGGTACCGGTGCCCCTTGTTGAGGTTGTGGCAGGCCTTTTTTACCTTGCAGGTCCCGCACTCCGGGGACTCGCCTTCGTAGATGAACTCGGTGCCGGGCTTTGCGAGAACGGTCCCGACGAGCGTCACTTTCGTTTTGGTTTCTGCCATGCCAAATCCCTTCCATTGCATATAGTATCGGCTCACTCGGAATAGAGCATCGAAACAAGCCGCTGTGCCGATTCCTTCGTGATGCCCGTATCAAAGATCGTGAAGCGCTCCGGACGGATAGTCTTGCCATCAGGAGGGCCTCGACCGCGACCTCGTCGCTGATTCCCGAGATCGGCCGGGGTCGTCGGGGCGCCGATCGTCTTTAACGAGGCACGGATCCCCCGCCAGTCGCCGCCGTGCAGGTACATCGAGATGATGGTGCCGATCCCGCAGCTCTCGCCGTGCAGGGCCTTTCCGGGCGCGAGCCGGTCAAGGGCGTGGGAGAACTTGTGCTCCCCGCCGCTTGCCGGGCGGGAAGAGCCGGCAATGCTCATCGCAACGCCGCTCGAAACAAGCGCCTTTGTCACAAACCACGCCGACTCCTCCTGGTGGGGCTTGATGATATCGGCGTTATTCACGAGGATCTCTGCGGTCATCTTCGAGAGCGCGATCGCGTACTCGCTCATTGGCTCGCCTTTGATCCGGTGGGCGAGTTCCCAGTCGAGGATCGCGGTGTAATTGGAGATCACGTCCGCACAGCCGGCCGCGAGGAGCCGGTGGGGTGCCATTGCAATAACCCCGGTATCGGCGATGATTGCCGCCGGCGGGTGGGCTTCTAATGAGACATTGCCTTCGCTTGTCGGGACCGAGGCCCGGGCCGATGCAATCCCGTCGTGGGATGCAGCGGTCGGGACGGAGATGAACTGGCGGTCGAGGTTGTACGATACGATCTTTGCGGTATCGATCACCCGGCCGCCGCCGACGCCGACAACGAAATCGACACCCTGTGCGGCCTCCTCCGCCTCTTTTATAATTGCCGGGCTGATCTCCTCCGCGATGAATACCTGTACACTACCGGAACGGGAAAGGTACTCCTGGACGGCCTTTCCCGCCCGTTCCATCGTGCTTTTCCCGGAGATCAGGAATGCGGATTTGCCCAGCTTTAAGTCTTCGCAGACCGGGACTACCTGCCCGAGCACGTCGTGGCCGATCACGACATCGCGCGGCAGCTGCATCCACTTCGACTTGTCAAAGACCTTCTCTTTGAGTACTTTTATTGCATCTGGGCTCATCCGGATTATGAATGATTAGTGATTTCATATACAAATATTACATCGATCCCGTCAAGTACGGCGAACCCTATAATATTGTCGAGACAATCACCTACGCAATCATCCTTATTATCGGCGTGTACCTGCTCTACCGCTGGTTCTCGAATTCAGAATGGCTTTCCCAAAGGGGCATAAAACTCGATTCGGCGTTCATCCTCGCTACCCTTCCCTATGTTGTCCTCGGGGGTGTGCTGCGGGTCATTCAGGACGCAGGCATGGTCACCGGCGACTGGCAGTACCTGATCGTTACGCCGCCGATCTACTTTTTGCTCTTCTTCTTTGTCCTTGCCATGATTTTTATCGGCGGGACGCTGAAGAAAAACGGCCTGATACAGAACTTTTTGTCGTTCTATACTCTTGCCGGCTGCATGGCGGTCCTCGTGGTCTCGCTTATCCTCTTCTCGTGGGCCATGACATACGGCCATATCGACCTCTCCATCCTTGGAATCATCCCGCTGATGGCGGTGACGGCGGGAGTACTCGTCTGGGCCTGCATGCGCTACCTCTTAAAATGGGATTACGTGAACGACCCGCTCTACCTTGCCCTGATCTTCGGGCAGATGCTCGATGCCAGTGCCACGAGCTACGGCCTCACCTTCCACCCGGCCGTCCACTACATCGAGCAGCACGTGGTCGGCTCGAACCTCATCGAGATGACCGGGACCGCGTTTGTGATGTTCCCCTTAAAACTCGTGGTGCTCTTCCCGGCGATCTATATCATGCAGCTGTACCGGAAAGAGGCAAACCAGGCGTTCTGGCATCTCGTGCTCCTTGCGATGATCGTTGTGGGACTTGCACCGGGTATCCGGGACATGGTCCGGATGGTTCTCTATGTCTGATACCGATCTCCCGCTCCCCCGGGGCTTCCCCTTAAAAAACGCCCTTGTCGTCACCATCCTCCTTTTTATCGTGGCGATGCTCGTTGGCTGGGTCGGTACGGCCCATACGCCCGCGATCGGCGAGCAGCTCATGGAGGTCTTCGAAAAAGAGGTAGCCGGCCAGATTACGGTAGGTGACCCCGTTGACATGTGTGTCAAGCTCCTCGCAAACAACCTCGAAGCCTGCATCATGCTCTTTTTGGGAGGGGCATCGTTTGGGATCCTCACCCTCTTTATCCTGGGCCTGAACGGGCTCGTGATCGGATCGGTCACCGAGATCGTGAGCCAGGGCCATTCGGCGGCATTCATCGCAGCCGCCCTTCTGCCTCACGGCATCTTCGAGATCCCGGCGTTTATCATTGCCGGGGCGCTCGGGTTCTGTATGGCTCAGTCGCTTATCGCCGAATGGTACGGTGCAGGCGACACGGCAGAAGATGCCGGAAAATATGCCCGGCTCTTCCTCCTGTACGTACTCCCGCTTATCTCCGTCGCAGCGCTTGTCGAGGCTTTTATTACGCCGGCAGTCATACATTTGGTAGCTTAATATCCGAGGCTGTACATGGAGGAGGACACAGGCGCCCTGCCCAAAAAGCAGGATTTTTCCGAATGGTATAACGAACTCTTATGGCGTGCGGAGATCATGGATGTCCGCTACCCGGTAAAGGGGCTCTATGTCTGGTTCCCGTACGGGTTTGCGATCCGCCGCTTCGTGTACGACCGCCTGAGGCAGCTGCTCGACCGCGACCACAAAGAAGCCCTTTTCCCGCTCCTTATCCCCGAGCAGGAGTTCATGAAGGAAGCCGAACACATCAAGGGCTTCGAGGACGAGGTCTACTGGGTGACCCACGGCGGCACGACTCCCCTTGACGTGAAGCTCGCGCTGCGGCCCACGAGCGAGACGGCGATCTACCCGATGTTTGCGTTATGGGTGCGCTCGCATGCCGATCTCCCCTTAAAGATCTACCAGGTTGTGAATACCTTCCGGTACGAGACCAAGCAGACCCGTCCGCTCATCCGGCTCCGGGAGATCACCTCCTTTATGGAGTCCCACACGGTGCACGCTACCTGGGACGAGGCGGAGGCTCAGGTGGAGTCGGAGATCGCGCTCTCGCAGGAGTTCTACAAGAGCCTCTGCATCCCGATTGTCATCTCAAACGCCCCGACTGGGACAAATTCCCGGGTGCAGATTATACGATCGCTATCGATACGATCATGCCCAACGGCAGGACCCTCCAGATCGGGACAGTGCACCACCTCGGCGACCACTTTTCGCGTACTTTTTCGATCCAGTATGAGGACAAGAACGGGGAGCAGCAGATCGCATACCAGACCTGCTATGGGATCTCCGAGCGCTGCATTGCGGCCCTTATCTCCGTCCACGGGGACGACAAGGGCCTTGTCCTGCCCCCGGACGTTGCCACGCTCCAGGCCGTGATCGTGCCGATCACGATCGGGAAACGACGCGACGACGTGCTGGCAGCGGCGGATAAACTCAAAGCCGATCTCGAATCCGCAGGGTTCCGGGTGAAACTCGATGCCCGCGACATGCGCCCCGGGGCAAAATACTACTGGTGGGAGCTCCGCGGCGTTCCCCTCCGGCTTGAACTGGGGCCAAGAGATCTCGATGCCGGTACGGCGATGGCAGTAAAACGGACCGGGGAGAAGACCACCATCCGCCTCGCAAGTGCCTCTGAAGACACCACCCGGGTCCTTGCCGAGGTAGCCGGTGCGCTCCGGGCAAAGGCGGAAGACGGGATGAAAGCGCACCTGTGCAGCGTTGCCTCCATGGAGCAGCTCAACGGGGCGCTCAACGACGGTAAAGTCGCTGTTGTCCACTGGTGCCAGGACCGGGCCTGCGGCGATAAGATCGAGGAGCAGGCAAACTCGAGCATCCTCGGGACGAACGTGCGGTCGCCCTATGTTCAGGAGAGCGACGGGCCCTGTGTGATCTGCGGGAAACCAGGCAAGGCAACGCTTGTCGGCAGGACATACTGACCGGGGCCCGGAATGCAATACATTAAATGTATGGGAGAATACCACTCCCTATTAACTTAAGAACGCGAAAACAGAGGTATTATCTGTACATTGTTCCCGAAACGGTGCCCATGAAATCCTATGCCCTCGTCTTTCTGGTTGTTCTCCTTGCTGCCTGCGTGAGCCTTCCGGCTTCTGCCGGGATTACCGCAGTAACGAGCGGGCCGCAGACTATCGTAAAGGCCGACACCGTCAACCTCACCGGGACCGATGCAACCAACGGTACCATGGCCCTTTGGATCGTTGGCAGGAACTATTTTAACCTCCTCACTACCGAACCGGATAAAAAAGGGAACTTCATCTTCACGATAAAACCCGATGAGACCAACCGGTTCTCCAGCGGGCAGTATGCCCTCATCCTCCAGGACCCCGGGGCTGACAGGACATTCGAGATCACGCCCCTGCTCTGGAGCGACGGGATCCGCGTCGCCGACCAGGGAAAAGTGCTCACGAATCTCGGCGACAAATCCTCGTTTAAAGCCGACATCGGCACGGTCGCCGGTGCCATCCTGAATGCATCGTCAGTTTCCGGTACCGACGATATATTTACCCCGTATTACTTCTCTGTCGAAGAGCCGTCAGTACGGTTTAACCGGGCAGATCCCGCCAATGGCATGAAACTGCCGGACCAGACTACCGGGGAATCTATCCTTATCACCGGTACCACCAACATGGGCCCGGAGAACGACCTCACGGTAGAGATCCGGAATGCGACGGATCGGACACTCGTCACGTCAAGGAGTATTCCGGTCGAAGAAGGATCCAATACGAACCAGTGGACCTACTCGCTTGACGCACCCGGTCTTGCGGCAGGAGAGTATACCGTAACGGTCGGGCAGCAAAAATATTCAACGATCGGCGAATCCTCAGCCCGACTTACCATCCTCGAATACCGGATCGCAGGTTCCCCGACTACAACGGTCCTGCCCGAACTGCCCGTTGCCACGGGTGATTTCTACAGCCTCGTCCTCCCCCTCATCATCAGCTTTGCCGCTCTCATCATTATCGGGATCATCATGATAGTCTCCCTGCGAAAATGAGAGGTTACGGTAAGAAAACAGGACAGGGAAGACCGGTCAGACTGCAATTTTTAAGTCGGGTTGCATTCCGGCACTCTAAAAATAAAAAAGAGATTTAGCACCGGTCGCAGACAAAATCGACGCGAACGGAAGTGTGGCGCATATCTCCGCTGATCTGCTTTTTCCCGCCGAAAACAAAGTGGCGGTGGCATTTCGCGCAGCGCTTGGGCCGGATCCGGTCCAGCAGGCCCATGGGCAGTTCGAGCTGGAATTCGGTCTTTGTCCACTCCGCAGGGGGCTTGTCCGCATTCTGCTCGTAGTTGGTGACAAACTCCATGATCTGCGAAGGCGGGACGCCGAGTTCGACGAATTTCTTGAAGACAAAATAATTGAAGATCAGCCACGAGAGGTCGGAGCGGTCGAGGATACCCTCGTAATCGCCGACCTCTTCGTCAAATTCCTCAAGCGAGCACCCGCACAACGGGCATTTCCCTCCGACGAGCTCGTCGAGGAAGACCTCTTCCTGGCAGCCCGGGCAGGTCGTGTGCGGTGCGTGCATGCGTGATGACATCGTTATCTCCGTATTATAGGTTTATGGGGTGTATTCACAAAGGTATTTTTGGAAAAACTGCGTTTAACGGCGGAATTTTTCCGGTCTTTTCCTGGATTATCTATGGGTCGGGAGGGAAGATATAGGTATCATCCTTGCATACAATGCCCGATAATACGTTTGTGGTTCCCGAGAGAACCGGCCGTTTTAGCTGGCCTCGGGCTCCGGCGGTTCCATCACGAGCGTACCGAAGATCACCTTTTCCAGGACCTGGGCAACGTACCGGATATGCATTGCTTTTTCCATGTCCTCGTTCCGGTGGACATCGGCATAAAGCTGGAGCCGCAGGAGGGCAAACCGGAACCGGTCGAGGGTCTCGTCGTCCAGTTTCATGGCGTCGCGGTAGATCGGTTCGAGAAGATCGGGGAATGCCTGCGGCTGTTCGAGGCAGGCGATCACCGGTTCGTACAGGGCGAGAGGCTCGGATTTCCCGCACAGTATCCTCATGTAATCCATGCCGGTTAACCCTCGACAACCCTGACAAGGGCTTCCATGACCTTGTCGACGCTCTCCCATGTCGGGCTGTCCCCGCGCCGAATGATAAATGGCCTTCCCTCGTCACCGGCTTTACGCATCTCTATGTCGATCGGGATGGCGCCAAGGAAGGGCACCGAGAACTCCTCGGCGATCTTCTTTCCGCCGCCCTTGCCGAAGAGATCGATCTCCTGGCCGCAGTGGGGGCAGATCATGCCGCTCATGTTCTCGATAATACCGATCACCGGCAGGCCCAGCTTCTCGACAAACTTAATCGCCTTCTTGGAATCGAGGGTTGCGACGTCCTGCGGCGTGGTTACGATCACCGCTCCCCTCACGTTGGGGGCGAGCTGTGCGATCGTAAGGGCCTCGTCCCCGGTGCCCGGGGGCAGGTCAACGACAAGGTAATCGAGGGAGCCCCAGGCAACTTCAGCGAGGAACTGGTTGATCGCCGCCATCTTCATGGGCCCGCGCCAGATAATCGGGGTGCTTGTGTCCGGGAGCAGGAATGCCATGGAGATGACCGCAAGGGAGCCCGTGACCTTGACCGGGACAATCTTGTTTCCCATGGTCCCGAGTTTCTGGTCCTCTAACCCGAGCATCTTGGGGATATTGGGGCCGTGGATATCGAGATCCAGCAGGCCGACATTATACCCGTGGCTTGAGAGCGCATAGGCAAGGTTGACCGATACTGTTGACTTGCCGACGCCGCCCTTGCCCGACAGGACGAGAATAACATGCCGTACATCGATGTTTGCCTTCGGGGGAAGGCCGGGTTTTGCATCGGAACAGTTCCCGGAAGATGCACAGCTGGAGCATTCGTGGGAGCAGGTTTCCTTCGTGGGTGTTTGCGGGATTTTTTCTTGTGTTTTCTTTGCCATGGTTGTAACCCCCAGACCTCGTTTCGAGCATATCAGTCGGTCATCTTTGGGTCTTAGTAGGTTTTTCCTGTAAGACAATAAAGCTGTGGAGATGGTACCCTGCAATGCGGGTGTTCCTGGAGCTGTACGGTTTTACTAAAAATATGCTCTGTAGAAATCATTTTCCCTGAACCAAACCGTATTTGCGAGGATGACCTCCTCTCTCCCTAGAGGTGGAGGCAGCCCAAGGGGACAACGCCCCTTGACCCCTCCGCCGAACAAAGATTTTTCAATTGTGCTTCCCGTGCACGGGTTTGCTCCACGGGGCGAGCACCCGTGGTCCCCTCGCAATAAAATTCTGGATGTTACTTATGGTTTTCTACAAAGCCAAAAAATACAAAAAAAATAGGGAAAGCCGGATCACAGGTTCCGAAAAGGTCCATTTTTTTCCTAAATGAATGGGGAAAAGCAGGTATTTTTAGCTGTACCGCACAGATAAGACCAATGAAACCGCTCTCAGTCTCCCTGAGCTTTCTTGAATTTCCTTCTGATTATACTGCCGAGGGAGGAAACCGCTCGCCCCGCATTACCTTAAAGGACCTGGATGCGAATGCGGCATCGGTCGCTGTCATGGTGTTTAACCCGTTTATCAAATCCTGCTGCTCGTTTACCCCATGGATCATCTGGAACCTGCCGCCCGGACCGGTGATCCCGAACGGGATCCCGAAACAAGGTACCGTTACCGACCCTACTTCCGCAGTCCAGGGAATAACGGACTATGGGATCGTCGGATACACCGGCCCGCAGCCGCCACCGGGAGAGACACACCGTTACCAGTTCAGGGTGTACGTTCTCGACATCCTTCTCGATCTTCCCCCGGGCTCTGACAAACACAGCCTGGTGGCGGCAATGGACGGCCATATGATCCAGTACGGCGAGACCGTGGCTATCTGTACCCGCTGATTCTCCGGGAACCTTCCCGGAGACACTCGATTTGTGTCGGGCCGCAAATCCACCGGGTTCCCGGGGTTAATCGTACCGGCGATCGGTCTTCCGTTTTAACAGACACTCCGGCATCGCGGTATCATTAAAACCATCCTGCTCGTAAAATGAGATGAGATATGGATACGGTCCGAAAGCCCACAGGGTCTCTCTCCGGGAGCGAAGCGCGGATACACCGTTACACGGAGGAGCGCGAAGCACTCTTCTCGCTTCATGCGACCCGGAGCACCCAGGCAGTGCGGAGGAAAAAACCGGAAACCCGACGATATACGGACACCGTTCTCCCGGGACGCGGATCGCATCATCCATACCCGGGCCTACACCCGGTATATCGATAAGACCCAGGTGTTCTACCTGGTAGAAAACGATCATATCACCCACCGGGTGATCCACGTCCAGCTGGTCTCGAAGATCGCCCGTACCATCGGCCGTTCCCTGCGGCTCAACGAGGACCTGATCGAGGCAATTGCGCTCGGGCACGACATTGGCCACATCCCCTACGGCCATTTCGGTGAAAGCTGCCTCTCGGCCCTCTGTGAGGAACAGGGAATCGGAAAGTTCTCGCATAACGTCCAGAGCATCCGTTTCCTGGACCAGATCGAGGACCAGGACCTGACCATGCAGGTGCTGGACGGGATCCTCTGCCATAACGGCGAGAGCGACGATGTCAGGATCTCTCCCGTACCCTGCCCGGCTGGGAGGCATTCGACCGGAAGGTTGCCGGGTATGCACAAAAAAGCCGGATGGCTCCACCGATGACGCTGAAGGCTGTGTCGTGAAATTCGCCGATACGATTGCGTATATCGGCCGCGACCTCCAGGATGCAGAAGATGTCAAGCTGATCGCCGGCCCTGAAGAGATCCCAAAGGATTGCAGGGATGTCCTCGGGTCGGACAACCGGTTATCATCGACACTCTCATCCACGACTCATCGACCATTCCGATGCAGAAAACGGTGCGTATATCTCTTACAGCCATGATGCTGAACGGGCGCTCGTAGCGCTGCGTGCATTTTCCCGTACACATATCTACGATAACCCAAAACTCACGGCAGAGCGGGAGAAGATAAAAACCATGTACCGAACCCTTTTTCACCGGTATCTCGACGACGTCAATGCCGGCCGCCGTACTTCCCGGATATTTACTGAGTTCATCGATCTGCCGTGGGTGAACCGGGAGTACGTGGCATCAACGGCACCGGCCGGGCTTGTCCGGGACTACATTGCCGGCATGACCGACCGGTATTTCCTCAAGCGCTTCGAGGAATGCGTGCTCCGCATAAAATCGAGGGATCGTTCCGGTAAGCGCGGTTTATTCGTATTTCCCTTTTGGCCGTTCCCAGCCGGTAAACCCGCAGTAGATGCACCCGTCGCCATCGCAGGCCGGGCAGATCTTCTTTGGCGCCCGCACGAGAACGGTTCCGGTCTTGTTGCAATAGGTACAGCCGGCCCCTTCGCAATGCCTGCACGTTGCCGGTTCCCAGGATATGGTTTCGTCTGTCATTATTTCACCCCAGTTTAATCATCCTCGTCAAGGTACCGGGACAGGGCATCCAGCAGCTCGTCTGCAGTCTGGTACCGGTCTGCCGGGTTCTTGCAAGGCACTTTAAGATGATCTTCTCGACCGCCTCTGCTCGGGATTATACTCGGTCGGCGGGATTGGGTCGTCCCGCACGATGGCATTCCCACCTCGACAAACTCTCGCCCCGAACGGTATCGACCCGGTCACCAGCTCGTAAAAGAGTGCGCCCAGCTGGTAGATGTCCGTCCGTACATCTGTCCGCCCGAATTCGGCAGGGGATACCTGTTCGGGCGCCGCATACGA
>Ga0268359_10725_pt1 | contig 10445 bp, 10 predicted proteins | sample BioMet11_FD_194416 | JGI IMG/M metagenome (GOLD analysis project Ga0268359, IMG submission 194416) | Sewage microbial communities from Oakland, California, United States - Biofuel 11 (PacBio Assembly) | ecosystem: Engineered > Wastewater > Sewage > Unclassified | place: USA: California | collected...
CTCCGCATCGGTGCGATGGGATCGACGGATTGACCTTCCTCATGCGTCAGACGCTGACGGCGCCTTCTCTGTCTCTTCTCGGCCCTCTGCTGCTCCTCGATGGCTTTGATCTGGTCCGCGTGGTCGATGTACTCCTGGTTGACGTTGCGCGCGCGGGCCTTGATCGAATCGGGGTGCACCTTGTATTCAAGGTCGCACAGGAAGTCAAAGAGCTCGCGGCTGTCGTTGAACATCTTTGTTGGCACCCAGTAGCGTCCCTTGGAGATGGAATGGTCGTTGACACGAACGTAGGTCTTGCCCGAGCTGGGAAACGGTCTCACGAGAAAGGTCTTGAGCTCAGAGATGACATAGGTGTCCTCGCGACCGTATCCGAGAACGTGATGGTGTCCGCGTCCTCGTCGACGATGACCCTCTCGGGGTTCGAGAGCGAGACGAACGTATTCCATACCTGATAGAAGCACACGATTCCCACGATGGCGGAAAGCCCGGGTCCGATGCCGACGTTTGCGACGGCCATCCAGATGCAGGCGACGAGAACCGCGGCACAGAGCACGCCGACGCGGGGTGACCTCGATCTGGTAGAACGGCGGCTCATACACGTAGGTCTTCTTCATTGCGCTCCTCACAGAGCCGGGGCCCGCACGCTTGGTGCAAGGCCCCGGTGCGTTACGTTTGGCTGCACATCATTGGACGAACGGACCTATGCCTCGGCGTTCTCGGCAGCGTGAAGGGTCGACGCCTCCTTGAGGATGCGCATACGGTTCCAGATTGCCAGGGCGATGGCAAGGGCCGCGATGGCGATCATGCCGATTCCGTTGCCGAAGGTACCGACACGGGTGATGAGCCACGTCAGCGGGTTGGCGCCGTCGCAGATCGAGGAGATGGCCGTTGCGCCGGACATGTTGAACTGAACGTTCTGGGCGGCGGTGGTAATGAGGGGGCTGAGGTCCGTCGCGATATAGAGACCGATGGTCAGGACGATGATGCCGATGATGATGCCACGGAAGCCGTTGTTGTGGACGACCGGGGTGATGAGGACGAACATCCAGGGGATGACGGCAAGGTCGGCGAAGGGCAGGACCTTGTTCCCAGGAAGGATGACGGCCAGGAAGATGCAGAGCGGGACGAGCACGAACGAGATCGCAAGGGTGACCGGGTGACCGACGCCGACGGCGGAGTCAAGGCCGATGTAGATCTTGCCACGGTTGGCGAAGTGCTTCTCGACGAAGTTCGAGGCGGCATCGGAGATGGGGAGCAGGCCCTCCATCAGCAGGGCGGCCATCTTCGGGATGAGAACCAGAACGGCACCGAGGGAGACCGCAAGCGTCAGAACCTTGGTGATCGAGGTCGTGATGCTGGTGGGATCCCAGTAGGCGAGGCAGCCGATGACGAGACCGATCATGGTGCCGATAAGCATGGGCTCGCCAAAGACGCCGAACTTCTTCTGCAGCGTGTCGGTGTTGATGTTGATGTCACGGAAGCCAGGGATCTTGTCGAAGATCCAGTTGAACAGCATGGCGATGGGGGCGTATGCGGTGGTGAAGCCGTGGGGCAGCGAGACGCCCGGCATGCTGAGGGACTCCTCGACCAGCGGGGCGGTGTAGTCGCCAAGAACCATGATGATGACCATGTTCAGGACGGCGGCGATGATTCCCCACACAAGGCTGTTGGTGACGATGGCGACGAGGGCGCCGGTGAACGCGAAGTGCCAGTAATCCCAGATGTCAACGTCAACGGTCTGGGTCGTGTTGGTGAGCAGCATGACGATGTTCACCGCAAGGCCCAGCGGGATGATGATGGCACCGACGACCGAACCCATGGCAATGGCGGCAGCGGCGGGCCAGCCGACATCCACGACCGTCAGCGACAGGCCGAAGCGCTCGACCATCACCTGGACGGCAGGAGAGAGCGTCGTGCCGAGCAGCGAGTTGATGACGAGGTTCAGCCCGATGAAGCCGATGCCGACCGTGAGGCCCGCGCGCAGCGACTTGCCGAAGCCGGCGCCGAAGCAGCAGCCGAGGATCGTGAGGACGATAGGCATCATGACCGAGACGCCTAGGCCAGAGATGAATGTGAAGAAGCCGAGAAAGGCATCCATTCCCTCTTCCTTTCTTTCGAATACGTATCAGGACTTTTGGTAGTTACTCCGTGCATCCCAACGTGACAGGCAAGCACTCCGCGGTTAGCGCAGGCCACACGTCGAGAGAAGTACCAAGACGAGACGCGCTATTCCTCTTCCATGAGCTTGAGGATCTGCTCGTTGGGAACCTCGACGCCTCTGCCCATGAGATAGGGCACCCCGTTGATGTAGGGGCAGTGAAGCTCGGTCGGTGCGATGGATGTGGCAACGATGAAGTCGTAGTTGCGTGACTTCTCGGGAGCAGAGGCCAGGGGAACCTGGGTGATCTCGTACTTGCCCTTATAGCCATGCGAGTCGAGAAGCTCCTCGACCTTCTTCCGGGCAATGGTGGAGGTCACGATTCCCGAACCGCAGGAGAGCAGGATGTGCTTGATCTTACCAGCCATGACAAACCTACCTTTCTCGCACGGTCGACCGTGCGTCCAATTGGTGAATACAGTCTACTCGCCGATCACGATGACACGCACCTTGCGCGTGCGCTCCCGCGTGCGGTCGTAGTCGACGAAGAAGACGCTCGCGAGGCCGTTCATCTGGAGGTCGCCGCCCTCGACCTCGAGGGTGACGCTGCCGCCTATAAGGGTGGAGCGCAGGTGGGCGTCGCCGTTCCAGAGCGCGCGGCGGTCGCCGCCGGGCAGGTAGGACCCGACGTCGGGCCACGACTCGACCTCCTCGAAGTGGCGCTCGCCGGGGTAGTTGTAGGTGACCCAGTCGCGCTGCTCGGGGAAGACCCTCTGGAGGCCGTTGGTGAGGTCGGTCTGGAGGAAGGTGTCGCCGTCGGGGTTGCGGTCGTGGTCGAACTCCTCGGTGAAGACCGCGCAGGTGGTGTGCTGGGAGATGACCGCGACGACGCCCTCGGCGACGCCGCTCCCGCGGACGACGTCGCGGACCTGCCGGGTGATGTCGACGTAGGTGGGCTTGCCGGCCAGGGTCTCGACGACGATGCGCCCCTTGTGCACGGCCATGGCTACTCCTCCCTCGAGATGGCGCGGACGCGGTCGAGCGCCTCGAACATCTCGTCGAGGGTCGCGAACGGGTCGGCTGCGGCCACGATGCCGGAGGTGCCGCCGGTGGCGTCCCCGCCGTAGGCGATGGCGTCGTAGACGTCCCGCCCGGTGGAGATCCCGCCGCCTGAAGGACCATCGTGGACGGCGAGACGGACTTGACCGCCTCGGTGCTCGTGCGGACGTAGTCCTCCCCCGCGACCCTGCCGGTGCCGATGAGCTCGTTGAGCTCGCAGGTCATGACGTCGGGGCGCAGCTCGGCGATGGCGCGGGCCTCCTCGACCGAGTCGGCGCAGACGACGGTGAGGATGCCGACCTCGCGGGCGCGGGCCATCGTCGCCGCGAGCTCGCCCACCGTCATGGGGTTCTCGGCGTGGTTGAGGAACGTGGCCCTGACGCCGGCCGCGGCGAGCGCCTCGGGGAGGACGTGGCCCATCCCGCGGCCCGGGCGCAGGCTCTCCATGGCCTGGGCGCAGGGGATGAGGTGGGGGCAGTTCCCGACGACCCAGGGGAGGTCGACGAGCTGGGCGGTGAACAGCGACTGGAGGCCGTACCTCTCGCAGAGCTCGTCGGTCTTCGCGGCGAGGCCGTGGCCTCCCCGTACAGGTACGACTTGGGGTTGACGACGAAGAACGGCCGTCTGAGGACTATCTTCTCCATTTTGTCTTTCTCCCTCTAAGTTGTCCGTAAGCACATATACAACCATGTGTTGTCACTGTGAATAAGATAGCACTTGTTCACTGAACATTGAACAACTTTGTGAAGAGCGAGGGAAATAGACGGTATGTTATGAGGGTTGAACGGCAGTACCCACCACTTCCTGGCCCGCTTTGAGCCATGTGAAGCTCCACTCGATGGGCGTCTCGTCGTCTAGGCGGATCACCTGCTCGAGCAGAAGCACGGGCGATGACTCCTCAGCCGAGGTAGTCACCGTGCTCCTTCCCTGCCACGCGCGCGACATAGCGCATGCGCGATGACTTGATCTTCCGTCCGGCGCAGTGTTCCACGGCATCGAAGGCGGGTTCCTTGGTAAAGTCGACGTCAAAGAGCCCCGGGCACTCGCGCAGGCTGTTCCAGCCCTCTTGGCACATGATGGGTTCACCGTTGACGGTGCGGACGCGCCTGAGGTACATGACCTGGTCCCCAGGACGCAGCTCCAGCATCGAAACCACCTCGGGAGGGGCTGCCAGGCGTTGTTTGACGAGCACGTGCGTGACGAAGTCCTTGCCTTGCTCGTGGAGGGATGCGGCGAATGAGATCGGCCGCTCGCCAGCGGGATGCGAGATTCCCGCCTCCGCCACGAAGGTGCCGGATCCACGCACCTGGGTGAGAAGACCCTCGTCTACCAGAGATTTTATGGCACGTCGGACGGTGCCGCGGCTGAGGTCGAAGGAGTCCATGAGCTCGTGCTCGGAGGGGATGCGCCTTCCCGGCGTCCACTCGCGGGAGTAGACCTTCTCGCGGAGGATGTCGGAGAGCTGGACATGCAGCGGGATGGATTCGGTTCGAGTGAAGGAGTCAGAAGAAGACTTCACGATGTTGCTTCGTGAAACGGTGGGCATCGTGCCATAGGCTCCAACGAAGTCAAGCCCGGAGAAAGCGTCTGACATTACGGCAGCTCCAGTAGGATATGAGGCGAAGCGCCCCGCGGGTGAGCGTACAGACCCGTTGTACACCAGTTGTACTAGACAACCGGTTTCCATTTCGTCAATTGCAGGTGACCACCAAAAATCCGAGGAGATACATGGTAGGGGCGGTGGGACTCGAACCCACAATCCTTTCGGTCGCGGATTTTAAGTCCGCTGCGTATGCCAGTTCCGCCACGCCCCCATGTGCCAAGTCTACGTCAGCGAGCGCAGCACCGGCTTCCAGACCACCGGTGAGGGCTGCCCCTGGAGCGTGAGCGCCGCCGTGATGGAAAGGCCGAAGAGCAGGTCGCTCTCGCTCACGATCAAGCTCGGGAAGCCCGTCTGCGTCATGAGCTCTGACACGGCAATCGTACCACCAAGGATGACGGACGCTCGCTTCTCCTGAAGACCGGGAAGCGCACGACGTCCCTCCTCCGTGAGGGCCGCGAGACGACCCTCGAGGCCGATGACGTCATCCGCAGAGAGCGTGGCCAGATGAACACGGCTTGCATCGTAGGGTACCAGCTCGTCTCGGATGGCCACGAGACTCGTCGACGTACCGCCCGTGACCACGAGCGTGGCAGGAGCCCCCTTGCCGCCACAGTGCAGGCCGCCCTCGCTCACGACGGACGAGAAGAGCCGCGCCGCAAACGCGTGAGCCTCGGCGACGTCAGCCGTCGATGGCGGATCCGTCCTTGAGAGGAAGAGCTCGGTGAGACGTCTGCATCCCACGTTGGTCGATCGGACGAAGGTGAGATCGAGCATGCTGCCGTCGAGCGTCCCGCAGGCAAGCTCGGTCGAACCGCCGCCGTTGTCGGCCACGAGGATGCGCTGGCCCAAGAAGTCCTGCGCCACGCCGAGGAAGGTGAGCGCGCCTTCGATCTCGCCGGGAATGACGAGCGGCTCGAGGCCGAGGGAGGCAAGGGCCTGCCCCAGGTCGGGCGAGTTCGATCGATGCGTCGCGGGCGGCACTCGTGAGCGTACATGCCACGACCTCCGCGCCAGCTGCGCGGGCAGACTCCACATAGGCGCCCACGCATACGAAGACACGCTCCATCGCCGCCTGGGCGAGACGCCCGGTCTCGGCAACACCCTCGCCGAGATTGCAGATGGTGGAGTTCTTCGCAAGACGAACGACGCGCGCGCCCTCGACGTCGGCGACGGCAAGGCGAGCGGTGACGGTCCCGATGTCTATGACGGCGACGCGCCTCATGCGGACCCCTCCTGATAGGCGAAGATGAAGTCGAGCACGGTGACGTACCAGGGGTCAGAGCTGGCGGACGTGTCGCTTGACGATGTGCTCTCGTCGAGGCCATCGACCTTGACGCCCGTCTCGCCCTCCGTGACGTAGCCGCGTTTGCGCGCCTCGTCCTCGATGCCCTCGCGAGTCTGAAGGCTGGTGAGTTCGTCCTGGAGGTCAGAGTTCTCCTGATCGATGTCGCTATAGCTGTTCTGGAGAATGTCGTTGGTACGCCATGCCGAGTAGTACGTACGCGCTGGTGCGTAGAGCATGGCGACGATGACGAGGATGAGACCGACCGCGATGAGGGGGCGCTTGTGCCGCCTCAGCCGTTCTCGAAGCGGTTCTCGATGGGCGACCACGTCATCGGCAGCCTGCGTCGCAGTTGCATGGACACGCCTCCCGTCCGCCTTCTTCGAGACGGTGCGCGCAGCCTTCCTTGTGGAGTGGGTCGTGCTCATGCCAGCTTCGTTTCTTGGTCGTTTTGGCATTTCCGGCGCCCGCCACGCAGGGTACCGCTCTGACACAAGTTATACCAGATGAGCGACGTCAGGGAAACGCTACGTGCGCTTCTCCTCACCCTTAGCATGCACCCACAGCTCGTTCTGCTCGGCGGTGGAAAGCTCGCGCACGTCACGGCCCTGCTCGCGAGCGAGCTCCTCCACACGCGCCCAGCGTCTGCGGAACTTGCGGTTGCTCGCGGCGAGCGCCCGCTCGGCATCCACCCCCTCGCGGCGAGCGACGTTGACGATGGCAAAGAGCATGTCACCAAACTCAAGCTCACGCTCTTTGGAGCCGGGAACCGCTTCCTCGAACTCCTCGCGCTCCGAGGCGACCTGTCGCCAGACGTCATCCACGCTCTTCCATTCGAAGCCCGCCTTGGCGGCGCGCTTCGAGATCTTCTGACATTGATGAGCGCAGGAAGGCACGTGGGCACGCTGTCGAGCAGGCCTTCGGGACGCGTGCCCTCCGTGCGCTTCACGTCATCCCAGATTGCCATGACCTCGTTTTGATCCGTTGCGACACGGTCGCCAAAGACATGTGGGTGACGACGGACAAGCTTCTCGTCTATTCCCCGAACCACATCGTGGATGTCGAAGGACCCCTCGTCTGCGCCTATCTGCGCGTGGAGGGCGATCTGCTCGAGCACGTCGCCAAGCTCCTCGGTGAGGTGAGCGTCATCATGATGGTCGATGGCATCCGTCGCCTCGTAGGCCTCTTCGATGAGATCGCGTGCGATGGATTCGTGCGTCTGCTCCTTGTCCCACGGGCAACCGTCGGGCTGGCGCAGCCGCCACATGATGCGCACGAGCGTGTCGAACTCGTCCTGACGCCCCGGTGCCCCTTCGCGAGAACGGATCTGGGCGTCCACGGCCGCAACCGGGCTGCAGAGACACCCTGCCTCCCGTCCTGTGGCATCGGTCGCGACCGGTACGAGGCTGTCCCTCCCCTGCTGGTCGGGACGCTCGCGCTCAATGGCAGAGACAAGCGCGGCAGACACCATGGCCGCAGCCACCGGACCTGGGTGTAGCACCTGGTCGGAAAGCATGACAGGGTTTCGCGGAATGACGTGATGGCCGTCGACGAAGGTCATGTGCTTACGATGGTCGCAGAGGTCTGCAAGCATGCTGCCCATCCACGCGAGGCTGCGACCGCAGGGGCGCGGCTCGTTCTCGTCGGCACGCCAAAGCGGGGAGAGGACGTACACGGGCGTCTTCGGAAAGGCCTCGGCGAGGGCATCGAGATAGTTGGCGGCGTCCCTGCGGATGCGCTTGGCCGACTTCTTGCGGTCCCAGTCATTGGTGCCATAGGCCACGACGACGGTGGTGGGCGGATGCTTGCGGAGACGGCCCAGGCCCTCGAGCGTGGTGGCGTCAAAGACATGGCCCGCCACCGCCTGGTTGAGAAGATCGAGACCGAGCGCCTGGGCAACCTGCACCGGATAGGCGAGCGATGGGCTGCCTACCACGAAGCCCTGGGCGATCGAGTCACCAAGGACGAGAAGGTATCCATGGTCGGGAGCTGGCTCGAGCGAGCCGTTGGAAGCAAGGTTGCCCACGGCGACCGACATGATGTACGGGAGGTAGATGCGAACCTCGACAGGCGTGTGGAATGGGTTGTCGAACGTCACCTCGATGCGTCCGGTGGCGGCAGGCACGGTATAGGCGTTGCCTCCCACGACTACGAGGTCGATGCCATCGATCACCCCGTCGACGGGATTGCCGATGCCACCCACGCCGGCCATGACCGAGCGGAAGAGCGGATGGTCATGGTTGAGGTCTCGTATGACGCGGCAGTCGAGGGAGACGCGGTTGCCATCGGTCACGAAGTCGATGCACGCGCCGGCGGTGGCCTCGGCGCGACAGCCTCGGTTCAGCCCGCGAAGCCTCTTGAGCTGGGCCTTGGTGAAACGTCGCGGCACGACGAACCCATCGGAACAGCGAACGAGTCCCACAGCCCCACGGACGAAGCCCTCGATGGGAGCGGTCGCCACTTAGCCTTCCATCTCCTCGGGATATCTGAAGCCCCAGTCGCGGCGCAGCCGCGTCATGAGAGCCATGACATCGGCGGAGGTCTCTATCTGTGCGAGGGCACCGGCATCGCCGGCGGCGGCAGCCTCGAGATCGGACATGACGTAGCCCAGGGCAAGCTCCCTCTGGCCAACGGATATCTCCTCGACCTCCCCGCTCTCGGTCCAGACGATGCGTGCACTGTCGGCACGCGGGTACTCCATGATCTCGATGTAGGCCTTGTCGGCGCTTATCATGGCACGCTTGGGCTGCTTGGAGTGCATGGTGAGCGTGATGGACACCATCTGTCCCTCGACGTTGCGCATGAGGATGCCGTCCATCTCATCAACGCCGGTAGGCGCGGGGCTCATGAGCGAGACCATCTCGCCAGGACAGCTCTCGAGGAAGAGACGGGCCAACGTGATGGAGTAGACGCCGATGTCGAGGAGTGCCCCTCCCGCGAGGTTGGGATTGAAGAAGCGGTTTCTCATGTCGTAGTCCTTGTAGGACCCGAAGTTCTCCTGCACGAGGTTGACGGGGCCGAAGTCACCCGCCCCGACGCGACGCACGAGCTCCTTGTAGAGGGGCATGTGCAGGATCGTGCAGGCGTCCATGAGCACGACGCCATGGGCGGCGGCAATCGTGCGCGCCTCGTCGAGCTCGTCGGAGTTGAGCGTGATCGCCTTCTCGCAGAGCACGTGCTTGCCCGCCGCAAGGGCCTTGCGCAGGTAGGTGATGTGCGTGTTGTGCGGTGTGGTGAGATAGATGGCGTCGATGTCAGGGCTCGCGATGAGGTCGTCGATGGAGTCATAGACCCTGCCCACGCCATACTTCTCGGCAAAGGCGTCGGCCTTGTCCCGCGTGCGATTTGCCACGCCGTCGATGGCGCGTCCCTCGAGCGCCAGCGTCTGCGCCATCTGGTTGGCGATGACGCCACAACCGATGACACCCCAGCGAAGCCGTGGGGCGGTTTCCGCGGTAGCTACCTCTGACATGTCCGTCTCCCCTCGTCGAGCGACCGGTACGGTACTGGTACCCATTCTATGACCGAGGCTCTCATGGCCAGCATCCCAAACGTCGCAGGCGCGCAAATCCCGTGTCACACGGCGGCCCCTCACGACTCGTCTTCGCCGCCAAGCTCCTCGAGCACGCCAAGGACGGCCGGCATGATCTGCTCGCCCCCCTTGCGGAAGGGATACGCAAGCTTGTGGGTCTTGGGATAGTTGAGCGCACCACGCCCCTTGAGCTTGAGTGCCACCTGACGCGGAACATCCACTCCCAGGTAGACGATCCTTCCGTTGACGAGCGAGACGGACGTGCAGCCCAGACGCTGAGCGCGGATGCGTACGCGGGCTCGGTCGAAGAGGTTGCGCCCGGCAAGCGGCAGGGCACCAAAGCCCTCCTCCGTCTCGCGCTGAAGCCCGTCCACGTCGGCAAGCTCGGTCGCGGCCGCAAGCCGTCGGTAGCAGAGCACGCGCCGGTCCACCTCGGGGATGTACTCCTCTGCCAGGAAGAAGTCGGCGGAGAGGTTGATGGTGACCTCGGGTACCTCGATCTCGGTCGCCTCGCCACGCGCCTCCGCCACCGCCTCGCCGAGCATCTGCGTGAAGAGGTCAAAGCCCACGCTCGAGAGGTTGCCGTACTGCTCGGCGCCCACAAGCGAACCGGCGCCGCGTATCTCGAGGTCGCGCATGGCGATCTTCATGCCGCTGCCGAGGTCCTGGTACTCGTTGATCGCCGTGAGACGATCGGTCGCCTCGGGCGTGAGCGGTGCCTCGCCGGGGAACATGAAGTAGGCGTACGCCTGGATGCGACCGCGCCCCACGCGACCCTTCAGCTGATAGAGCTGAGCCAGGCCCAGGCGCTGCGAGTCCTCGATGATGAGCGTGTTGGTGTGTGGGTTGTCGATGCCGCTCTCGATGATCG
>Ga0268359_10351_pt1 | contig 10427 bp, 10 predicted proteins | sample BioMet11_FD_194416 | JGI IMG/M metagenome (GOLD analysis project Ga0268359, IMG submission 194416) | Sewage microbial communities from Oakland, California, United States - Biofuel 11 (PacBio Assembly) | ecosystem: Engineered > Wastewater > Sewage > Unclassified | place: USA: California | collected...
AACAAAATTACCAGAAGCACACTCAGTACTCCGGGAATACCTTTTCGCTTGAACCAGCGGACAGGTAGGGTAAGTATCAGTGCAACGAAGATGGAGAAAAATAAGGTTGTGAGTATAGAAGATATTTCCCTCATTCCTATTGTCAGAATAACAGCAAAAGTACTGTACACTAAAATCTCAGCAGGTACCGAGATTCTATTTATTTTCATATTTTGAAATTCCCCCCATGTCATTTTACAGTAAGCTGATTCTTTTCTTTAATAACCCGTTAACACAGATTGATTGATTAATGCCTCAAAATAAATATTGTATCCGATAACCTTTGTAGAATAGGGAGGATTATCCGGTTAGCTTTCCAGCTCCTGAAACCATAATAACACTCGAACCTGCTCCCAAATCTGGTCCAAACTAATGGCCCTTCGAATTGCCCCACACCTGTTCTCATGAGCACATAGATGTAAATAATATATATTCAAATTGATTTATAATAGCTTGCATTTTTATGAGCTTAAGATATCGTTGTGAACTTTAAGGAAGACTATGTATTAAATCGCGGAGTATTGCTATAATACGCTACCTTTTGCCCGCAAAAGTGAGCCTGAAGATGTCCTGTATGGCGTTATCGGCCAGAAATTAGAGGAAGTTTTCTTTCCTTGCACCGAGTTCTTTTAAATTCAGCAGGATCCTTCACATCTCTTGTTATAGTTTCCTTCCCATAGGCAACGGCTTCACGCAGGTATTTCAAAATAAGTTCTAAAATTAAAAACATTGGATCAAAACAAATAATCACAGTTAACCTATAGCAATGTTTTTACCTTACTTTTTCATCCAGTTTTTGTGATAGTATCTGAACGATAATATGTTTTTATGCTCAAATCTATAGGATTCGGTTAACTTCAAATATTTCTTGAAACCAATTAATATAAAATATATATTATAATACATAATCATATTATGCGTCTTGTTCAGGTACTCATTCCAGTGGGTAAGCGACAGCCTGTACTCGCAGTGCTAGATGACGAAGGGATAGACTATGCCGTATGGGACGAAACAGGCAGAAAGGACTTTGAAGCCCTTGTCCAGTTTCCAGTTCCTCCTATTGGTGTGGAACCAGTACTTACCAGATTGCGCAAGGCAGGAATTAGCGAAAATACCTATACGATCGTCCTGACACCTGAAACTATAGTATCAAGACGCATTGAAGTTCTAAAGCAGCGCTACTCTGGAACCCGTATCTCGCGGGAAGAATTGATTGCACGTGCAGAGAACCTCGCGCCTGAAACTTCTACTTATCTTGCGTTTCTTGTTCTGAGCACGATTATTGCAACTGGAGGACTCTTGCTTGATTCGGCTGCAACAATCATCGGAGCAATGGTCGTGGCTCCACTTATGGGACCTGCAATTTCTGCAAGTGTAGGCACTGTTCTTGACGACAGAAAACTTGCGTCTCGAGGAATTAAGATGCAGATTGGAGGGCTTCTGCTCGCAATTGCAGTGGGTGCCCTTATCGGCATACTTCTTAAAGAATCGATACTTTTGCCACCTGGCCTCGATATCCGAGAAATATCCCAGATAGCCGAGAGGACCAGCCCTAATTTCCTTTCTCTTTTCCTTGCTCTGGGATCGGGTATAGCAGGAGCTATCAGTATTATCCGGAATGCAGGGTCTGCCCTTGTGGGTGTTGCAATTGCAATTGCTCTTGTTCCACCAGCTGCAACGTCAGGGCTGGGAATCGCATGGGGACTGCCCTTAGTAGCAATTGCAGCTGCCGTGCTCGTGCTTGTTAACCTGCTTGCTGTCAACGTATCAGCCCTCATAATGTTCTGGGTTTCCGGTTTTCGTCCGGTAGAGAAAGAAGCAGTTGTACATGCCCGTTCTTCTGTGATCTCGCATGTAGCTTTACTTGTCATTGCAATTGCCTCACTCTCTGTAGCTCTTGGGCTTGTTACCTATTCTTCTTTTCAGACAACTCTTGTTGAACAGGAGATTAACGGAGAAATGATAGCTATGTTCAAAGATCCCGAATATGCAGAAAAGGATTTGACACTTGAAAAAGTTACAGTCGGCTATATGCCTTTAGATTTCTTGTTAAAAAAACCTGTAAACGTATCCCTCCTGATAGGCCGCAAAGTAGGTCAGGAAGTCCCTCCAGATATGGCCAGTAAAGCTGCTTACCGCCTGACAGAAGCTACAGGTAAAGATGTTAGAATTAATATCGGCTTTGTAGAGTCACAGAAATTCCCGTAAGTGCTCCCCTGTAATTACTTTTCATAAACACAATTTGTAAATTTTTGCTTTAGGGAAAGTAGTTTCTGGAAAGTAGTTTTCTCCTGTTTTTTCCAGATCTTATAGCCAAAACTCTTTACCCGGGGTAAGGTGCATAGAGAATATGATTAATGACTGTTACAGGATATAATCTAGCAACACCACTTATTTGTAAAGAGCTTACCCAAAATTGCTTTTTCATAAATCCCCTAATTCCCCAATTCAAATTTTGCTCTGCTAGCCGTTTCTATTTTCACTGCACCTGGCAAGTACATTGTTTACTGAATTATAGTCACGCCTGTAATTGTTGCAACAAAAATCTCATTGTATCTCATTTGAGCAGTTGCATTATTTAGCCTCGTGACTATAGCTATGGAATTTCTTAATTCACTTTTTATACTTTCATCTAATCTAACGGCTTCGGAGTGTTTTCTCGTCCTTCAGGAATAACAGTTTTTTTTATTTATCCTGATATTTTCACGTTACTCTATATCTCCTAGTGGGCCCATCAGTCTGGCCATCCATTTTGTTTCATCAAAGCTCTCAAGCATGATTTTCAAAACCATTGTAAGAGGAATGGAAAGCAATGCACCTGCACCTCCGAGTACAAAATTCCAGTATATAACCTGAGTTTGACAGTTTGATTTTTATGTGGAAAGATTGTTTTCATATCCGTTGGAATGATAAGTAATATTATTTCAACAAATTTTTGCCCATTTTTTACGATTCAATTTGACAGATGATTCTCTTTCTCTTGATGGCTATTTTTATGATTTTTGACCAAATTTTTGGTATAGAATTTGACAGATAGCATGAATCTCAGATAAAATCTAGATACTATCCAAAAAGTCAGGTCCAAAAGTGCTAAAATGGGACAAAAATTTCCTACTAATTTTACCTCATAGTGATTGTGAAGCTGGAAAATCAGAGGCATTTGATGAAATTTATGAATACTGTCAATTGATTTTGACAAAAAATTGAAGCCTCTCACTAAATTTAATTTATACTGTCAAACTAAGGATATAAGAGAAAGAAATAAAAAGGCTGGAGATAACTGCAGGCCTTTTCCCATAAGTGAAGGAAAAAGGACATTTTCTGTAATCCCGTCGACAACAGCGATAACGGCAATGACTGCAAGAGCACCTAAAGGCCCATACTTAAAAGCGCAATCACTATTGGAGGAATGGAAGCTATAACAAGACCAATATAAGGGATGTAACTCAGAATGAATATAAGAACTCCCCAGAGAATCGAATAGTCGATCCCGCCGATAAGGAAAATAATAGTAATTGCGACGGCTGTGATAAGATTTATTTCAGCTCTTATAACAATAAATTTTACTAATTTCCTGCCAAAGCTACTTAACCTCAATTGGAGTTCAGATTGCTTTTCAATTTCCTCATTTATTTTTTCAGGAACATTTGCAGCTTCTATTAACATAAAGGCTGTCGTGAGTATGATAATTCCAGCTGTTGTCCCAGTATTTACAAGCCCATTAACAATGTTTACCACAAAGAAACCGTAATTGACACGATGCCACGAATAATTGACTGCACGGAAACCCGTCATATGAAGGGATATATTTTGCAAGATTACTCATGAATTCAATCAACTGATCTTGATATATCGGGATCTGGCTTCCAAACTGGATTGCTGCGCTGGCAACCATTACCCCAAGAATCAGGACAATGAAGGCGAATAAAAGAATTACCAGAAAGACACTCAGTACCCCGGGAATTCCTTTTTGCTTAAGCCATCGGATAAACGGGGTAAAGATCAGTGCAATAAATACAGAGAAAAAAAGGTTGTGAGTATTGAAGCAATTTCTCGCATTCCGATAGTCAGTATAACCGCAGCTGTACTGTAAAGTAAAATCCTGGCTGGTATCGACTGATTCTCCATATCTTATATGCCCCACATGTTCTTTATACCCTTTAATTAACATTAGCGGGAACAGTTAGTCCTAACTATCTAACTGTATTATCTCCTTCGATAGCGGAAAGCTCCAAGAAGTCCGATAATACAGTAAATCACTTCATCAGGGTTAAGAAGGCTCTTTTTTCCATTCTGGCGTAAAAGTTCTTCAAAATACTGTAATAGATAATATATCTTTACAAAATCATGTGGAAATTACAAAATTAAGTCCCAAAATAATGAACTTCATTGAATATACGTTTCTTATGAAATTCTTCAGAGTCCATAATACATGATTTGTATACTCTATCGATGGAGACCATATCTTTGCAGAATAAGTGAAGAAGATCATTATCCCTAAAGTACTATTTCTCAGGATGTTGGAAGACGAACGTAAAAAAAGAAGTGATGGAAGCTTTGATAATCATTATAAATTAGCAATTCCAATTAATATCATGATCGTTATTATTAGTGCACCCATTATATCCCAGAAGCTTTCCCAGAAATTAGTACGTGACATACTTCACCCCCTTAGTGTAAAAGGAGAAAATAATTAATAAAGTTAGTTGTTCTCATCTGTTTTTTTGAAAAGAGTTTCGAACCGGTATTTCCACACAAATTAACTGAGTTAGAGGAAATAGTTTATCAGGCGAGATCGGTATGTGTTTCTGTGGAGGAAAACAGGATTCTATGGTTTCAAGAGAACGTCATTGATTTCACGGAATGACAAACTATTATATTATAATTTCAAAAATATTATAATTTTCAAAGTAATATTATGTTTGAGATAAACTCGTTCACAAAAGTTTCCCTCTAACAACCATTAACTCCTCAAAAGAAATCTTTTTTCTTGCCACAACATCAACCACAAACCTCATACCTATCATTTTTTCCTTAACGGCATCCAGCCCTGTAATAGAAGAGATAAGCACAAGAATTTCTCCTCCTGGCTTGAGGTAATCTCTTATTTCATCCAGGAACCTGTCCAGAGTATCTCTTCCGCTAATCCCACCGTCAAAAGCATAATTCAGCCAGCCAGGAACCTTTTCGTCCTCAGAAGTCGGAAGGTAGGGCGGATTAAAGAGAATAAGATCATAAAGAGTTTCAGGATTGTTGGACTTTATCCCTCTAAAAAGATCAGTACGAATAACCTCCACGCCGTTCATTTTTGCACAGTGGGCGGCATGGGGGTTAATTTCCGTAGCGATCAGACAAATCCCTTTCAGGTTTGCAAGAAGTACAGAAGATACAAAACCCGACCCTGTTCCGATTTCAAAAATGCGCATGCCTGGTTTCGCCTCTTTAAGGGCGGCATCGGCAAGTAAAAAAGAATCTTCTGCAGGCTCATAGACAAGGTCCGTGTCCCCTAGCTTTATCCGGGCTTTTCTGTATTCAATTTCAACCATAATTTTCGAGTTCTTTATTATTCTTAGTTTTTTACTGTTCTTAGTTTTGCAGTATTCTTAGTTTTTTATTGCTCTTTTAATTCATTTGCAAGAATTGACTTCTTTAAATCAATTATTTGATTTGCAACCTTTGCAAGCTCTTCAGGAGTCAGGTTTTCAGCGCGTTTGCTCATCATATCCTCAGGGAGCCTGGCAATTACTTCTTTAATGCTGGGAATTTTGAGTACATGGTTCATGTTCAGAATTGCATTTCTCAGTTTTTTCCGACGCTGGCTGAAGACTGCGGCCACAAAATCCATGAAAAAGACCTGGTCTTTGACTTCAAAAGGTGCAGGGCGGGGAACAAGTTTGACAACTGCAGAATCAACCTCAGGTGCCGGCTGGAAAGCGGTTTTTGGGACCTTCATCAAAACAGAGGCATCAGCAAAATAGCAGGTATCGACTGTTAGACGTGAATAATCCTTACAATTGGGTGAGGAAACCATCCGGGTCGCAAACTCGTACTGGTACATGAGAATGCCAAGTTTGAATTTATGGCGAAGGAGTTTGAAAGTTATCTCAGAGGAGATGGAATAAGGAAGATTTGAGACGACCTTATCGAATTCCGGAAACTCGATTTTCAGGGCATCTCCTGCAATAATCACAATATTTTCAACTTTATCAAAACGGTCATGGAGGACTCTGACAAGGACAGGGTCAAGTTCAATTGCAATTACTTTTTTTGCCTTTTTTGCAAGCCTTTCAGTCAGGTTTCCAACACCTGCACCGATTTCAAGAACTACATCATCGGGCCCCAGATCAGCAGCAGCCACTATTCTGTCCAGATAGCCTGCATCGACCAGAAAATGCTGATCAAAAGTGCCTCCTTTTATATTATATTTTTTAAGAAGAGAACGAACCAGACTGAAACCTCCTGAGTAAATTGAGTACGTTGCTGAGCAAATTAAGTACTTTGGTCTAATACGTAATTACTAAATTAAAATAACGATCATCAAAAGCTGAAAAATTAACCTTGAAAGCCATACTAAAAAAATAGAGCCAAGAGAGTTCGTCTCACTCGGCTTACTGTCTACGCGGTGGAGCTGTGAACAGCCTGTACTTGATGGAATCATCCTTGAGTTCCTCTTCAATCCTGTGGGCAAGGACTTTAGCCGGGTCATGCAGGCTTGGAATTCTCTCCCGGATATCCTGAAAACTCTTGAAGTCTCCCTTTTTGCGCTCATCGATTATAGACCACATGAGTTTTTTGCCTATTCCGGGAAGAAGGTCAAGCATATGCAGGCGGGTAGTTATGGAATGAGCCTCGTTGAAAAACTTTACAAAGCGTGCCTCCTGATACCTGACACACGCCTCAAGGATAAAAGGCAGTTCGAGATTCGCTCCTGTCGTAAGATCCGAGTAGCCTATTCTCTGTTTTACGTGATCGATTTCATTCCGGTCTCCCGATCCTATATAAACTCTTGACTGGATCTGAGGAACTACACCATTTTTGGGAACAAGTTCCATAAGAGTGAATTTTTTATCTCCCACAGCCTGGACAAGAGGTTTTTTCTGGTATGCAGAAGTGCCGTCAACTGATTTTCCATATGGAAGGTAGTCAAGAACCCATGCATATTCTTCTCTTTCCTGTGAGCTTTCCAGGGACTTTCTGGATGAGCGCGGAGCTCTTTCTGATTGTCTCTCGGATTGCGGTTTGCCTGTCGGACGCCTGCCGCCATAAGAGGGTTTTTCAGCAGCTGATCTGCCAGCGTACGATCTACCTGATTGCGACTTCTCTACTCTCATCAGCACCCATCCTATTAATTAATCTGAAATCCCACGGAAATCTGTGTTCAGAATCTGTCTTATCCTGATATGCCCAACTCGTTTCCATCCGGTTTGGAATCTATTCATTAATCGGAAATGTCGACAATTCACAAATTTCTGTATTATATGTGTCCCATAAAACTTTAGACTACCCTGTAACCAGCATCCCCAGACTCTATATCTTCAATAACCCAAAGAATCCTCTGTGTTTGAATTCGAGTCAGGTACTCCCTGACACTTTAAAGTACTCTAAGTTTCGGATACTTCCCTTATAAATAAGAAGATGAAAACTTCTATATAGGTTATTCCCTTTGCATTTAAGTTTTATTCAACAGTTTCCAGCACATAATCGAGAATTTGATCAAGCTCCTCATTGCTCAGGGTATATTTTTCTTTAGCGTAGATTGATCGGATTTCATCCCTGGATTGAGGCAGAATATCTGCAATCCTGATCGCAATTGAAGGCTTCATTTTTTCGAGTTCTAACAGCTTGTTAACCAGTTCTCTTGATTTTTCTCCACTGATCTTTGAGAATTGTTCGGCATGGCGGAGAGCTTTTCTAAATCCATATCCGACTTCAAGCCCCCTCTCTCTGCGCTCTTCGACGATCCTGGTAAGTAGTTCTCTGACTTCGGCCAAGGTCAATAATTCTTCACTGAGGACTTCCTTAACTATCATTGGAATACACTCTTTTCGACTTAAAAGTTGTAACAATTTGCCATTCCCTGCTGAGTAATCTCTTCAGATCACTCTTCAATTCTCCAGGAGTTCCTGGCAAGTAAATTTCTGCCTGTCAGTATCCGGAAATCTGAACCTGCCTCGAGATTGCTTACCTTTTCTCATGGATAGGCCTTCTTCAGATTGCCGTTATGCACGAAATTCGATCGTATTTAATAATAATCTGGAATTGTTCCAAATAATCTTTTCCTGATCTGGATCAGGTATATGTCTGACAAACGATATATAATTATAGATATTCCTATCTCGAGATAAGAGGTCACCATATCTGGATAAGAAATCACTATATCGGGATAAGAGATCACCATATCGAGATAAGAGATCACCATATCGAGATAAGAGATCACCATATAGGGATAAGAAATCACTATATTGGGATAAGAAATCACTATATCGAGATAAGAAATTACTATATCGAGATAAGAAATTACTATATCGAGATAAGAGACAAGTTTTTTAAAATCAGTTTTCTTTAAGTCCCCCTCTCCCTTTAAGCAGTTTTCCAGAGGGCATTGAGTTTCTTATATCTAATCACAGGCCCATATTCTTACAAGTTACCAAAAACCCCTGGCATGAGCCCGAGCCTACGGTAAAAGCCTGCATACTGTAAACTCGGGTAAAATGGGTTAAGTTTTACAACCTAACTGCCTGGAATGTGAATTAATACTTCTGCGGTTTAAGGTGCTGAGGGAGGGAGATAACTTCCTTCATCGCATTTCCGCTGCGGACTTCAAGAATATACGAACGACCGCGCTGCCCGAGAATCTTTCCGGTAGAACCCTGGAATTTTGGATTGGGCATGCCTTTCTGAATGCTCGGGTCAATGTCAATATGGACCATTTGCCCTTCTTCGAATTCTTGAATTGCCTTGCTTACAGGGGAAATCCCTCTTTCACGAACTGTCTTCTGTAATTTGTACCTTGTGCAGCGTTTTTCGCCGTGGGAATTTGTCATCGCATGTTCCTCCTTAGAATGCTCGATTAATTAGTCTATAGTATATACAGTTTTTCTCTAGATAAGATGGATATTATTTAAATAAGACGTTCAGTCAGTATTTTCCTGACCCTACATATTAAATAAAGCTGTTCAGATTGAGTTTAAATATCGACGTTGACCACATCAAGATCTTCCACAAGCGCAGAAATCCCTAAAAGTCCGCTCAGGCTCGGGTTTGTCCTGCCCTCATCTCCGGAAACAAGCTCTTTTACATACAGCCCGCCTTCGCAGTTTACTGTTATGTAAGCGTAGCCTTCGTCTGTCAGCTCGTCAAGCTTAATGCTATGCACATGCCTTTTCCTGACAAGGTCAGCCCGCCTGTGAACTACTCGCATTGGAGTCTGCTGTGAGATCTCTATGCCACTCAAAGCATCAAGGCTGGATTTAAGCTTTTCCTCCGAAACAGGCTCTTTAAATGTAACTTTAAGCTTATAAGTTTTATCCGCCTTTGAGCTTTTCAAGGTCTCAATCATATCCTTTCCAGTGAAAGAAAATTCTCTTACCTCAACTTTTCCGGCAGCTTTCTCGTTAATATTTCGCATAAGCTCTTCAAGGTCTGTGCTTCGCTTTACAGGGGATTTTGCTTCTACTACAAAAGGCCTGCCGCTTCCCAGCATAAGGGCATCGATATCTTCCCTGCCAGAGCCGTGAAAAGCCGTATCAACTGCCTGGAAAGCCTCAACTACAGGCCCTTTTATGAGCTCATCTACGGATTCCTGATACTGTTTCCTGTAAAATTACAGCGCTCGCATCCTTTGCCCTTGCATTTTCTGCAAGGCCAGCGCGTCTGGGGAATTCCCCTGATAAGTTTGCGGTAGCGCCCTAAAATATATACTGAGCGGAGCTGGAGATCAAGCTTGTTTTTTGCAAGGTCAAGGGTAATTGTAATATCAGGGTTTTCAAAATCCACGTCTTTCTGGACTTTTTCGGATATCCGCTTGCCAACTTCCCTGTTCAGCTCGGACTTAAGCTGTTCGGCATATGCAGTCCCAGCCTCAGCCCAGAGCATCTCCTCGTTTTCACTCAGAAGCCCGCTGACCTTTGTGCCTACAAGAAGGGTAGAATATTCGAGCCCTTCAAGGGCTTTTACAGCTTCATCGGCCCATTCATCCAGCTTTTAAACTGGTCAAGGCAGACCAGCACTGTTCATCTTCACCCTCTATTCCGAGAGCCTTTCTCGCAAATACACTGCAAGGAGCAAGTTCTTTGAGAAGGGAATCATCGTTTTCAGTTTTGTAGATCCGGTCCCCTTCAAGGACAAGGGCGAGTTTTCAAGGCCTGCCCACGTTCTCTGTTGCTCAG
>Ga0268359_13251_pt1 | contig 10395 bp, 6 predicted proteins | sample BioMet11_FD_194416 | JGI IMG/M metagenome (GOLD analysis project Ga0268359, IMG submission 194416) | Sewage microbial communities from Oakland, California, United States - Biofuel 11 (PacBio Assembly) | ecosystem: Engineered > Wastewater > Sewage > Unclassified | place: USA: California | collected...
AAGGCATTCATGGCTTAAATGAGAAATTATCTGCAGCTGTTGAAAGAAATGCTAAGCTGAAGATTTATATCGTGCGTTAACACCCCTTGTCTTTGATGACTACAACAGAATATATACTTCCGATATGCGTCTCGATGCGTCCGCATGGTAAGGGATTCGGCAGTTTAGGTCCCATGATGCTTTAGGTACCCTGCAAGGCTGGCAGGAAGGTAAGAGACGGAGAGGAAAGTACATTTTCCCCTTTGCTGAAGAAGCAGATATTATGCTGAATACCACTTTGATTTATGAATTTGCTGTTTTTAAGAAATACGCTGAACCCTTACTCAAGGCTATTCCGTTGAATGTGCCTGAGGCTGCAGAAGCACAAAGCTTTTGGTTATGCTACGAGCGTCTCTGTCCATGATGAATGATGCGGTTCCCAACAATTCCATTATCCGCGAGTTCGTGGGTGGATCGATTTTTGGTGACCCTGTTGTAATGCTTTCAAAAAACTATGGAAAGAGAGGATTATATATATGAAAATATCTGAGCGTATCAAAAAAGTACCTGCTTCACCTATCCGCAAGTTGACGCCTTTTGCTCTAGACGCTATGAAGAGAGGCAAAAAGATTTATCGTTTGAATATTGGTCAGCCTGAGTAGAATGTAAACTCCACCTGCTTTTATGGAAGCAGTGAAGGGCTTTGACGAGAAGGTTTTAGCCTATGGTATTTCTCACGGCGATCCTGATCTGATTGACTCAGTTTGTAAGTATTATGAAGGCTGGAACATTCACTATTCTCCTGAGGACGTATTTGTCACCAATGGTGGCAGTGAGGCTGTAGGTTTTGGCAGTTATGAGTTTGTGTGATGCCGGTGATAACATCTTGATGTTTGAGCCTTTTTACGCTAACTACAAGAGCTACATTAATGAATTTGGTTCTGATATTGTGGCAGTACCAAACCACTGCAGAAAATGGTTATCATATTCCTGACGCTGCTACTATTGAGAAATACATTACGCCTCGGACCAAGGGTATCTTGCTTTCTAATCCCGGCAATCCTACCGGTGTTATTTACACTAAGCAAGAAATGGAAACTATTGCCAAGGTAGTTTGAAATATGATCTGGCCCTGATTGCTGATGAGGTGTACAGAGAATTCGTTTATGACGGTACCCTACGAGAGCTTTGGAACTATGCGGTCGCTGGACAACAATCTAATCAATGATTGATTCTATTTCCAAACGCTTTAGTGCTTGCGGTGCCAGAATTGGTTCCATTATCACTAAGAACAAAGCACTACATGCTCCTTTGCTTAAATGCTGTCAGGCTAGGCTCTGCTGCCCAACTCTGGAGCAAATCGGTGCAACAGCTCTCTACAATACACCTAAATCTTACTTTAAGGCTGTTAACGATGAGTACAAGAAAAGAAGAGACACTATCAAAACAGAATTAGCTAAGTTGCCAGGCGTGGTTTCTTCCGATCCTAAGGGTGCCTTTTATGTCATGGTAAAGCTTCCTATCGATAATACTGAGAAATTTGCCACCTGGATGCTGACAGATTTTGAGATAAACGGCGAGACAGTGCTCATCACTCCAGGCTATGGCTTTTATGAGACACCTGGCAAGGGTGATGACGAAGCAAGGCTTGCTTATGTAATTAATTGTGAGGATTTAACCAAAGCAATCAGACTTTTAGGTGAAGGTCTGAAGGCTTATCCCGGTAGAACAATTTAAGACAAAATAAAAAATCGTGAACCTTAAAGGTTCACGATTTTTTTGTTTTGTTGCTAGAGAAGTTCGCCATATTTTGCTACGAAGAACTTCTTAACTACTGCTACCAGCACGACATAGAGCACAATTACGCCGGCTAAGTAAGCAAAATAGATGGAGCTCAAAGGCTGAGGACCGGAGCCGAAGCCTAAGAAAAGAGCCAAGAAGGTGCTGACTAAGATGCCTGTACTGGTTAATAAATACACCGGTAAGGAAGCGTTACTTTGTAAGAAGGGGATGTGCTTGGTACGGAGAGAATGAATAACCAAGGTTTGCGTCCATTGTGATTCGACGAACCAGCCTGCTTGGAACAAAGCGGCAAAACCCAGCTGTGCAGCGGGAGCAAGAGTAGAGTAGGAACCCTGAAAAACCTGAGGACCAATCACAAAGAACATCATTAAATAGGTAGTAATATCAAAAATGGAACTGGTTGGTCCGATGATTAACATGAATTTCTTTATGGAAGAGGCTTCCCATTGGCGGGGAATCTTTAGATAATCTTCATCCACATTATCAAAGGGCAGAGCCAGACAGGAAATGTCATAAATCATATTTAAGATTAAGAGCTGGATGGGCACCATGGGCAAGAAGGGCAAAAAGACGCTGGCTGCCAAAATGGACAGCATATTACCGAAATTGCTGCTGGCGGTTAGCTTGATATATTTAATGGTATTGGCATAGGTACGTCTGCCTTCCACAATGCCCCTGCCCAAAACATTTAAGTCTCTTTCCGTCAAAATAATGTCAGCAGATTCTTTGGCAATATCCACCGCAGTATCTACGGAGATGCCTACGTCAGCAGCTTTCATGGCTGCAGCATCGTTAATGCCATCACCCATAAAGCCTACGATGTGTTGCTTGCGCAAGGCTGTTACAATACGAGTTTTTTGGTCAGGAGTTAATTTAGCAAAAATATTAAATTCATTGGTAGCTACACTTAACTCTGCCTCGGACATTTTTTCCAGCTCAGAGCCCAGCACAATTCGTTTGGCTTCAATACCTACTGGGAACAAATGTAGCGGGAAACAGCGTCGTTATCGCCGGTGAGAACCTTCACATCTACACCGTAGTCTAAGAGCTTAGCAATAGCTTCCTTGGAGGATTCCTTAGGTGGATCCAAAAAGGCCAGATAGCCGATTAAGACCATGTCTTTTTCTTCTTTTACCACTGCAGCATGGGGAACAGAGGGCAGATTTTTATGAGCAATGCCCAGTACCCTAAAGCCCTTGTTATTAAAATTAGTAGCATTTTGCAAAATAACTGCCTTTAACTCTTCAGTCAACGGTTCCACCTTGCCATTATATTCGGCAAAGCTGCACACGCTAAGCATTTCTTCTACGGCGCCCTTGGTAATCATCTGATGCTTATCGTTAGCATCCTCCACGATGACGGTCATACGTCGGCGGATAAAGTCAAAGGGCATTTCATCTATTTTAAAATATTTCTCACACAGAGGTTTTAATTCATCTTCTCCGGCATGACGAATAATGGCGATGTCCATTAAATTTTTAAGCCGGTTTGAAAATAACTGTTTAAGAAGGCATGCTTTAAAACTCTGATATCTTCCTGACCCATAATGTTGCAGTGATATTCCAAAGCGATTTTATCCTGGGTCAAGGTACCTGTCTTATCAGTGCACAGCACATCCATGGCACCAAGGTTTTGAATGGCACTCAGATTTTTGATGATGACTTTTTTCCGGGACATGATTACAGCACTTTTGGCTAAGTTAGCTGAAACAATCATGGGAAGCATTTCGGGAGTTAAGCCTACGGCTACAGAAAGAGCAAAAAGTAGGGCATTAAGCCAACGTCCGTCTCCTGTTTTGAAGACGCCGTTAATGATGAATACTAAGGGAGCCATAACTAGGATAAACTTAATCAGCATCCAGGAAATTTGGTTAATACCGACATCAAAACCGGTATTTTTCTTTTTGCCTGTTAGGTCTTCTGCAATGCTGCCGAAGGTGGTATCCTTGCCGGTACAAATGACAATGGCTTGAGCTGAACCACTAATGATATTGCTACCCATAAAAGCCAGGTTACGGTAATCCATAAGAGCAGAGGGTGGGGCACTATCCGGCTCGGCAAATTTTTCAATAGGCTCGCTTTCGCCGGTTAGGGCAGACTGGTTAACAAACAAATCCTTGGCTGCAATGATTCGCACATCGGCGGGAATCATGTCACCGGAGGAGAGGGATAGCTTATCGCCTACTACCAATTGGTCGAAGGCACATTCTATCAGAGTATTATTGCGCCACACGGCGGTGGTGTTTTTTACCAGGGAAGATAGTTCTTCGGCAGCTCGTTCTGATTTAAATTCCTGAATAAAGGTCATCAGGCCGCTAATCAGTACCATAGATGTAACCATTACTACCGTAATGTAGTTACGCTCGGTAGGTGGCTGCATAAGAATATCGGTAAAGAGAGAGATGCCGGCTAACACAAAAAGAACAATAGTAAAGGGCGTCACAAAAGCTAAGAACAAACGCTTCGGGATACTGTCCTTGTGTTTCTTGGCTATTTCATTGCTGCCATAGAGTTGGCGATTGCTGATTATCTCCTGCTCAGTGAGGCCGGTTTCTGTTAAGCCATAGTGGGTGATAAAATCCTGAGCGTTAAGAGTAGCTGCTTCTTTTAAACGTGCTGTTGCGTTAGCTAGTATTTTTGCTTGTTTCATAATATGACAACCTTTCAAGGCAAGAGTATTGTTAAGAGAATAGGCATATTATAAAACGGGCCTAAACTGTTAGTCAAGAATAACAGCTAGTGTACAAGCGTTAGTCAGCCATAACAAAAAAAACAGTGAACCTTATGGTTCACTGCTTTTAGATTTACTAATTAACGGTTGTTTTTGAAGAAGGCTAGTGCAACTTCAGGGAAGAGTGCATAGCTTAGAACATCATCAATGGAAGCATTGGGATAGCCTTTAGCAGCTAAGTCAGCTTTCATCAAGTCCATTTGAGGAGCAATGTCGTCAGCGGGACGATGATCAATAGGTTGAGCACCGTTTAAGAGAATCTTAGATTTCAATTCTTCGCTGATAGGACCGGGAGTACGGCCGTATTTGCCACGTACGATATCCTTAACTTCTTTAGGAATCATCTTGTAGCGACCGAACATAACATTCAAGGTAGCCATGGAGCCGACAATCTGGCTGGAAGGAGTTACCAGTGGAGGGTAGCCTAAATCAGCACGTACCTTAGGCATCTCCTTTAGTAAATCTTCATACTTGTCTGCTACGCCTTGTTCAGTCAATTGCTTACGCAGATTGGAAAGCATACCGCCGGGAATCTGGAAGGACAATACTTGCGGATCAATACCCAAATTGGTATTTAGTTTGAAGTCTTCTTCCAAGCTCTTTCTTACTTTCTTAAAGTGTTCAGCAATAGGATAGAGCTTGTTGATGTCAATATGAGGATCTCTGTCTCTGCCGGTTAAGGTGTCAACGATGGACTCAGTGCAAGTATGGCTGGTGCTCATGGCAAAAGGAGAAAGACAGGTATCAATTCTGTCTACGCCTGCTTCAATGGATTTCAAAATAGCCATGTCGCCCATACCGCTGGTGCAATGGGAGTGTACATCAATAGGAATCTTAATTTCAGATTTTAAAGCAGTAACCAGGTCGTAAGCTGCATAAGGAGCTAACAGGCCAGACATATCTTTAATACAAATGGAATCTGCGCCCATGTCTTCTAATTGATGAGCCAGCTTCACGAAATCGCTGTCCTTGTGATAAGGGCTGATGGTATACACGAAGGTACCTTGTGCTTCAGCGCCTTCTGCCTTGGTAGCCTTCATAGCTGCTTCCAGGTTGCGGACATCGTTTAAAGCGTCGAAAATACGGATGATATCAATACCATTAGCTACGCTGCGTTTTACGAATTCACGTACTACGTCGTCAGCATAATGATTGTAGCCTAAAATATTTTGGCCACGGAGCAGCATTTGTAATTTAGTTTTCTTTACATGTTGTCTGATGGTACGTAATCTTTCCCAGGGATCCTCATTGAGGAAACGTAGGCAAGAATCGAAGGTAGCACCGCCCCAGCATTCTAAGGCGTAAAAACCAACATCATCCATTTGCTCCAGCACGGGAAGCATATCACTGGTACGCATACGCGTTGCAGCTAAGGATTGATGACCATCTCTTAAGGTTAAATCTACAATCTTAATTGGAGTCTTGTTTTCCATTTCGTTCACCTCTTGGTTTATTTTCTTTCCTAAATCATTATAGCATGGCCTAGTTTAACTTGACCAATAGCATAATTTTATAATTTGCAATCAAAATTTCTATAACTTGCTAGTTGGTCTTAGAAGGTGGCTTAGGCACGCTTTTAGGAACAGCAGGTGTTGATGGTTTAGAGGTAGAGGACTTAGGAGGTCTGGGTACATTAACCTGACCGCCGTTGGAGCTGCCCGGTAACTTACCGGCATCAATATTCTTGTTAGTATTTTGAGTATTGGTATCTGTCTTCTTATCGTCCTTCTTCTCATCTTTCTTCTTGTCTTTGTCACCACCACCAATATCGGCAACAGGAGCAGGCATCTTAAAGCCATCCGGCTTCTCAAAATCTGCATAGGGCAACAAATTCTCATTTACTACATTGGCCATGAAGATATGCCATAAGGTAGCAGGTTCGCCACCACCGGTCATACCGCCCAAAGGCTCGTTGTTATCGTCACCAATCCAAACAGCACAGGACAGGTTAGGAGTATAGCCTACGAACCAGGCATCATGGTACTCACTGGTAGTACCGGTCTTACCTGCGCAAGGTCTGCTGATAGCAGCACCGGTACCGGTACCACGCCGCATAACATCACGCATCATATCTACTAGCATATAAGCGCTGGCAGGTTTGCAAACCTGCACAGGGTTAGGTTCATGTTGGAAAATTACCTTACCGTTACGGTCAACAATCTTAGAAATTGCTATAGGCTTGTTGAATTTACCCATATTAGCCATGGCACCGAAAGCACCGGCCATCTCCAGAGGAGTAACACCGTGGGTTAAACCGCCCAAAGCCATGGAGGGGTTAGCATCAGTAAGCTTGCCGCTTTCTACCAAGGTAGTAATACCCATCTTCTTAGCTAAAGCAACTACTTTATCATTGCCATATTGATTACTCATCTTAATGGCAGGAATGTTGAAGGAATTGATGAGAGCAGTTCTCATGGTAATCTTGCCGTGGAATCTGCGGTCATAGTTCTGGGGATTCCAAGCACCTGGGATAGGAGAGTCATCTATCATGGTGTTGGGAGTGGCGCCCTGTTCCAAAGCATTTAAGTAAACAAAGGGTTTAAAGGAAGAACCGGGTTGGCGTTCAGCCAAGACAGCTCTGTTGAATTGATCCGTACCGCGGCCACCAATCATGGCCTTAATATAACCTGTCTGAGGATCAACTGCTACGATAGCAGATTGAGGTTGCTTTTGTTTGTTCTTGTCGGTGTAGTAGGTAGGAGTTTCTTTGGCTGCTTTTTCAGCACAAGCCTGCATATCAGGATCCAAAGTGGTATATACCTTTAAACCTTGCTTGTAAACTGCATCAGGACCATATTGGTCAATTAACAGTTGAATGCAATAATCTACGAAATATTTCTTGGAGCCAAGGTTGGTAGTCAGGCTCTTGTAAACAAGCTTGGTTGCTTCAGCCTTGTCCATCTGAGCTTGGTTAATGAAACCGTACTTTACCATCTGCTCCAGCACTGTCTTCTGTCTGGCTGCAGCAGCCTTAGGGTTGGCAGTAGGAGAGTAGTAGTTAGGACTTTTGGGAATACCGGCCAGCATTGCGCATTCAGCCAGATTCAAATCTTGTACGTGCTTACCAAAATAGGTATTCGCTGCGGTTTCTACGCCATAGGCGCCGGCACCAAAGTATATTTGATTTAAGTACATTTCAAAAATTTCTTGCTTGGAATATTTCTGTTCCAACTGAAGAGCAATGAAAGCTTCGTGAATCTTTCTGGCAATAGTTCTATCCTGAGTTAGGAAGTAGTTCTTAGCCAGTTGCTGGGTGATAGTACTGCCACCTTGCATTTCGCCATACAGAACGTTGGTATACAAAGCTCTGGCGATACCTTTGAAATCAATGCCACCGTGCTCGTAGAAACGAATATCTTCTGCGGCCAGGAAAGCATTCTGTAAGTCCTTGGGGACTTTGGCAATAGGTACAGGTAAGCGATCTTCTTCAGAATCTACGGTGCACAGTAAAGAACCCTTGGCATCAAAGAACTGAGAAGAAGCAGGTTGAATCATATCCTTGGACAGCATATTGGCTGTGCTGAATTTGGCCAAGCCAAAGAAGGCTGCCACGGAAAGCATACCTGCCATAACGATTGCTAATAAGCAAGAAAAAATTGTTCCCATAATTGACCTCTTCTTTTTTCCATTCTCTTGATTAGACATAATAATGAAAGACCTCTAAACTATAAATAAGTGCATTAAACCTCATAAATTACCCTCTATTATACCACAAACAGGGCCTTTTCAATACAAAAATTGCTACTATTATATGAAATTGCACAATTTTTTACAAGTTTACACCATTTGGAAGGCTAAAGGTTAATTTTTTGCTATTTGTATACTTTTAGTGCTATAATATCTAAATATATGGCATAATATTGCCCAATGGGCAATAAATTCACAAGCAGGGGGAAAGCAAAGTGGCTTTAAAAACTTATCACATTCCTATTGGCAAAGGTTCGCAAGCTGTGGACTTACCGGAGGAAAAAGTTATTTATGATATTCACGGCAACAAGGCAGCGATTAAACCTGACCTGAAAGCCGAAACCTTGCGGGCTATCAGAAATCCTATTGGCACCAAACCGCTAAGGGAATTAGTCAAAAAAGGCGATACAGTGGCCATTACGGCCAGCGACTTAACCAGACCGGTACGCAGCAAGGATTTCTTGCCGGTTATTCTAGATGAACTTAATGTAGCAGGCGTACCGGACAGTGACATTTGTCTGGTAGTTGCTACAGGAACCCATAGAGGTCATACACCGGCAGAAGATTTAGAAGTGTATGGCGAGGAAGTAGTTAAGAGAATAAAGATTTACCAGCATGATTGTAAGGCACCGGATTTGGTGTATAAGGGGGAAACTTCTCGTGGCACGCCTATTTGGCAGGATGCCAGAGTAAGTCATGCGGATAAGATTATCATCACCGGTGGTGTTTCTCTCCATCCTTTCGCAGGTTTTGGCGGCGGACGGAAGGGCGTTATGCCCGGTGTATCAGGATTGAAAACAATTAATCACAATCACTTGCTAGCATTAACAGATGAAGTGGGTGGTGGCTGCAATCCTGAAACTATTTGTGGCAGGTTAGATGGTAACAGGGTAAGTGAAGATATGGAGGAAGTGTGCAGGGCTTTAAATCCTGCTTTCCTGGTGAACGTAGTATTTACTCCCGATGGAGATGTACATGAGGTAGTAGCAGGCGATTGGTTTAAGGCTCATCGTCAGGGTTGCGCTGATCTATTCACCATGTCCAAGGTGCCTATTGACCACAAGGCAGATGTAGTTATTGCTTCAGCCGGCGGTGCACCGAAGGATACTAATTTGTACCAAGGGACCAAGGCTCATATGAATGCTGACTTTGCCGTAAAAGACGGTGGTATATTAATTGTAGCTTTGGATTGTCCTGATATTAAAGAACCTCCTATTTTCAGTAAATGGATTTCCATGCCGGGAACTCTTCTGGAAATGGAAAAGGCAGTACGGGCAGATTTTTCCATTCCTGCCTTTGTAGCTTTTAAAACCAGATGTATTTGCAGTAGGTGCAGGAAAACTTATTTAGTGACCAGGCCTGAAAACTTTGACTTTGTTAAGGCTACAGGAGAGATTCCGGTAGCTACGGTTGCTGAGGCTTGGGAGTTAGCACAAAAAGAGCTTGCGGCAGAAGGCAAAACCAATTATGATATTATAGTTATGAGTCATGCGGCAGCTACATTTCCTGTAGTACAGAGCAAACAATTATAATTAGCCATCTACGTTGTCGGATTTTACGTTTGTTTCGTGACGTGGACCGCGAGAGTCATGCTACAGCTACTTTTCCAGTAGTTAAAGAGTAATAATTAATTTAGCTCGCGATTTATTGCCACGGCGTCTGGTGCCATGCGGCCGGCTTTACGGACAGAACTTATTCTTGGCCGGTCCTCGGCAAGGCCGCCTTAGGCAAGTAAACTCGCTCACTTTTGCAAACTGGCAATAAGCTGCGAGCTAAATAATAAAAAATAAAAATAAAAAATTCAATGAGGATGAAGAGGGGAGAACTACCATGTATCAAACAGATTTGCTGTACACCATTAAACCGGAGGAGCATACTCCGGAAAAATTGCGTTCCATTTTAGAGGAACACAATGAAGTTAAGTTTGTATCCTTCATGGGTATAGATTTTGCCGGTAACGACACTGACGAGAAAGTTCCCATTAAATTATTTTTAGATGATTTGGATACCATGCTCTATCATCATACTGCCCAAACCGACGGTTCTTCCGTAGTGCTGCCCGGTATCGCTTCCTTAAACGATGCCAGAGTAGATATGGTAGCTGACCTGGAAGTTAACTGGTACGTGGACTATAACTATGAGCACTTTGATCAGGATACAGGCAAGATGGTTGGTACCTTGCGTGTACCTTGTTTC
>Ga0268359_12729_pt1 | contig 10368 bp, 15 predicted proteins | sample BioMet11_FD_194416 | JGI IMG/M metagenome (GOLD analysis project Ga0268359, IMG submission 194416) | Sewage microbial communities from Oakland, California, United States - Biofuel 11 (PacBio Assembly) | ecosystem: Engineered > Wastewater > Sewage > Unclassified | place: USA: California | collected...
TTTCGGAAAAACAGGGGTGTTCTTATTTTTCCGCATCTGTGCCGGGTCCCACTGGACTTTTCTCCCGGCTACGTCGGCAGTCTTGAGTTCGTCGGACATATGCACTACGTGTAAAGTGCGTTCTTTTGGTATAAATAGGGTTCAATAGGGTCACTGCCGCAAGCGGGCACCTACGGGGAGCGCGCGGGGGGGTTAGTTTCCTTTTTTGCCGGAAAAGTCGTCCCGGGAAAAGACCCGGCGGAAGTCGGGGTTGGACGATGTACACCGGGAAGGTACCGAAGATGGTCTTTCTCTCGACCTGGTAGATCTGGGCTTCGAGCAGGAGTTCCGTGGCGCTGCTGAGGGTATCCCCGGAGGATTTCCCGGCATCGGCGGCTTCCCGGGTGAGGCGGGCCTGCCGGGCGAGCTCCTTTGTCTTGTTCTCCGAGAACCGGATCAACAGGTCGCGGCTCGTTATCCCGTGGACGTACCGGAAGATGAAGTAGAGGGGGACAAGCGCCGTGGCGATTGCTACGATGAGGTGCCCGAGCTCGTCAAACTCCGAGATCGAGAGGACGTTGTTGACCGTGATCCCGGGGAGGAGGATGATCGTAGTAACGATGCTGATGAGAGCAAGGACAGTCCCGACAACAAAGAGGAACGAGACTACCGCCCCGGGGATCTTTTTCCGGATTAAGTGGATCTTCATGTCCGAGACATCGGAAAGGAACTCCGTGGAGTAGGGTTCGAGTTTCCAGACAAGGAAGTAAAAGACGATGATGGCAACGCACTGGAAGAGGACGATCCACGTGTGGGAGGGCGGGATAACACCGATGCGAAAGAGGTAGAGGACGATGGCGAGATCGAGCGTGAAGAGCACGGTAAAGCCGATAAAGAGCGGGCGGCAGTTGATGAAAAACGCATTGAGGAAGATCCGGGTGAAGCGTTTGCTGCTCCTGATAAAGCCCGTCTCTTTGAGGGCGGCGATGTACTGCCGGATGCTCGTGCGGGACGCGCCCGCGGGCCTGAGCGTGTGGGGTACGAGGAGCGTGATGAAATAGAACATAAACAAAAAGAAGCTCGCCGAGACGAGGATGAGGAGGTACATCGGGCTCCGGATGAAGTAGACGATGTTGGTGATGACCGCAAGGGCGAGGACAACGATGGTTGCCTGCCCCTTGGTGCCGGAGGCGTACAGGGTGCGCTGGCGCTCTGTTTCCTCGCGGAGCTCATCGCGGATGATCCGGTTGATGGTGGCAAGCGCACTCAACGGTGCGGAGGAGTCCTGTTTTTCCACGGGTAGTACACCTGCGGGCGGTAAGGCCCGGTTCTGGATAATAACAGATCGGAAAGGCAAGGGTATATTATTTGCCGGCGAAACGGAGATGAGAGCAATATGAAGAAGTCGGAGAAACTCAAAGGCAAGGAGAAGGTGCAGGAGAAGGCGGCATCGCGGAAGCGCACCCTCCGGATCGTTTCGGTTGTTGCGGTGATCATCATCGTTATCGCAGGAGTAACGGCCTACCTCTCGCTGTACAACCCGTTCGTGGTTGCAGCGCCCGGTGACAAGGTGAGCGTGGTCTACACGGGCATGTTCGAGAACAAGACCGTCTTTGAAACGAACACGAACTCCTCCCCGCTCTCGTTTACGGTGGGCTCGGGCCAGATGATCACGGGATTTGACGCGGCAGTCCGCGGGATGAAGATCGGCGAGAAGAAGACGGTGACTATCCCCTACGACCAGGCCTACGGCGCGTATAACCCGGACCTCGTGCAGATCGTGCCAAAGGACAAGTTCCCGTCGAATATGACGCTGTACCCCGGCCAGGCGCTCGGCTTTAAGAGTTCGACAACCGGGCAGTCCTACCTCGTCCACGTGATCAATGTGACGTCCGCGGGGGTTGCGATCGATGCGAACTCCCAGCTTGCGGGCCAGAACCTGGTCTTCGAGATCCAGGTGACGGGGATTACGAAGGGGAGTTCAAGCAGCTCGTCGTAGCGGGAATGAGGGATATTTTTCTTTTTTAGCGGGGTTATGATCGTTTTTCCGGGATACCGGAGTACAGGAAATAGTATTCTTTCCCGGCCGACCTGCGTTCCAGGTACCCCAGTTCTTCAAGACGGAGGAGATCGCCGCGGGCTGTTGCATATGCGACGTGGTACATCTCCTCGATCTCCTTGATCCGGACGGGATTTTCGGGCCGCTTTGCGATCTGCTTGAGGATATCGATCTGGCGGAAACTTAAGTCCCCTGCTGCGTGAATGCGGTGAAGGGTCTGGATTTGCTCTTTTTGCTGCTCCGCCAAGTATTCCTGTATTTCCCGGAGGGTCTTTTCAATAGCGGTCAGGTTGTACAGGATGAAGTAGGTCAGGTCGTTTTCATCGGATTCGGTATAGACGTAGGCCTTCTTGTACTGGCCTTTTGTCTCTTTTATGGTTCGCGAGAGGGCCAGGTATTCGAAGAGCCAGTAGTCGTGCCGGAGCACGTACCAGTAGAAGATGGTGCGGGCAGTCCTGCCGTTCCCGTCGTTGAAGGGATGGATATACCCGATGAGGAAATGCAGTACGATCGCCTTGATGACCGGGTGGATGAACCGGTCGCCGGCATCGTTTGCGAACCGGCAGAACTCATCGATCAGCCGGGGGATATCTGCTGCGGGAGGCGGGGTATGGAGAACTGTTCCCGATCCGTCAACGACCCGGATCTCGTCGTTGTCCCGGAACCTGCCTTCGTCTGCGGGATCGTCGAGCGTGTCGCTTGTGATCATCTCCTGGAGCGAGAGGATGAGATCCGGCGTGAGGTCGGTCTTTGCGATCTCCCGGACCTTTTTCATGGTCTGGTAATTGTTGAAGATCATCTGCTCGTCGCGGTTTTTGGGCTTGCGCCGCTCCCGGAGCATCTGTTTTGCCACCCGGCGGGTGGTGGCGGCTCCTTCGAGCTGGCTTGAGGCGATCGCTTCTTCCATGAGGGAGTTTACGATATAGCGCTCGCGGTCGTGCCCGAAGGTGTCCAGCATGCCGGAGAGGGCTGCCGGCGGCGGTCTTGTCGAGATGGTAGAGCATCTGCAAGCTTGCATCGCCAATGGTATAGGGGAAGTGCAGGCCGGCAAAGACGATCTCCCGCACCTGGGCCCTGCGGAGCAGTTTCATGAGCGCCCAGACCGACCGGGCATCGGCGGGAAGCGGGTGATGGCGGAGTTCTTCCCAGTGGAGATACCGGGTATTGTACTCCACGGCCGCTTTTAAAACGGCGGGATCCCGGGCGAGGCCGATTGCCGTATTGATTTCCTCTTCGGTAAACTGCGGGACTTCGGGGAGTTTCATGCCTGCTCACGTAATAATTCGTGCAGAATACTTTCCCCCGGCAGGATATATCAGTATCTATCAGTTTGTGACAAACTGATAGATTTTGACAGGTGCCTGTGAACGGGAGGGGGTATACCCCTCCACCACAACCCGACCCCCCACCCCGCCCCCATTTTCGTGCAGCAGGGGGGTGGGGGCCGGCTCACAAAAATTTCCGGAAGCGGGAGGGGGCCCCTTTCGGATCCGGAGGAGGGGAGGGTACCCCCACCCCTTCATGCGATCACCCCACCCCCCCCCTCTTCTTTGCCGGAGGGGTGGGGCCCCCTCCCCCGTCCGTCGGACACTCCACGCGAAGCGCACCTTTTGGGACTGGAACGATGGGGGGTAGGGGCCTGTTTTATGCAGAACAGGGGAGGTGGGGGTCCGTTTTGTAAAATGGAAAACCGGGGGGAGGGGGGTTGCTCTTTTTTGGGAGAGGGGGGTGGGGGGGCCTTGGAAGGGGGAAGGGTAAAAGAAATCTCACCATGAATTATTTTTAAGCTCTTGAAGGCTGTATTTTGGATCCCCATCATTAAATTTTCTTAACACTTCGGTAAAGTGTTCCAAAGCCTTTTTCTGTCGTGTTTGAATGTCAAAATCACAGATATAATAGATACTTTCGATTAGTCCCATTTCATCAATTCTCGTAATACAATTCTTATTTTTACCAGACTTCCACACTACTGAAAGACGGGAAGGTTCCACGTTATAATCTTTGATTGACTCAAGGTCGTGACTTGGGGAAATACAACTGAAAAACTTATACTCATATTGAAGATCTTTAAGATACCCTCTCATGCAATATTCAAAATCGGATATATACCAAATCGTTGAACGTATATGCTCTGTTTCAAGAACAAGATACTTTGAGAGTCCTCCCTCTTTTAAGAAAAGACTTCGCTTCTTTTGGTAATGATTTAATTGATCTTTACTGAAACGCCGAATAAGGTTTTCAATACCTTCTTCGCTACGTCCTTCAGCATTATTAACAGAGTCCTTTTCGATAAGAGTATCCAGATAGCACCAGTCTCCCGCCCATAATGCGAAAGATGCAACAGTTAAATCATGGGATATAACAGCCATGGAAATACCTGAATGTTTCTTTGATTATTCGCACTCGATTTTCCTTTTTCTTACTATTGAATCTTGGATCACTCAACTGAGTAATTAGATTCGGTTTATTCGATGGCAAAATGAGAGTGACCCAAATCTCATATTCTTGATGGGCCTGAACGGAATCCTCATAAAAAAATGTGACAATGAGGCCGCACCCAACGGTTTCTTGCAGAGATTCTTTCTCTTTCGCCCAGAATGAGATTAGTTGAGATAAGCCTTTTTCGCGTGAATCAATACTTCCAATTTTTTTTGTTGCTTTCGATTCGACAGGCCACCATCGTTTATCCGCAAGGTATGATACGTGATTTTCAGAGAGGGGCATTTGAGAGAATAATCCACGTATTTCGGGGCCATTCAAATTCATTAAATAATCGGGACGCATCCTCTTTGCATTTGTTGTTAATAATGCAATGTCAGATATGTTTGCCCTTAACCTCTTTCGAGCAAATATCCCAGCAATACATTCCCCAATATTTCCTACAACTTGTTGTGATTTTGTTTTAGAGGTCAACCGAGAGAAGCAATCGAATTTTGGGAACTCAATCACACTCTGCAACTCGGGTTCCGGACGGTAAATATAGTCGCAGTAATGCCGCCCCATTGAGAGAATATGGTATGAGCCTGCCCAGCTAGATGAATTTCCAATTGTACCTTCATCCAATGGCAAAATCCCGCTATCTATTTCTTTCCCATAAATTCCAAGTTGTACCTTGACGGGAATATCCATCATCAATCAATCCCCGCTTCTCTCGCCCGAACCACTATGATCGGCACATCGATCCCATTCTCGCGGAAGATTTCCTGAATTGAGACGATCTCATTTTTCAAGCGGTTTACAATCCTCCTGCTCTGCCGAGGAGAATCGACTGTAATCGCTATATTGGGTTTGGCGAAGCCGAGATACTTGATATTCATATGGCCTTTCCAAAACTGAATGGCTTCCTTATCAACTGCCCCGTGCTCATCTTTCAAATCGTCTTTAATCTCGAAGAAAACCGGGGCCGGGCATTTAAAATTCGTGATCTCACAGGCATCAATTAACCGGAAAACAGCACTAATCAACCGTACACGAACCGCTCCACGTTTCACAGGAATATCATTGATGTTGTATGTGGAGGAATGGCTTTCAATCACATCTTGTACATCCGCTAGTAAATCGTTATCCAAGCCGGTGAACAGATTCGTAATACTCTCATTTCTCAACAGGATACTCGCCGATATTGTATTGTGCGGGCTCCGGTTCTTGACACATCCAATATCATGAAGCCAAGCCGCAGAATAGAGAATAAATCTCTCATTCTTAGATAGGGTTATCTCCCATTTTTCTGTAAATTCATTAATCATCCTGATGATATTCACTGAATGATCTACACCATGAGAGGGATAATTTCGGATTGTCCGCGGGGCAAACCGTAAGAATCCCTCAGAAAATTTAGAGACGGCAATAAGGATGGTTTTCTGGGGATGACTGATGCCCCTATACTCATACTTGGGAAAAATAGAGGTTTCCATAATTCAGGGGATTAGCGATTTTTCCAATATTTTTCATAGAGTTCCTTAATGAGGGGCGTCGATTCATTGCTAATCATCAACAATCGACCAGCTCTCCCCTTTTCCGTCTCGCCATACTCTGCCTTGATAATACCCCAATCGAACAGTGTATCTAATGCTGCAGAAATTGTATTTTTACTAATTTCTCCAGCAAGTCTCTCTTGAAGTTTGCCAAGCCAGACCTTCTCTCCCCGCTCTTGGCATCCGAATATTTCGGCTGCCACTTTAAGTTCATTAGATAGAGGATTTTTTACAACCGCAGCCATATAACCAACGCTTCCGATTTCAAACCCATCATTTTGGTACTCATCAAGCATTGTGGGCATTAGTAAGAGAGAAGGAAATCTGGAGTCATAATCCCACGTTTCACAGATTGTTCCGATGACTTCCATAGGAACACGACCGCTATAATTGGTCTAAACTTAAGTCTTCTTTTCTGGATATATACCTTCTTATTTGAACATTAGGGTCAATTTTTGGGGTATTGGTGCAACAATTTAATACAATAATCTGGCATCTTTATTCAAAAGATAAATATCCCTATAAAAAAATGATTATTATATGGTAGATTCTTCAATTGAAGAGATGATTACCCTTAAACAAGAATTTGGTCATATTTCTGATGATGAATCACTTAAAATTGCAAATATAATTGATAATGAGATTCTTCCTTTCTTTAATCGAGAAGTAGTTCAAGATCTAGAAACAAATGTTATTGCAGTTGAACGAAAAGGTTTGAATCTGTTTCATCCCTATCTTAATAGTATCGAAGGCATGAGAAATATAATTTCTATTAAACCCCTAGATCACCATGGACAATATTCTATGGTTTACCATATTTTTTCTTTTTTTAATTTAGATAAAAGCAATATTCTTTTAACGGACGCGGTTACTACTGGAGAAGAAATAAGAAAAATTCTCACGATCTCTCCGTTTAAGTACAAAAGTTTTGGAGGCTTCAAAAAAGTATGCGGATACATGGCATTAAAGAGTGCAATAGTCGAATTAGAGAAAGAGTATCCGCTAATTTCATTTAAATTTCTAAAGGTAATTGAAGATAAAAGTGCGTATTATGAAGAACATAAAAAGATTATCTATGTTTATCAAAAACGAATGGAACCTATTGATGAGGAACATGATTTTTTTATTGTACCCATAAACCCAACTCTTTCCTTAAGAGATATAAAGACAAAAGTAGTTTCGGGCCTTAACGAAAAATATAAAAATTGTTTTGAAATTCAAGATAATGATCTTGGCATTGCATCACGATTTAATTTTACAGTTTATTTCGAGTGTCCGGATCAATTTTTAAAATCAGAATTCAATGTACAGCTAAATCGTGAAGATACCATTGAAAAATTAGCAATACGGTTTAAATACTCATCAGATGATTCTAAATTAAGGGTTATGGCATTATCTATGCCTAATTTGAATAAAGAAAATCTTCTTCAATATTTACGGAGGCGCTTTTTAGGATCCTGCAATAGAAATATTCCAAAATGTCATTGTAAAATGCCTTTGAGGTTAAGATTATTAGCATCTGTAGATCGTTCAACGTTATGTGCAGGATGTGTTGACACAAACATCTCAAGAACCATGCTTCGGGATGTATATTCTTTATTATCGGATGCCCATATTTTTAAAGAAAATTAATTTCTAACTTCCCCTCCCTGACCACATCCGCCCCCCCTCGAATAACTTCCAAATTTCCCGCACCCTACAGGAAGCATTTACCCCGGCACGTCTTTTATAAAAATAGTCACAATGCCCCCTGACGTTCTGCTTTAAGGTTACGAGGAACATTGCGAAGTACGGGTACGCAAAAATGGCTGCCCGCCGCCTCGCAAATGCCTGCATTATCCTCATGGCCCTCGCCTGCGGACTCATGGGTATCGATGTGAACGAGAAAGAACCGCTTTGCCCGATCGCCGGAGCCGGGGTCGTATTCCACGGGCGCCCCGGCCGGGAACGTTTCGCCCGTCTTTTCTGCTATACGTCGATGACCGCCGGTCCGGGTGCCATTGATCCTCTCCACTGGCAGTGTGTGCCGTAACAGTCATCGTTTGATCCTGTTTTTGCACACCGGGATATTCGTCCTTCCCGGGCCGGCGCCGGCTTTTTTCGTACACGGGACGGTATCGTCCGGTTCCCTGTACGGCGATTATGAGTGCCAAAAAAATTCCAGTTTCCCGGGCCCGGGGTCACGGGCCGTATCATCAAACAGAGGGGATTACCCACGACAACAGAAACAAGGCCACAGGATTGTGATCGGACTCAGGCGCGGTCACATCCGATACCACGTACAGCAACCGGATCAGCCCCTGCGAACCACCCGCAGCAGGTAACCAAACAATCATCCCCGACCCCGAAAAACAGTGGCGGGGCAACAAAAGCCCAAGAAAGAGAGGAATGCACCGCTCGCCGCTCCTCTACGAAGCCATACGACTCCTCAACGAACACCAATATGCAAACCTTCCGGCTCCTCGACAACCCGGACTTTTCCGATGCCATCACTGCAACAAAAAAAGGGGCTGTGTCATTGATGATCGCCGTCATCTACTCCCAGAAACAGGTGCCCGATGCCCATACGCTCCGGGAACTCTTCCCGGAGAAAGTAGACAAAGGCCCGCGCCCTTGTACCCATAACTACCTACCGGGACTATGATATGGGTGAACTCTCCCGTTGCCGGCTGGAGGTTCTACCGCGTAGACCTCGGAGGTGTAGCATATGACTGGGACCTTGCAAAAGAGCTGGGAAGGTAATACTTCCCTTTTTTTTGAGATGAACCGTTCCCTACTTAAACGGCACTCATACACCGAGATATACGACGCTTTTTTTGCCCTTGAAGTGCTGGTCCCCGGTTACAATCTTTGACGAAGTGAGCCGGGGCCGTGGCAAGGATGATTGCATCCGCAATCCCGCCATCGATCTCGGTATTACGCAGCTGGCCGGCAAGCCTTGCGATCTCAAACGTAACCGGCACGACCTCGCCCGGGCAGCTAACATCGTCGGTTCTTACCGTAACAAGACGTTTATCCCGCTGCCGGTAGATCTGGGCAACCTCGGCGATGGTGATACTGGAGACCATAAACGGCTCAGTGCTCTCATCGATGAGATCTGGATCGCTTTCTTATTGGCGCCTTTCCAGTACTCGATCCACGTCCAAGTGTCAATAAGATAGGCGAATGCGAATCTCCCCCCGGTCTCGCGCTTAAACGACGGAAGGTTCAGGATCGCACCCTGCCGTTGAAGCAATGCCCTTTTTACGGCTCTTTAAGAGATACTGGAGGGCCTTTTCGTAGGTCTTTACCCCGATCTCAGACTTAATCGCATCGAGCTCCCGTTTAGAGGAAAACGAAACAGAGATCGATGTATACTGCGCTTCCATGCCCGAGATTATGGATTTATGAGATTATAAATTTATGGAACCTGAAAATCCCGACAAAATCGTCCCGACATCTGCCGGCGCAACGCTAACGCCCCAAAAACGCCATCCTGCCATTATCCTGCCCCGGATTCGTTTTCCTTTTCAGGACTATATCCTTACACATCCTATACTTGTATGTCAAAGGGCGCCCCGAGACAAAAGAAAAAAGGGAGTTGAAAAGAACAATGGCAGACTTCGCACCAAGAGAGTGCCAGTAAAGTGTGCGGTCCGCAAGCTTGCGGAACCGTTCGAGGACGTGGACACGTTCAACAACCTCGTCCAGTCCGTCATCACGAAACAACCCGTTCGGATGTGTATCGTATATGAACTCGGGCGCCAACCACCCGCCCGTAGAGAAGTCACGCGAGAGCTACACGGCCCGGTTCGTGTATCAGGACAATGACGCAAAAAAGATCGGCAGCGGTTCGGAGAACTACGGCACGGTCGCCGGCTACAAGGCAGGCATTGCGGCAAGTCCTCGCAAATTCCGCCAATGTCACGGCCCACGGGGGCATCCCGGCCCCATGACTCGGACACCGACACGTTCTCCGCGACCCTCAAGTGCCACGACGGCAAACAACGAGATCTATCTCGTCACCTTCGGCCGCGAGCAGGTATCAGTCTCCTCGTACGAGGACGACGGCATCCTCTCCGTGATCGAGACCTGGGCGGACGGGTCGCAGCCCTTGCCTGAGGTGCGGATGATGGACACCTCGGTCCTTATCACCCTCCGCATTCCTCGGCACAGGCCTCCTCGCCTACGTGACTCGTCCCCGGGCTTCCTCGTCATGTGGGACCGGGTCCTCGCCATATGGAGGCATCGGAAGAGAAAAAAGCATTGAACCGGGCAGGGGGACTATCCCCCGGTCCCGGATCTTTTATGATACCCCCGACAGGGCAGCCCTGCTCCGGGTTGCACTTAAAAACCCCCTTACCTGCACGAAAAAAA
>Ga0268359_13086_pt1 | contig 10366 bp, 8 predicted proteins | sample BioMet11_FD_194416 | JGI IMG/M metagenome (GOLD analysis project Ga0268359, IMG submission 194416) | Sewage microbial communities from Oakland, California, United States - Biofuel 11 (PacBio Assembly) | ecosystem: Engineered > Wastewater > Sewage > Unclassified | place: USA: California | collected...
CCTCGTCTATCTGGCCTTCTATCTCGCCGACGAGTACCGCACACCCGAGATGATCCTCGCACGCATGATCGGCCAGATGATGGAGCCCGTCACGCGCTACCCCCCTCGCGCGCAACCTCGCCGACCTGCCCGCCAAGCCCTGGGCCACCACCGGTACGCACATGAGGCGCACGCACAACGTCGTCAACTCGCTCTACCTCACACCCCAGAAGCTCGAGGACACCAACCGCGAGCGCTTTGCCCGCTATGACGTCCTCATCGCCAAGGAGCAGCGTCAGGAGCTCATGCTGTGCGACGATGCCGACATCGTGCTCGTGGCGTTTGGTGCTGCCTCACGCATCGCCCGCACGGCCGTTCGTGCCGCGCGGGACAGAGGCATCAAGGCTGGCCTCCTACGCCCCCGATCAGTCTCTGGCCGTTCCGACCAACGCCTTCGAGCGCGTCATCTCCGGCGGCTGCAGGGCGTTTCTCTCCGTCAGCTCAACATGGGCCAGATGGTGCAGGACGTACGACTCGCCTCCGACGGTCGTGTGCCCGTCTCCTTCTACGGACGCACCGGTGGCGTGCTCCCCACGCCGAGGAGATCCTCGAGCAGATCGAGGGGCTCGCGGCAGAGCTCGGAAGGGATGGCGAGTAGCATGGCAGAGACAAAGACCTTCCCGTCTACCAGCAGGACCGCATCGACGTGCATGAGGGCGAGACCATCGTCAGCTGTCGTCCGCACTCCCTCGCCGACGTCGTGTTCAACTACTGTCCCGGCTGCACGCACGGCATCGTGCATCGGCACCGGCTCATCGCCGAGACGATCGACGAGCTGGGCATCGAGGGCACCACCGTAGGCATCGCGCCCGTGGGCTGCTCGGTCATGAACTACGACTTCTTCAACTGTGACATGATCGAGGCTTCGCATGGCCGTGCTCCCGCGGTGGCCACGGCCGTCAAGCGCGTCCATCCCGAGGCCGTGGTTTTCTCCTATCAGGGTGATGGCGACCTCGCCTCGATCGGCACCGCCGAGACCGTGCATGCCGCCACCCGCGAGCACATCACGGTGATCTTCATCAACAACGCCATCTATGGCATGACCGGCGGCCAGATGGCCCCCACGTCACTGCCCAACCAGTCACCCAGACGTCTCCGTACGGCCGCGACGTCTCCAAGGTGGGTTACCCCATACGCATGTGCGAGCTTCTCTCCACGCTCGACGGCCCCGCCTACATCGAACGTGTCTCCTGCGACAGCACCGCTCACATTCGCAGCGCCAAGAAGGCCATCAGGCGCGCCTTCCAGAACCAGGTGGACGGCGTGGGCTACTCCTTCGTGGAGGTCGTGGCAACCTGCCCGACCAACTGGGGCATGACTCCGCAGGGTGCCTTCGAGTGGCTTCGCGAGAACATGCTCCCCTACTATCCGCTCGGCGTGTACAAGGACGTCGTAGCCGACGGCTTTGCCAACGCCGCCGAGGCGGCACTGGCTCGCAGTGCCGACTGCCCATCGCCCAACAGGGGAGGGAGAGCTGACATGGCAGACGAGACCTCCATCAAGACCCGAGAGATGCTCTGCGTGCTTGCCGGATTCGGCGGGCAGGGGGTTCTTTTCGCCGGCAAGGTCATGGCCAATGCAGGCCTTATCGACGGACGCAACGTCTCGTGGATGCCGAGCTATGGTCCCGAGATGCGCGGCGGCACCGCCAACTGCAACGTATCGCTTTCCGATGACGCCATCGGCACGCCCTTCATCACCAGGCCCACGGCGCTCATCGCCATGAACCAGCCCTCGCTCGAGAAGTTCGCGACCACGGTGGTCGCCGGCGGAACCGTCGTGGTCGACACCACACGCTCGCCATGAACGCGACGGATGTCGTCACCACAGAAGGTGTCGCGCGCTTTGAGATCCCTGCCACCCACATGGCCGAGGATGGTGGTCTCAAGGGTCTCTCCATCATCATCGCTGCCTCGGCAAGCTCTGGAAGGAAACCCGCTTCTGCGATCGCGCCGTTCTCGATGCCGCCCTCGAGAAGTGCGTGCCCGCCAAGCATCGCGACCTCCTCGAGCCAAACAGGCGCGCGCTGCAGATGGGTATCGACCTGTAGGACTCCTCGGTCGGGTGTCTACGGGGGCTTGCGGTCGCGGGGCCGTCTTCCGGATGGTCCCGCGTTTTCATCGAGGTTGCAAATGTGACCAAACGAGAAATCCCTCTCCTTCCCGATGGACAACTCTCCTGCGGTACTATGATTCCACTCATCAGTACTGCAGGAGACCATATACGGCATCAAGTGCCGAAGGAAGGTGACCGCGCGCATGGATAGGGAATCAGAGACAGAGCGTCGTCAGGAGATTGCCAACCGAATTAGGTCCCTGCGCGAGGACAACGACCTCACGATCGAGGACATGGCGCAGGCGACGGGGCGCTCCGCAAAGGAGTACGCCGCTCGTGAGTCCGGCGAGATGGACCTCACCTTCACCTTCCTCTACAAGTGCGCGCACAAGCTCGATGTGGACATCACCGAGCTTCTGACGGGCGACAGCCCCCACATCAAGTGGTATTCCATCACCCACCCCACCGAGGGCCTTGCCATCAACCGTCATTCCGACTTCGAGTACCTCCACAAGGCTCCCTACTTCAAGGGGCGACTCTGCGAACCGTTCTACGTCACGGTTCCCTACCAGCCCGAGAGCCAGAACGCACCCATCCCCTGAGCTTTCATCGCGGTCAGGAACTCGATTACATCCTCGACGGTCATCTCCGCTTTGCCTTCGAGGATCACATCGAGAACGTCGGCCCTGGTGACACCCTGCTCTATGACTCCGGACGTGGCCATGGCATCATCGCCGTCGGTGGTGAGGACGCCCACCTGCTGGCAGTCGTTCTTCCTGAGGACGGAGAGATTATCTAGGCATCGTCTGCGGTGCGGACGATGCCTCAACCAGCCCCATTGCCATGCCGCTAGCGGCATGGCGCTTTTGCGTATCTGCCTGGCTATCTCCCTCCCCCGCCGAAAGGAACAACAATCATGCGATATCTGAGCGAGAGCTACCTGTCTGAGTCCCGCGACCAAAACGGCGAGGTCTGCCACATATCCTTGCACTATTCCGAGGATTTCAACTGGGCCTATGACGTCGTCGACAACATCGCCGAGACCGAACCGGACCGTCTCGCCATGAAGTGGAGCAACCCCGAGGGCGAGGAGCACGTGTTCACCTTCGGCGACATGAAGCACTGGTCTGACAAGACGGCCAACTTCCTCGCCGACCAGGGCGTTCGCAAGGGTGACATGGTCCTTGTGATCCTGCGCCGCCACTATCAGTTCTGGTTCACCGCGCTGGCGCTTCACAAGATCGGGGCGGTTCTCGTCCCCGCAACGTTCATGCTCCGCGAGCATGACCTCGAGTATCGTCTCACGGCCGCATCCATTTCGACGATCGTCTGCACCAACACCGGCACCGTCGCAGACGTCTGCGACAGGGTGGCGCCCAACTGTCCCGAGCTTACGAAGAGGATCATCGTCAACGGTGGCGGATCGGGCCTCTCCGAGGAGGGCATGACGGGCACCAGCACACGCGATGCCTGGCTCTCCGGTGACGAGCATGTGTGCGAGCTCAGCTGCAAGCGCGAGGGCTGGATCGACTTCAACTCCGGCGTCCGCGGCGCACGTGAGTTCTGGAGCCGCGTCCCCACGAAGATCCACGAGCCGATGATCATGTACTTCTCGTCGGGCACCTCGGGCGAACCCAAGATGGTTCTTCACAACGGCACCTATGCCCTCGCGCACACCGTCACCGCAAAGCTCTGGCACAATACCGTGGCCGACGGTGGCACGCACTTCACCATCGCCGACACGGGCTGGGGCAAGGCCGTGTGGGGCAAGTTCTATGGCCAGTGGACCATGGAGACCTGCGTTCTCACCTACGACTTCGATCGCTTCCACGCCGACGAGATCCTCGATCTCATCGCTCGATGGAACGTCACGACGCTCTGCTGTCCGCCCACGATGTATCGTCTCATGAAGCAGGCCGACATTCGACGCTCACGACCTCTCGCCGCCTACGCTACTGCACCACGCAGGCGATGGCGCTCAACCCCGACCTCTTCGAATTTTGGAAGCAGAAGACGGGGCTTACCATCTACGAGGGCTTTGGCCAGACCGAGACGCCGCTCACCATCGCCAACCTCAATAACTCAACGCCACGACCGGGCTCGATGGGCAAGTTCGCGCCGCTTCTGCTGTACCAGATGGCCGATCCTCCATGATGACGGCAGCGAGTGCGACTACGGCGAGACGGGCGAGATCCTGCATCCGCTATGACCGAGACAATCCACCTGACGGCATCCTGATGGAGTACTACCGCAATCGAGAAGACCCACGAGGCCATCCATGACGGGCTGGGTACCACACGGGTGACACCGCGTGGAAGGACGAGGACGAGTAAGTCTGGTACGTCGGCCGCAATGATGACGTGATCAAGTCGTCCGGCTATCGCATAGGGCCCACCGAGATCGACTGTCACCGTCCTGCTCGCCATCCTGGACCGTTCGCGAGTGCGCCGTCACCGGCGTGCCCGACCCCATTCGCGGGCACGCCGTAAAGGCCACGATCGTACTGTCCACTGGCTTTGAGGCCACCCCCGAGCTCAACCAAGGAGCTTCAGACCTACGTCAAGAAGAAGACGGCTCCCTATAAGTATCCGCGCATCATCGACTACGTCGACGAGCTGCCCAAGACCGTCACCGGCAAGATTCGTCGCGTGGCCATCCGCACCGCGACGAGGTAGGCCGCAGAATAGACCGCACCCTGCTGCCGCCTGGGGGTTCGTCGAGCCTAGAGAGAGAAGAACCGCTCATAGAGGGCAAGCTCACCGAGGGAGCGGAATAAGGCTCGAGGAGAAACTCAACGGTACCGCTCGCATCCTCGGTGGCGAGGATACCCCGCTCCGCAAGCAGGCGATGCAGCTGGTGGGCGGTTCCGCTTGCCTCCGCGAGCAGCGGGACATCTCCCACGACCTCGGTTGATCTGCCTGCGGACTAAAGGGATAGTGCGTACAGCCGAGCCACACCGAGTCCACTTGCCTCGATACTGGCCCACAAGGTCCCCTCCAGAAGGGCATGGAGCTCCGGCGCCTCGAGATCGCCCTTCTCGATAAGCTCGACGAGTCCCGCGCAGGGTATGGTGATGACTTCGGAGTCGGTCTCCCACTCCGACTCTCAAGCCGCAGAACTTTCTCCAGACGTAGCGTCGCCGTGGTGGCCATCACCAGGATGCGGTCGTGGCGAGGGAGGAGGGCGGCGGGCTTGAGGGCGGGCTCCACGCCCACGATGGGCACCTGCCCATACTTCTCGCGCAGGTAGGATGCCGAAGCAGACGTGGCCGTGTTACAGGCGATGACGATTGCCTCTGCGCCCTGGTCGAGAAAGTCGCTCACGATGTGTTCGGAGAGGGCGCGTATCTGCGTACGACTTGTCACCTACGGTACGGTCTTGTCCAGTACGTGCGTTCGCAGAGTCCCCGAAATAGCGGAAGTGCTCATGGGGCAGCTCGGCCACGAGATGATCGCATAGCTACCGAGATGGCGCCCACTCCCGAATCGAAGGACCCCTATGAAAGACCGTTTTCCATGACTTCCCCCTGATGTGCCGCGTGGTCCTACTAGTATGCCACTCAGCAGAGTAGGATAGTCCAGTCCGAGAAACGGCCCAGACAGGAGCCGCATGAGCAGCAACGCAGGCAAGAAGGTCAAGGTCCACTACGTGGGCACACTCGACGACGGCACCCAGTTCGACTCCTCCCGTGACCGCAACGAGCCGTTGGGATTTACCTGCATGGCAGGTCAGATGATTCCAGGCTTTGATACCGCAGTCGCCACCATGGAGCTCGGCGAGCGTGCGCGACGTCCATATCGAGGCCAAGGACGCCTATGGCGAGAAGAATCCCGACATGGTCCAGGACCATGCCCATCGGTGCCATGAACGGCATCGAGAACTTCAGCGTCGGCGACAAGGTCGTGCTCTGCCGACCCCTCTGGTCGTCCCTTCCCCCGCCGTCAATCACTGACAAGGACGACGAAACGGTCACGTTTGACCTCAACCACGAACTCGCTGGTCAGGCACTCAACTTCAACATCGAGCTTCTCGAGGTCGAGGAGTAGCACAAAACGACGGGGGCAGGCTCCGTCAGCTCATGCAGAGGACCCCGGCAGCAGCATCGCAACCGGGGTCCTCTGCGTTTGGACTGTCTCTTCCCTACTCCTCGCCAGGCATCGCCCATGCATGGTGGTGGTATGGGAGCAGGTGCTCGGCACGGTCGGAGAGCGGCTCGCCCAGATAGTCGCGATAGCATGCCTGGATGGCCGGGTTCTCGTGGCTGCGGCGCAGCCGACAGCGACGCGATCAAGTCCCCAGAGCACGTCCCCACGCACGCCTGCAAGCTCCTCGCCATCATGAATCGGCTGGCCACCACCGCCCGCACAGCCACCAGGACAGGCCATGACCTCGACGAAGTCGTATGCGACCTCCCCGGCCTCGAGCGCCGTGAGCAGACGATTGCATTGCCAAGCCCAGATGCCACGGCGACGTGCAGCGGCGTGCCTGCGAGGTCGAAGGTGGCTTCCTTCCAGCCGTTGAGACCGCGCACCGCCTTGAACGCATCCGCGTCGCAATTGGTCCCCGTGACCAGGAAGTAGGCACTCCTGAGTGCCGCCTCCATAACGCCTCCCGTGGCGCCGAAGATCACACCAGCGCCCGTGGCGGTACCCAAGGGCTGGTCGAAAGGCTCGTCCTCGAGCGCGTTCACGTCGACATGGGCCGCACGAAATCATACGGTCGACCTCACGCGTGGTGAGGGATACGTCCACGTCAGGGTCGCCGCAGGCGCTGTTCATGACCGAGATGCCTACCTCGGACTTCTTGGCGAGGCACGGCATTATCTCCACGCAGTAGATGCGATGCGGGTCGACGCCGAGCAGCTCCGCGTAGTAGCTCTTGGCGATCGCGCCGAACATCTGACCAGGACTCTTGGACGTGGAGAGTTGGTCCACGAAACCCGAATGGTGCGCCTTGCAGTAGCGCACCCATCCTGGACAGCACGACGTGAACATCGGGAACTTCTTGCCACCGGGCTCCTTGAGACGCTCCAGGAGCTCGCTTCCCTCCTCCATGATGGTGAGGTCGGCCGTGAAGTCCGTATCAAAGACGTAGTCGAAGCCGAGCACCCGCAGCGCCGCCACGAGGCGATTGACCGTGGCCTTCTCGCGTGTCAGGCCGAAGGGCTCACCCCAGGCCGCACGTACGGCGGGAGCCACCTGCACCACGACGAATCTTGTCGGGGTCGGCGAGAGCGTCAAAGACACGCTCGGTGTCATCGCGCTCGCGAAGCGCACCAGTGGGGCAGTGCGTGACGCACTGGCCGCAGAGGGCGCAGTCGGGACTGCTCGATGGGTATGCCGCCCTTGACGCCGACGCTCGTGTGGCTCGAGCGGTTGGTGAGGGTCCCACACGCCCGTGGCCTGGACCTTCTCGCACACCTGGATGCAACGCAAGCAGTTGATGCACTTGTCGTTGTTGCGGATGAGCGGATAGTCCTGGTTCCACGGCTGATGGGGCAGATGCTTCTCGTAGGGCAGGTCCGAGATGCCAAGGTCGTTGGCGACGGTCTGCAGGGTGCAGTTGCCAGAACGAACGCAGCTCGTGCACTCGGAGTCGTGCCGCGAGAGCAGGAACTCCACGTTGATCTTGCGAGCCGCACGAACCTTGGGGCTGTTGGTACGCACGACCATGCCATCGAGCACGGTGTTGTTGCATGCGGCCACCAGCTGATCGATCCCCTCCACCTCAACGACGCAGGCCCGGCATGCGCCGATCTCGTTGAGGTCCTTGAGATAGCACAGGGTGGGGATGTTGATGTTCGCCCTTTCGGGCGGCGTCGAGAATGGACGTGTGCTCGGGCACGCTCACCTGGCGCCCGTCGATGGTTACGGTTACCACTGCTCGATCCTCCTCCACGGAAAGCGCCGAATCCGAAGTGGTCGCAGCGCAGGCACCTGGAGGCCTCCTGATGGGCTTCCTGGTCGCTGAGACCGATCTCTATGTTCTTGAAGTCCTTGGTACGCTCGTCAGAACGGCGGACCGTCATCTCGCAACGCGCGCACGAGACCTTGCCCCTGAACTGGACGGGCGGAAGCTCGACATCAAGGGTTATCTTGTGGTCATAGCCAAGGTAGCGGTCGATGTTCGCCGCTGCGACCTTGCCGGCGTTGATGGCGCGAATGACCGTCGAGGGGCCGGTCTGGCAATCGCCACCGGAGAAGACGCCATCGAAGCCGGGGATCGCTCCGTCGGTATCGGTGACGATACGTCCCCACTTGGTGGGAACGCCCTGCTCATCGAAGGGGGCAGAATCGATTGCCTGGCCAATGGCGACGATGACGACCTCGCCTGGGACGAGGGTCTCCTCCGCCTCGGCGTTCCGTGGCGCAGGACGTCCCCTTCTTGAGCCCCGCCGATGATCTGCCTCTGGACGCGAACCCCTCCGACGGACCCGTCATCGCAGACATCGATGCTGACCGGGGCACAAAGCTGTAGGATCTCGCAGCCCTCTGCCTGGGCTCCGACGATTTCCTCGTCCTGTGCGGTCATGTCTTCGATGCGGCGGCGATAGATGATCGTCACGCTCTTCGCGTGGCAACGCACGGCAGAGCGGGCGACATCCATCGCGACGTTGCCGCCACCGATGACGCAGACACGCTTGCCGGTGAAGTCGGGATACTCATCGTCACCAATCGAACGCAGCATGTCGACGGCAGACATGACACCTGGGTTATCCTCGCCCGGAAGCCCGAGCTTGTGGTCGCTGTGGGCCCCGATGGCCATGTAGACGGCGTCGTAGTCCTCGCGAAGCCTTCCGAAGTCCGCATCGATGCGCGTCTCCGTGTTGACCTCGATACCGCAGTCGAGCAGCCACTGAATCTCGCGGTCAAGGTCCTCGCGGGGAAGACGATAGCTCGGGATGCCATAGCGGAGCATGCCACCCAGCTGCTTGCGCTGCTCGAAGATCGTGGGCGTATGGCCCATGAGCGCGAGGTAGTACGCAGCGGAGAGGCCGGCAGGACCGCCGCCGATGACGGCCACCCTCTTGCCCGTGGCCTTGGCCTTCCTCGGCGTGTAGTCGGACTCCATGTGCTCGACGGCATAGCGCTTGAGACCACGGATGTTCATCGGGTCGTCAACCATGCCGCGACGGCAGTGCATCTCGCAGGGATGCTCGCAGATCAGGCCGCAGACGGCGGGCAGCGGGTTGTCCTTGCGAATGAGGACGGACCGCGTCGGTGTAGCGGCCCTCCTCCACGAGACTGATGTATCCGGGAATGTCCACGCCGGCAGGGCATCCCGAGACGCATGGTACGAGCTGGCTCTGCGTGAAACCGCAGGCATGCATCCTGAGTGGTGCTCGAAGTCATCGTGGAAGCCGCGGATGGCCGTGAGCGCCATTTCGCCCGCCTCGTAGCCAATCGCGCAATCCGCCGAGAGGTAGATCGTGCGCGCGGTCCTCTCGATGAGGTCGAGCGTGTGCTCGTCGGCGCGATTCTCAAGCACGATCGTCGAGCAGGTCCTGCAGGGTCCTGAGACCCACGCGACAGGGAGTGCACTTGCCGCAGCTCTGCGTCGCACACATGGCGACGTAGGCAGCCGGTGAACTCCACCGTGCACGGGGCAAAGCGAGCTCACCGCGAGACGCTTGCCCAGCGCCTCGTGCAGACCGTCCATGACGGCCTGGGCCTCGCTACGCTCCATAACGTGAAGCCTAGCCATATGTCCTTCCTTTTTGCTCTCTCCAATCGGCGGAGAACCCTCCGGCGACCCGATAAAAACCAAACGCAATGGTAAATCGAAAGATGATTTACCCGAGCTGGTGCGTCCCATTGTTCGGCGGACGTGGTGGTTCTGACGGGAGGGCGCTGTCTTATCGACGCGCCTGTGATTCTGACAGAGGATGCGTATCTCCATGTTTCCAAATCGCGATTAGGAATGCGATTTCACGAGAAGCACCCTGCACTCCGAGGCAACCGACGCATGCCGTGGCCATGGCAGGCAGACACGCCCTACCGCCGCGACGCATCGAGGGCCTGCTCGAGATCGGCGATGAGATCTTCCGTACCCTCGAGACCACACGAGAGCCTCACCATGCTCGGGCTGATGCCAGCCGCCATCAGCTCGTCATCGGTCATCTGGCGATGCGTCGAGGACGCAGGGTGCAGGCAGCACGTACGTGCGTCGGCGACGTGCGTCTCGATGGCTGCGATCCTGAGTGCCGCCATGAACTTCTCCGCAGCCGCTCGTCCACCCGCGAGCTCGAAGCTCACCACACCGCAGCTCCCCC
>Ga0268359_12291_pt1 | contig 10363 bp, 8 predicted proteins | sample BioMet11_FD_194416 | JGI IMG/M metagenome (GOLD analysis project Ga0268359, IMG submission 194416) | Sewage microbial communities from Oakland, California, United States - Biofuel 11 (PacBio Assembly) | ecosystem: Engineered > Wastewater > Sewage > Unclassified | place: USA: California | collected...
GCATTCCCTTAGCCAAGAGAGGTACCTTCTTGGTTTTCTCTTCAGATAATTCTTTTTTATCAGCCAGCTTCAAAAAGCCGTCAAATTTAATTACTGTGCCGGTAGCACGCAGGGCATATGCACCACCTTTAATATCCAGAGTAGTCAATTCGCTGACTGCATTGGACATCTGGCTACCAACTGTCCTGTTCCAAATTAAGGTATAAAGCTTTAATTGGTCTTTGGACAAATGACTGGCAATGGAAGATGGAGCTCTCAGTACAGAGGTAGGTCTGATAGCTTCATGAGCTTCCTGAGCATTCTTACGGCTGGAATAAACATTGGCACTCTTAGGCAAATAAGCCTCGCCATATTCCTTGCCAATAAAGGTACGAATTTCTGCCAAAGCAGAATCAGCCAAATGCACAGAGTCAGTTCTCATATAAGTAATCAAGCCAACGGTACCTGCTCTGCCAACGTTAACGCCTTCATATAATTGCTGGGCAACCATCATGGTTTTCTTGGTGGTAAAGTTCAGCTTCTTCACAGCCTCTTGTTGCAGGCTGCTGGTAGTCAAAGGTGGCAAGGGTTTACGAATTCTTTCTTTTACATTGCTATCTGCAACTTCATAGGAAGCAGCAGCTAAATCTTTCATGACCTTCTCAGCTTCAGCTTTATTATGAATATCCAGCTTAGCATTGCCTTTTTTAATTACATCAGCAAGAAATTTAGCATTTTTACCGGTTTCATGGAGCAAAACAGCTGCTGTCCAATATTCCTCCGGCACAAAAGCATCAATTTCTTTTTGTCTGTCACAGATGATTTTTACAGCTACGGATTGTACGCGGCCGGCACTTAAGCCTTTACGTACTTTTCTCCACAGCAAGGGGCTCAGCTTATAGCCTACGATACGGTCCAGGATACGACGAGTTTGTTGGGCATCAACCTTATCCATATCAATGGCATGAGGAGTCTTTAAAGCATCCTTAACAGCCTTTGAAGTGATTTCATGGAATTCTATACGGCATTTTTTGGTGGGGTCCACTCCTAAAATATGGCCTAAATGCCAGGCAATGGCCTCGCCTTCACGATCAGGGTCAGTTGCCAGATAAATCTTATCAGCTTTTTTGCAAGGGAACGCAACTTCTTTGATTAAATCGCCTTTCCCTCTGATATTTATATATTTAGGTTCGAAATCATGTTCCAGATCAACACCAAATTGACTCTTAGGTAAATCACGTAAATGTCCCATAGAAGCCTTTACGGTAAAATTCTTACCTAAAAATTTCTCAATGGTCTTTGATTTAGTTGGTGATTCCACAATAACTAAACTTTGGGTCATACGGCTCCTCCTCAGATTGCCAGAAATCTGTTACCGGTTTCTTGTTTTATCTTTCCAATTAATTGTAGCTCTATCAAAATACCGCTAACTGACTAGGATTGTCAAGCCTACTTTTAGAACTAATTCTTCCAGAGTAATGTTTTCTTTACTTCTAATTATATTATACACAGCTTTTTGAGCAGGGCTTAAAGTGGCTTGAGTACTCGCGAAAAGGGAGTTTTCCGGTAGTTTTTTCCCGGTAGAAAGCCCCGGTAAAAGAAAAGCTGCCAGAATATCACTGGGCTGAGCAACTAAACATGCTCCTTCTTTAATGAGCTGATTAGTTCCTTGGCTAGTGGGAGAAAAGATATTACCGGGAATGCAAAATACTTCCCTGTTTTCCTCCAAGGCTAAATTGGCAGTTAAGGTGGTACCACTTTTTAGAGCTGCCTCTACCAGTAAAACACCTTGGCAAAGTCCTACGATAATACGGTTTCGAAAAGGAAAATGTTGGGCTAAGGGTTCTACCCAAGGAGCATATTCTGTCAGCAAGGTCCCCTGCTCTCTAATTTCGCCAAAAGAGCCTGCTATGTTTAGCCGGATATAGATTAGCCAGGACCTCCGCCAAAAACTGCTATGGTTTTACCTTAGCCTGTAAAGCGGCCTTATGAGCCTGACCATCAATACCATAGGCTCCTCCGCTAACAATGGTAACTGCCCAGCTGAGTCAAGGCAGTGGCAAACAATTCCGCTGCCTTAAGGCCATAGGCTGTAGCCTTGCGGGAGCCTACCATTGCCAGCTTTGGTTCATTGTCCAAGGGCTGTCCTGAACATACAAAACAGCCGGTGGAGCAAAAATATTTTGCAACAAAAAATGGATACGCAGGGTCAGTACGTGTTAATACAGGTTACCTTGTTATCCTTACAATACCTGGCAATGCTGTGAGGAAAATCTTCATGATACTGATTTTGGTAATGTTTGCTTAAGCCCTCCGGTACATTTAAGTAACGTACCGCATTCTTGCCCATCTTATGAGCCTCCTCGGCTGAACCAAAAAGGGCAGCCAATTTGGCTGCCTTCTGGGGTGCAGCGGTGCCCAGATAATGGGACAAAGCTGCTAAATAATATTTTTCCATGCCTATGCCTCCTTGGCCTAAATTTCAGGGGTCTGGTTTGGTTATAGGTTTTTATCTTTTATTCAAACTCTCTAAGCACAACTTCTGCAATATAATCGGCGGACAAGGGTTTACCCATTGCACCTAAGAAAATATTGTCTGCTCTATCATATTCCTTAATCTTATTAGCTACTTCAAAGGGATTAACAGCAATCTTAACTGCTCCCAGGTTTTCCAGATAATGGGCATTGGCTGCTTCTGGGCCCGGCGCAGGATTATAGACAATGTACTTAGCCGGTGTGGTTAGTGCTTCAGCAGCAATGACGCTTCTGGCCCTGGTAACTAAATAGTCGGCACTGTTCATCATCTCCGCAGGAGAATCTACATAGCCAAACACCTTCACGCCATAAGGAGAGCGCTTCAGCTTTCTGGCTGCACTAAGGTTCTTACCTTCTACAGCAATAAACTTAATGGTGGCATCATAGTTATTAACCACCGAGGTCATTAAATCTTCCACAGGCAAAGGTCTGTTTATATCGTCCATGATTAAGCAGATACGGTCATCTTTTTTCCAGCCAAACTTCATGCGCAAATATTCTCTGGTATAGCTGGCTTTAAATTCCTGACGAACAGGAACACCACAAGCAAAAACTCTTTGCCAGGGTTGAAACTCCGCAAAGGGTTTAATATCTTCGCCTGCCAGAAAATAAAGATTGGTTCTTTCATACAACCACCATTGGTGCACTGCATATTGGGGAATTACTTCTGCCAGAAATACTTTGGGATAGCCTTTTTTATAATTATTGGCAACACCGGCAGGAATCACGCCGGCGGAAATAATGATATCAGGCCGCAGTGTTTTGATTTTTTCTTCTTGAAAGGCACCCACGAATTTGCAGGCCAGATTTCTTAGCCACAAAAAATTAGGTGATTCGTCTGTCATAACATAAAATTTACCAAAGAGATTCGGCATGAATGATTGCAAGAATTTATAGCCCAGGCGAAAGAAGAAACCAAGGAAACCACTAAAGAGAGATACTTTGGTATTAATAAAAATCTGGCATTCAGGATTTTGGGCAAACGCTTCCTGCAAAGCCTTTAATGTATGTTTGTATTCTACATCAACAGGGTCTGCCAAAAGCAAAATCTTGTATGTTCTTAAAGTCATTTTAAGCCCCATATCCTTTCTAAAGAAATACTACCTATGGTACAAAAAGATTATACCATACTATATGTACACATTACCATTGGATATTGTACCATATATTCCCTTGCTTGTTACAAGAAATTTTCAAAAAATATGAGAAATTTAGCTAATTTAACTGCTTTTATTGTCTGAAAAGACTATTTTCTTCACAGTAGTTTGATTTTATGTTATTATTCTGGGTAAAATATAGTAAAAATTGGGCATAGGGAGTGATTAACATGGGTCTAAATGAAACACCTTCTTCGGAACGAATCCACATAGGCATCTTTGGTAAGCGCAATGCCGGCAAGTCCAGCGTTATTAATGCCATTACCAATCAAAACCTGGCCATTGTTTCTGAGCAAAAGGGTACTACTACAGATCCTGTTTATAAGGCCATGGAGCTTTTGCCTCTAGGTCCTGTAATGCTTATTGATACTCCTGGCTTGGATGATTTAGGTAAGCTTGGTCAGCTGCGTGTGGAAAAGGCTTATCAGGTGCTAAATAAAACTGATATCGCTTTAGTAATCGTTGATGTCACTTCCGGTGTCACCGACGAGGATAAGGCTCTCTTGGAGCAAATTAAAAGCAAGAGACTGAACTATTTGCTGGTATTTAACAAAGCTGATGAGGCACCAGATTTTAAAATTCCGGAGGAATATGCCAACGATAGTATTTTGATCAGTGCTACCACCAAATTTCAGATTAATGAGCTGAAGGAAAGAATTGCTCATTTGGTGCCCAACAAGGATATGACGCTAAAACTCATTGGAGATTTGCTAAAGCCTCTGGATTTAGTAATCTTAGTTGTGCCTATTGATTCTGCAGCTCCCAAGGGACGTTTAATTCTTCCTCAACAGCAAACCATTAGAGATATTCTGGAAGCCAAGGCTACTGCTCTGGTTGTCCAAACTACTGAGCTGGCAGACACACTGCAAAAATTTGGTTCTCATGTAAAGCTGGTAGTAACAGACAGTCAGGCTTTTGAGCAGGTTGCTAAGGTTACGCCTTCTAATATTTTACTCACATCCTTCTCCATTCTCTTTGCTCGCTACAAGGGTGATTTAATTACTGCTATTAAGGGTGCTCAGGCCATGGATAAAATTCAGGATGGTGACAAGATTCTCATTGCAGAGGGTTGCACTCATCATCGTCAGTGCAATGACATCGGCACTGTTAAGTTACCTAATTGGATAAAAAAATACACAGGCAAAGAGCCTGTGTTTGAATTTTCCAGTGGTACAGAATTTCCTCGTGACTTATCATCTTACAAGTTGATTGTGCATTGTGGGGCTTGCATGCTCAACGAAAAAGAAGTTAAGTATCGCATTGCTACAGCAGTAGCAGCAAAGTATTCCTATTACCAATTATGGTATTACCATTGCTTATCTTCATGGTATTCTAAAACGTACTGTGGAACCCTTTCCCTGCTATACACAAATTGTTAGAATAGTATAATGCAAAGGCGGATAGTTTACTTGCCAGAGGAAACCATTAAAGAGCCGTTAGGCGCCACGGTTTCCGAGGCAATAAACTATCCGCCTATTTTAACTTCACACATTTTAGTTTTATAGCGCTCGCATTTTACTTGCCAGAGGAAATCATTAAAGAGCCGATAGGCGCCACGATTTCCGAGGCAATAAACTGCGAGCTAATTTTATTATGTATTTATTTCTTTGCCAGTGGTTCGCTGTTTCCATTCAGCTGCGCTTTTCAAGCTTGCTTCATGGACAGCTATCACAGGGCCGGTTCCAGTTGCTCACTTCGTCGCTTTGCTCCTTGTTCGCAAGGAAGCCGGCTCCATATGATTTATCATACTAGCCTGATAGGCAGCACCGAAACCATTGTCGATGTTTACTACACTGACACCGCTGGCACAAGAGTTAAGCATGCTTAGTAGTGCAGATAAGCCTCTAAAGGAAGCTCCGTAACCTACGCTGGTAGGAACAGCAATAACAGGACAATCTGCCAAGCCACCGATGACACTGGCTAAAGCACCTTCCATACCTGCTAAGACGATGATAACACTGGCAGACATGATTACATCAAGATTGCTTAAGGTACGTTCCAGCCCCGCAACACCCACATCATAAAGACGAGTTACCTTGTTGCCCAGCGCTTCCGCTGTAACAGCTGCTTCCTCTGCCACAGGCATATCACTGGTACCACCGGTAGCAATGACAATGGTACCTAACCCGGAAGCCTTAGGCTTTTTACCAATGATGGCAATATTACCTAGCTCATTGTAGTCCATTTTGATTTTCTTGCTAAGAGTTTTTACAGTCTCTGGTTTTACTCTGGTCAGCAAAATCGTTTCTTGCCCATTCTTTTGCATGTTGGCAATGATCTTGGCAATTTGACCGGCAGTCTTCCCCGCCCCATAAATAACCTCAGGAACACCTTGTCTGAGTCCTCTGTGATAATCCAGCTTGGCAAAACCCAGGTCCTCAAAAGGGGCCTTTTTTAATTGGAGAAGAACTTTGTCCACGGAAACTTTTCCTTGGGACAAGTCTTCTAATAGTTTACGCATAGATTTTTGATCCATACTAAGCACTCACCTCTTAGTTTTAGTATAACACTTAAACTTAACTTGAAGACAAGGCCTAAACATTTTTAATAGAAGAGAAAATGGCTTTTTGTTCCTGCACCTTGCTTTGACTGCCCACTACACAATAGTAGTTGTCATCCAAAACAGCTTTCACCACAGGAGCTAAGGCCCTGATATCCTCTACAGTTACATCCAGTATCTGATTTCTGTGTAGTTGTCTATCTTCTTCGGTTAAGCCCATTTCATAAATGGTCACTGCTCTATCTAAGTGCAAAGAATAAGTCAAAGGAATATCTACCCCACTTATGGTACCAATGACATATTTGGTCATTTCCCTGTCTGTAGCAGTAAAGTTAGCTAAGAAATCAGGCAAAGTACGATAAGCCTCCAAGGACTCCACCAGGTTAGGATCGCGATAGGAAGAAAAATAGGTAAAACCAAAAACACTAAAGAAAGCATTGGCACCATAGGCACCACCCTGCACTCTGATCTTAGTCCATAAATAACCATAGCGCAAAATAGTCTCCAGTACCTTCATGGCTCCTGTATAGGAATAGCCATGTTTTCTATAATCTCCTCCGGCTAACACATACTGCACCTTGCCGGAAGTAGTAATGCCTTCATTTTTGGTAAGATTCGGAAATTGAGTGGCAGGTTTTCCAGCAAAAGTCACTATGAGGTAATTGGGTAGTAAAAGTCTTTTCCTGCCGAAGAACCTCTTGCTTTACTGCTTCCTCACAAGAGAAGGCAAACAGCTGCTTATCCTGATGGAAGAAGTTGGCAGCTAGTTTTTGCAGGATTAGCTTGCATAGTGGGAAATTTTTCTTCAAAATTATCCCACAAATCTTTGATGAATAAGTAATAGCTTAGCTGATCCTGCTCTGCCACTTTGGCAGCATTGGAAAAGTAAGCATGTAATCTGGCTGTTGCTACGCTTTGACCACGAGCAAAGAAATTATTATCCCAGTCAGTTTTCACCTCAGCTAAAATTTCCTTGATTCTAGTCCTGTCAGTAAAGTCAGAGCTTAAAGCCAGATTGCTCAACAGCTGAAACAGCTTAGCAAGATTGCCTTGTAAGACTTTGGCCTTGGCTATGAAATTAATACTGTATGCTTCCGGTTGAACGTAGCTTTGGTTAATGCCAATATCAAAAAACACGCCACCTGTATAGGTATTGGTAAAGGTAGGTAGTTCCTGATAGGTAAAGTCTTTAGTATTGACCTTTCCTAACACATCAATAAATAAATAAGCATAAGGCATTAGCTCAGGCGTAATACCGGTAATATCATATTTCCAAGGTAGCATAAATAATCTTATTGGTAGGCTGAGGCAAGTAAAGAATATTGCGCTTGCCATCCTGAGTAATAGTGTAATTTTCTTTTTCTACCTGCCGCTTAATATCCGCCCGCTGCAAAACAGGAATAGAAGCCAGATCGGCCGGTGCATCCTCTGCCTGCTGACGAGCATGTAACTGGTTGGTTAAGTCACTATACTTGTTGATTTGTTCAGCAGTGAAGCTTGCCTTAATTTTAGCCATGGCAGCAGCATCCTGCTCTGCCTTCTTCTCTTCCTTACCAGGCTCAGGTCTTAAAGTCAGTAATACCTTATGGGTATTATCCAAAAGCTGGGTTTCAATAAGATGCTCAAAATAAGTGGTATCAATTTTCTTTCTCATATAATCCATCAGTTCTGTAAATCTCAGGCTGACTAAGGGATCTCCACCATACAGCCAAGTATCATAGCAGCTTAGTCCATAAATCAAGCCTTTGGGATATAAGCCGAAATCAGCTTCTCTCAGCTTAAACTCCGCAGCATTCAATTGGGCAGTTAAAAGTTTTTTATCAATGCCCTGCCTGGATATTTCTTGCAAGGTACCGTAAATTACTTTCACAAATTTATCTAAGTCCTTACCTTCTGCACCGCTGGCTCTGATGGAGAATATAGGCTGCAGCAAGGAAGAAGCAAAGGAACCGCTGATATCACTGCCAATCCCTGCTTTGACTAAAGCCAGACGCAAGGGAGCATCATTGCCATCTAAGAGCACCGTGTTTAAAAGGCGCAAGCCACTAATCCGCTTGGTATCCAAAGCGGTGGAGGTTACTATATTCATGGACAAATAGGTTTTGTGGTCAGTGCTCTCTCCGGCCGGAATAGGATAAGTAGCCTCTATTTCTTGGTTTTCATAAAAGCTTCCTGTAAAGGCACCTGAAAATGAATTTTCCCGGTTTTGGGGAATTTGTTCAAATATTCCTTGTCCATATATGCCAAGGTTGCCAGGATATCCATATCACCATACAAATAAATGAAAGAGTTTTCCGGACTATAGTGAGTTTTATGGAAGTTGGTAAACATCTCTTGAGTTAAGGTAGGAATGGCATCGGGATAACCACCTGATTCAAAACGGTAAGGCGAATCAGGAAACAAGGCTTTGTTTACTTCATTCTCCTCTACTGTATCAGCAGTAGAATAAGCGCCCTTCATTTCGTTATATACTACGCCGTTATAGGTTAGGTCATCTGTGGGCTTATTCAGCTCATAATGCCAGCCCTCCTGAGCTAAGGTAAAAGGATTGTCATAAATCAAAGGATAAAAAACTGCATCTAAATAAACATCCATTAAATTATGAAAGTCCTTGTCATTTCTGCTGGCTACAGGGTAAACGGTTTTATCGCTGTAGGTCATGGCATTTAAGAAGGTGTTTAAGGAACCTTTTACTAATTCTACAAAGGGCTCCTTCAGATGGTATTTTCTGGAACCGCACAGCACAGAATGCTCCGTGATATGAGCTACACCTGTATCATCCTGGCTGGGAGTAGGAAAACCAATGGTAAAGACCTTGTTATCATCAGTTGTGTCTAAATAAAGCAGCTTAGCCCCGCTATATTCATGCTCCATTTGATAAGCGGTAGCATTAATATCAGGCAATGGTGTTATGTTATTTACTTTAAAACCTGCATATTCCTTCATCAATTCTAGTTTCATAGTATCTCCTAACAGAAAGGAGCTTGCAAAGATAATTCGCAAGCTCCCCCATTATTATTTAAAGTACTTCACACCTGCAGCAAAAATTGGTTGATATTTATTGCCGTAAATGTTCTTCATTAGTCCATCGGTAAAACGTTCAGAGTGTCCATCTTACCAAATACTCTGCCATCAGGACTGGTAATGCCTTCAATTGCCTGGCAGGAACCATTCGGGTTAAAGGGACTTTCCATGGTGGGCTTACCCTCTAAATCTACATATTGAGTAGCGACCTGACCATGAGCAAAGAGTTTTCTTTACTTCTTCCTCACTGGCAACGAAACGACCTTCGCCGTGCGATACGGCAATGGCGTATTCCTCACCGGGTTCTGTTAAAGCCAACCACGGAGATTTGTTGGAAACAACTCTGGTCATGACCATTTGAGAAACGTGGCGTCCAATACGGTTGTAGGTTAAGGTAGGAGAAATGGCAGTGGCGGTTCTGATTTCGCCATAAGGAACAAGTCCTAACTTAATCAAAGCCTGGAAGCCATTGCAAATACCGAGAATCAAGCCATCTTGTTTTCTCCAAGCAGTTCCTGTACAGCTTCAGCCAGTCTGGGGATTTCTGAACATGGTAGCAATAACTTACCAGCTGACCATCCGGTTCATCACCGGCACTGAAACCACCGGGCAACATAAGAATCTGGGATTGATGAAGTTTCTTAACCATTACATCAACAGACTCGCTAATAGCTTGAGGAGTTAAATTGCGTACTACGAAAATATCGCTCTTTGCACCTGCTGCTTCAAAGGCTGCTGCAGAATCGTATTCGCAGTTAATGCCAGGGAAAACAGGAATGAATACCTTTAGGGCTTAGCCACCGTAATGGGTGCGGTAAGAGGCAGCTTAGATTTATAGAGCTTGGTAATAAGAGGCTTGGAGGCAATCTTACCTGTCTTAGCCGGGAAAATGGTAGCTAAGGTTTCTGTATAAGCCTTCTCTACATCCTTAAGAGCCAACTTAGTTTTATTAATCACAATCTCAGGTTCAGCTGTAACATTACCTAAGGTAATGAAATCAATATCCTTAAATACCTTTTCAGGATCTGCACCGGGTGCCATTCCAACAGGAACCCGTTAGGCTGTAAGGTAAAGAGGCTTTCTTCGTGAGGGAAAGGTTTTACAAAGGAGAAGCCTAAGTAATTGCCTAAGCTCATTACGGAAAATACCTGCGGCAATACCGCCTTCC
>Ga0268359_12825_pt1 | contig 10359 bp, 5 predicted proteins | sample BioMet11_FD_194416 | JGI IMG/M metagenome (GOLD analysis project Ga0268359, IMG submission 194416) | Sewage microbial communities from Oakland, California, United States - Biofuel 11 (PacBio Assembly) | ecosystem: Engineered > Wastewater > Sewage > Unclassified | place: USA: California | collected...
TTCAAACATTGGATATGGCTACACCGATACAGGGATCAGCATCGTAGATGCGAGCGGAGCTATGATTGCCGGGATAGGGGGTAATGACTATATATTCACCGACACCGAGAATACTTATATATGTGACCGGCCTGCTGGGGTATGGGTGCATCACATAATTGAGTGGGACAGGGACACTGGAGTAATCGATCATTTCATTTACGACTCTAATGGTACGCTCTTGGGATCCCGGCAGATTACTCTTGCCGCATCGGTGGGGAAGATCCCAGCTGAGATTAGGTGTCGCGTACGGGGTTACTCCGTGGCGCATACAATCCAGTATGACGATATCACTGTGTCCTCCGGCACACCCTCCGCGAATTTCTCTGCCTCCCCTACCTCGGGCATTGTCCCGCTTTCGGTTCAGTTCACCGACGCTTCACACGGTAACCCGACTTCCTGGGTGTGGGACTTTGGTGACAACACAACTTCTACCGAACAAAACCCAGTACATACCTATGAGAAAGACGGAAAATATACAGTGAACCTGACGGTTTCTAACAGCTATGGTAGCAGCAACCTTGCGAAGACTGATTACATAACGGTCCGAAGCGGAATACCCGTAGGGAATTTCGCCGCGAACGTAACAAGAGGGAAATCTCCGCTTTCGGTTCAGTTCACGGATCTTTCTACCGATTTACCGACTTCCTGGTTGTGGGACTTTGGTGATAACACAACCTCAACCGAGCAGAACCCGGTACATACCTATGCTGAGGACGGAAAATACACAGTGAGCCTTACAGTTTCAAATAGTTATGGTAGTAACGCCCGCGTGAAGACCAATTACATCTTGGTTTCGGTAACCAAACTTGCAGGTACACCCTGGCCCAAATTCCAGGCGGATTCCTACAATACCGGACAATCACCATATGCCGGACCGGGAGACAACATAACTGTTTGGAACTATACCACTGGAGGAGGTATACAGTATTCTGGGCCTTCTATCGGAGCAGATGGAACAATATATGTTGGAAGTCGTGACAATAAAATATATGCATTAAACCCCGACGGAACACCTAAATGGAACTATACCACCGGAGGTTACGTTTACGGTTCGCCAGCAATTGCATCAGACGGAACCATATACATAGGAAGCTATGACAAAAATATATACGCATTAAACCCCGATGGAACAGTCAAATGGAGCTATACCACAGGAGGCTACATTTATGGCTCTCCTGTAATTGATGTTGATGGAACCATATATATTGGAAGCTATGACAAGAATATATACGCATTAAACCCCGATGGAACGCTAAAATGGAAATACACTACTGGGAATTATATCTATTACAGTACACCGGCCATAGGGTCAGACGGGACAATTTACTTTGGAAGTTACGACGGTAAGCTATATGCTCTAAACCCGGACGGAACCCTCAAATGGAGTTACACAACTGGAGCCAGGATTTACGGGGCCCCTGCAATTGGTTCAGATGGAACTATCTATTTTGGAAGTTACGACAAAAATGTTTATGCTCTAAACCCGGATGGAACCCTTAAATGGAGTTACACAACTGGAAACTATATTTACGGTTCACCAGCAATCGGGTCAGATGGAACCATTTACATTGGGGGCTACGACGGCAAATTATATGCCCTAAATCCGGATGGAACACTCAAATGGAGTTACACAACTGGAGCCAGGATTTACGGGGCCCCTGCAATTGGTTCAGATGGAACTATCTATTTTGGAAGTTACGACAAAAATGTTTATGCTTTAAATTCTGATGGAACTCTGAAATGGAATTACCTCACTGGAAACTATATTTATGGCTCACCAGCTATTGCAGCAGACGGAACTCTCTACATTGGAAGTTACGATGGTAAATTGTATGCTTTCAGTGATCCTTCTATTGCTCCTGTAGCAAGTTTCACTGCAGACGTTACCTCTGGATTTGAGCCACTGACTGTGCAGTTCAGGGACACCTCAAACAGCCACCCAAGTTCCTGGTTGTGGGATTTCGGAGACGGAACAACTTCTACAGAAAAGAACCCATCACACACCTACGCAACACCAGGCTCTTATTCAGTAAACCTCACAGTGACAAATGCAATTGGTAGCAATTCAACAGTTCAAAACAACTACATCACAGTCAGCAAACTGGAAGCGCCTGTTGCTAATTTCACATTGAGCAAAACTTCAGGGGACGCACCATTAGCTGTTGTGTTCACGGATGCTTCCAGTGGATTCGTAGCTACATGGGCCTGGGACTTCAACAACGACGGAGTAACTGACAGCGCAGTGAAGAACCCTTCGTACACTTACAACACACCTGGTAACTACACTGTTACCCTTACGGTTTCCAATGCCAAAGGAAACAGTACAAAGACTGATTCTATTGTGGTGACTACACCAGCACTGCCTGTGGCTGATTTTAATGCTACCCCAACATCAGGAGATATTCCCTTAAATGTGCAGTTCACGGACCAGTCTACAGGAGTAATTACCTCCAGGGCGTGGGATTTCAACAACGATGGAACCGTTGACAGTACACTACAAAACCCTTCCTATAATTACACTACCGCTGGCAATTTCACAGTAAATTTGACTGTGACGAATGCAGCAGGATCGGTTAATAAGATCAAGACGGATTATATCAGTGTTGCAGCAGTAGCAGCCCCTGTCGCCGAGTTTTCTGCATTCCCGACGTCGGGATATTCTCCGCTAACGGTCATGTTCAATGACACGTCAACCGGTTCGATCACATCGTATGCCTGGGATTTCAACAATGACGGCACAATCGACAGCACGATGAAAAATGCGACCTATACGTATACAAAAGGCGGTACTTACACGGTCAACCACACAGTTACTGGTTGGGGAGGCACTTCTTCATCTGTAAAGTCAGATTTAATATCGGTAACATCTGTATCTGATCTGCAGGTATCTTCCATCTCAACCCTCTACCCATATGACTATAACACGGTCACCGCCACGATCAAGAACAGTGGGACTGGAGATTCCGGTGCTTTCAAAGCCAACTTCACCGTGGATGGCAACACAACAACTATTAATGTGACTGAACTTGCTGCAGGGAGCACCACCACCATCAGTGTCACCGATCAAGTACACCGGAAATCCGGTGACACCGTCCCTATCGCGATCATGCTCGATACGGAAAATGCAGTTAATGAAACAAATGAAACAAATAACGAGTACTCCACGACGGCGACCGTTGCGGCACGGGACTCATGGTATGGCGGACGGTACGCTTACGGAACCGATCTCGAAACGACCTACTCTGCGGAAGGAAACATCGGCGTAGTCTTATCGAATGGTGGCACCACGTATTATGCCGGCAACCCTACCTATACAGCGGATGAGCTGGGCATCCCCGCAAATGCAACCATCAAGACTGCAAGGATGTATCTAGCCTGGACATGGTATGGGTACACCCCATATACGGTCAGCTTCAATGGCCACAGCATCGATGCACCTACAGTGCACTATACGGACGGCAATGACGGCCAGGATATGTAACGACTAACAGAGTACTTGTCCCCGGCGCCAACAATACGGCAACCATCACTGGTGGTAATTTTGCCAGCTATGGCAGGACCCTTGTCGTCGTATACGAAGATCCAAGCCAGCCCTACCGGAAGATCTACCTCAATGAAGGGTACGACATTATCTATTACTCGGAAGGCTACGCCATGTTCCGAGGCATAAATACCACCGGCATGGGATCTGCGAAAGTTATCACCGTAACCCCCCCTCCGGCAGCGGGGACACAGGAGCAATCGGGTTCAACGGGCAGAGTATCTCGCTCGGCTCAAGCGGCGGCAGCGACCCGAACTTTAACTACTACGATGTCACAGGCGCAATCCAGAACGGCACCAACGAACTGAGAGCGGACCGGGCATCGTACTACTCTCTCTCAAATGCAATCCTATCTATAACGCAGGCTGAGGAGCCGGTCGCGGCTTTCACTTCGAATGTAACTAGCGGCAGTGCTCCGCTGACCGTGAAATTCACCGATGCTTCAACTGGTTCACCGACATCGTGGGCATGGGACTTCGACAACGACGGCAAGATTGACAGCACGGAACAGAATCCGTCGTATACCTACGAATCAGCTGGAACCTATACGGTAACCCTGACGGCAACGAACGATCTCGGCAGCGATACTGTGACCGTAAATGACTCTATTATTGTCACTCCGGCAACGGGTGCCCCAGTAGCAGGGTTCAATGCAACGCCGACTTCCGGCACATTCCCGCTGACAGTTGCATTTACGGACGAGTCCACAAACACCCCGACCAGCTGGGCCTGGGACTTCGACAATGATGGGACGGTAGACAGCACCGACCAGAACCCATCGCATATCTACGACTCGGCCGGCACGTACACAGTCACGCTCACTGCGACCAACGAGCATGGAAGCGACAGCGAGATGAAGACCGGTTATATCACGGTCAATACGATCTCAGCCGACTCCTTGCCCCTCATAACAGAGCAGAACGGCACCGTATCCGGCGACCTCTACGTCGGCTCGTTCCAGCCGGTACCTTCGCGGACCAGCCTACCAGTGCAACAGTCAGGGACTTTGACCAGTCGTTCAACATCCCGGCGTTCACTAATGTCCAGTGGGCGAAGTTATACGTCAACGTGTACTCCGGCTCCGGTTCAGCCAACTGGCCGGCGCGAACCACGATTACAACTGGACGGGAACGGCGACGGGACATACGAGACCATACTAGGTGTCGAGAATATGGATACAGAGAGCTATTCGGCGGATGGCACGGTCTACTGGTTGAACGATCACATGAACCGGGTGTACTCCGACTACGAGACGGATTATAATGTTACGCGATCTGATCATCAATACGACACCGACAGTTCACATCAAGTCGAGAAGACCGGTGCTAACTTCGACGGCCGGTTAAAGGCGGTTACCCTTGTCGTCGCGTACAACGATGGCGACTCAGATTCCGTGAAGTACTGGGTCAACCATGGCCACGACTGGATCAACGAGGGATCGTCGTCCACTAAATTTGCAACCTCCGGTCTCGCCACCGGCTTCACGAATGCAACGCTCTCCAACGTCGCGCTCTCTAGTTATGATGCCGGGTACACGTTCAATGGCGTCACGCAGGAAGGCGCCGACCCTGTTGCCCCGATCAAGTACTACGAAGAACCACACCTGGTCAGTCACCGACGCACTTACCGCCGGGTCGGATAGCACGTTCAAGTATGCCCTGAAGTCCGGATCGTTCAAGACGACACTGGCGACGCTGACTGTGAAGTACCCCCGCCTCCACGCCGGCAGCCCCGCTGGCAAACTTCAGCGCAAACGTGACAAGCGGCACGACACCGCTTGTGGTGCAATTCACCGACACCTCAACCAACACCCCAACTTCCTGGCTCTGGGACTTTGGCGACGGTGAGACATCGACAGAACAGAGCCCTATCCACACCTACAGTATGGCTGGAAATTACAGTGTAAAGCTGACTGTAACCAATGCCCGCGGAAGTGATGACGAGCTTAAAGCGGACTATATCACTGTTACCAGTGCTGCAGGTGCATCTCTCCCATGGCAGGATCCTTGCGAATCGCTTGACGGCTGGACCTGCACTTACTGTGGTCTTAATGACAAAACAGTCTATGAAGGTAATTACAGCATAGGCTGTGATCCGAGTCAGTTCACGTCCGGATACAATATATATACCTCAGCTGAAAGGACTATCAATATTCCAGCAGGAGCAAAGACTCTTCGATTTGATGCATTGTCTTTATCTACTAACTATGTCTACAACAGCTGGGTAAAAGTCTTCCTGGATGGTAATGAGAAGGTTTCTCTTCCTGTTATTCTGAACAACAAGAACTGGAAACGTTACGAGATTAACCTCACAGGAATAGAGCCTGGTGAACACACCTTCAAGATAGGGTCATATATGGACAGCTGGTGGGGAAATGCTGGATTCTATATCGACAACATCTGGGTTATTGCCGATGATGAGGTCCTCAGTACCGTGAATGTTTCTCCGGCTGAGGCTGAATTGCAGGTTGGTGACAACTTCACCTTGTCGGCCCAGGCAAGTACCCAGTACGGCGAGAGTCTTACAGATACCGTCTTTACCTGGTCCTCTTCGGATGACTCTGTTGGTAAGGTAGACAATGGTGGAATTTTCACCGCTCTCTCCGCCGGTAATGTCACAGTTAACGCCACTGCCGATGGTGTCACGGGATCTGCGACCGTATATGTGGCTTCTCCCGTTCTCCCAGCTCCAGTAGCCGCTTTCTCGGCGAACGTCACCTCTGGTGATGCACCACTCTCGGTGCAGTTCACTGACGAGTCAACTAACTCTCCAACTTCCTGGTTCTGGGACTTCGGGGACGGTACAAATGCTACCGAGCAGAACGTTTCACACACATACACATCAGCCGGTAACTATACAGTCAACCTTACGGTTTGCAAATGCAGGTGGGAACGATTCTGAAGTAAAGACAGAGTACATTATGGTAAGTGAATCACTTCCTGGAGCTCCGGTTGCAAACTTTACTGCAAATGTGACAAGCGGTAAAGCACCGCTGACCGTAGAATTCACAGATATCTCGACTGGCTCACCGATGAGCAGGCAGTGGGATTTCAATAACGATGGAATTGTTGACAGCACTGAGCAGAACCCGATCTACACTTATGCTGCGGCCGGTACCTACACTGTCAACCTTACTGTAACCGGACCGGGTGGAAGCGATTTTGAGGTAAAAACTGAGTACATTAATGTCGCCAGTCCATCTTCAGCAAAGCCAGTAGCTGCTTTTTCAGCGTCTCCTACTTCAGGAAAAACACCATTAAAGGTTGCTTTTACTGATACGAGCACTGGCTCCCCAACTTCCTGGTTCTGGAAATTTGGAGATGGATCAAAGTCATACCTCCAGAATCCGACTCATAAGTATTCAAAAGCAGGAACATATACTGTTAACTTGACTGTAAAGAATGCTAAAGGCAGTAACACGGTAACAAAAACAGATTATATAAAAGTGATAACAAAACCGGTTGCAAACTTCACCAGCAGTGTCACATCAGGAAAAGTACCATTAAAGGTTGCCTTTACTGATACAAGCACAGGAATACCTGCTAAATGGATATGGGACTTTGGAGACGGATCTAAGTCATACCTACAGAATCCGACTCATAAGTATTCAAAGGCAGGAATCTATACTGTTAACTTGACTGTAAAGAATGCTAAAGGCAGTAACATGGTAACAAAAACAGATTATATAAAAGTGATAACAAAACCGGTTGCAAACTTTTCTGCGAATCCAACATCAGGAAAACACCATTAAAGGTTACTTTTACTGATACAAGCACAGGAATACCCGCTAAATGGATATGGGACTTTGGAGATGGATCTAAGTCATTCCACCAGAATCCGATTCATAAGTACTCAAAGGCAGGAACATATACTGTTAACTTGACAGTAAAGAATGCTAAAGGCAGTAACACGGCAACAAAAACAGATTATATAAAAGTTATATAAAAGTGACAACAAATACAAAATCGGAAATATATTATGAAAACGAATAAACCTTAATTGAAAAATGATAAAAGAGATCAAGGCTAAAGGGTTAATATATTATTGAGAAAAACTGGCAAAACAACCCTTTAGCCTCATTAACCAGAGTTGAAAGCCAACTTTGGTTTGAAATTTTTAATAACTGGTGCCATGACCTAATCTCAGGTTAGCATGAAAGTGCGGAACAAAACTGGTTCATCATGCGTATTCTTCTTTTTCTACTCATAATCACATTTAAACCTTCGATGACAACTTTTTGGTTAGTTTAGGTACGATTTTGAAAAACCAAAATGTCGACAACTCACTGTAAACGAGGGCTCAATAGTCAAAAAAAAGATAGGGTAGAATACTTTTATTGGTTCTTCGTTGTTTTGTGTGGATATTCTCATAATGTACTCATAAAAACCAATGCGGTCTTGAATTGAAAATCATTTTATCCATAGAGAATGGTGAAAAGCCCTTTTATTTATTTGTTCTTGTTATTCGAAAAATATTATACGCGTTTAGATTCCTTCATCCGAATGAAAAATATCCTATTATGTATAAATAATAACATAAAAGGAAATAAATTATGAATAATATGTTACTAATATTTATATTTGTGTTAATTATGATGAATATAAATTAATATGTTCTTATTTATTTCGAAGAACTTAAATACTTCGTACTATTTATCTTTTTTGAGTTTCTCTGAAAAAGAAGACACTATCTTCAAAGCAGGGTTACACGTCTGGCCCTTACAAACTGATAATGAAAATAAAAGTTGTAATTTTGAGAAATTTGTTCATACAGCTTTTAAAAATTTTGTTTTTCATCTCAAAAAGAAGTATAAATTTTACAGAGTTGTTGAATTTTAGGAAGTTGAATCTGATCTGAAAATCATTCGTGAGGATAAATCTAAATTTCAAATTTACGGCAAAAAGGTTTCAATTTTTTTGTTTTCAGGAGTTTTTCCTCCAAATTTGAACAGATACAAAATAATTACGATTCAACCCGAACAGACCTTTCAGGCCCTTGCAAAGCTGGCCGCAATAACGGGAGTTTTGGGATAATTTCAGAAACGTAGGTGAATAAAAAGATGAAAAAAATATTTTTTATTCTCTGTATCGCTGCACTTCTGTGCATGATTGGATTAGTGTCCGCAACAGTGGCGACAGATGCTCCTGTCGCAAACTTCACTGCAAACACCACCAGCGGCACTGCACCTCTAACTGTACAATTTACTGACATATCCGCCAATGCAACCAGCTGGGCGTGGGACTTCAATAATGATGGCACAGTGGACAGCACTGAGCAGAATCCAGCATACACCTATAGCAAAGCCGGCATCTACTCGGTTAACCTCACGGTTTCCAATGCAGGCGGAAGCAATTCTGAGGTAAAGACCGAATACATAACCGTAACTTCAGCAGCGACGAACGACCTCAGCATAACTGGACTCGTCAATACTGTTCCAGGCTCTGCGGTTTTTGCCAAAGAATCAAACACCATAAAAGTTCTCAACATCATGAACACCGGAACTGCCAGCCTTTCTAACATTTCGGTAGCACTTTATGCCAGCGACGTATCCAATGGAACGGTTCCGGTAAACACAACAACAATTTCATCCCTTGCAGGCGGAGCTAAAACCACTGTCTCTTTAATTGACCCAACTATTCGCAACCTTGAAGGCGGTACCGTAACTTACACCGCAGTTGTTGACCCTGATAACCTGATTCCTGAAACCAACGAGGCAAACAACAACAAGAGCAGTGCAGCCAAACCGCTCAGATACAATGGTTATAAGGGCAAAGGCATCTACTGGGAAGGCGAAAGCAACATCACCACCAAACATACCTATGACCTTCAGGGTAACCTTCTGTACTCCACACAGCCTGATACTTCTTACAAAGCTGTCGGCTGGACTGGCAGAACGGAAACCTGGACTGCAGATGAACTTCCAATCCCCAGCGGCTCCACAATAGAAAAGGCCTTCCTTTATTTCGCCTACAACTGGGACCAAACTCCTGGTGGATATCCGTGGTTGAATCTTAACTTCAACGGAAACACAATTGAGAACGGAAACCTCTCAACAGGAAACGGGACTCTCTACAGGGACTGGAGCAATTTTGGAGGGTATGCTGATTATGAATATGGGCTCTGCGTCTACGATGTAACCGACAAGTTCAACGAGGCCGGAAACAGCCTTGTAACGAATCCCTATGGTAGTTCTTACAACAAAGTCGCACTGTATCCAAGCACCCTTGTTGTGGTCTATCGTGATTCCAACGAAACCAGGAAGCAGATCTTCATCAATGAAGAGTGCGATGAACTTGGCGTATCTGAGTCCAGTTATGGAACAACTCCCGAAGAGGCTACAGCATATGCTCCTTTCACTGGTATGTCCATTGACAAGAGCAATGTAACAAACGCTACGATGTACAGTTTCGCCGGAAGTGCCGGGCCCGATGAAGGAAACCTGCTTTTCAACGGAAACACAGTGGCACCCCTGGCATGGCAGGGAAGTTCCAACTCAGCAAGCCCCCTTGGTCTTTAATGCGACAAACTACATTAATGAAACAGGAAACGAGGCCGGAATCCAGGGAACAACAAGTGGAGGCATGGACGCACTCCAGCAGATCCTTGTTGTTGACTATCAGAAAGAACAAGAAGCTGCACCAGTAGCCACTTTACTGCAAATATGACAAGCGGTACGGCACCTCTTACTGTCAACTTCACGGATCAGTCAACAGGTAATATTTCGTCCTATTCTTGGGACTTTGATAACGATGGAACTGTTGACAGCACTGAGCAGA
>Ga0268359_12873_pt1 | contig 10355 bp, 10 predicted proteins | sample BioMet11_FD_194416 | JGI IMG/M metagenome (GOLD analysis project Ga0268359, IMG submission 194416) | Sewage microbial communities from Oakland, California, United States - Biofuel 11 (PacBio Assembly) | ecosystem: Engineered > Wastewater > Sewage > Unclassified | place: USA: California | collected...
ATTGGCCGAGGTAAGTATCTGATTGACCAAGTCACTCATTTCAAATTTGCCTGGAACAAAACAACGCCCCTTCCAACCCACTCCGTATTCCTGCGCCTTGGCCTCGTACAGATTGCGAACGCGAAAGCCCTCCATACCCATGAGTTCCGGTAACTCCTTGCCCTCCAGATCAGCATCGGGGAAACGTCGTTTGAACATGGCTTTGGCCACGGCCAACGATGCCCGTGGATCGCTGGCGAGCATTGCCTGACGCTGTATGTTTCGGGTGTGCGAGGTGGGCGTGGTCCCCGCGGCATAGAAAAGCATACTGTCCTCTCCCACCCAGCAAATGCAGCAGTTGGCGGCAGCCGCCACTTTGACAGCCTCATGGGTGACCGACGTCCCCGGGCCGAGAAGTAGACAGTTCACCGTTGCTACGGGAATTCTCAAGCAGGCACCCTGGGCGTCTATCCATTTGATGCTGCTGTCATCGATTTCCAGACGACCCCGTTCAAGGTAGACAAAGGGATATTTGTCTGTAACGCGGGGCAGGCTTTCGCGCGTGATGCGAACAAACAGACGTTTTGCCTTCTCTTGCTCCCCTTGGTTGTCATTTTGCGGCATGGATTCCTCTAGCGCTGTTTTTGCCCATGGACCGTAGAGATCTTGTGGCTGGAGGGAACTCTCGGCGACTGCTTCTTTCCCCTCCTGGTCTGAAAAATTCCCCGGCCGGAGCCGGGGCTTGCATATCAGTCTGCGCCATTCGTCACGACTTCCATGGTAACCTGCCTATCGCGATAGACCTTGCGCAGGCCGAAGCACACCGGAACATCGTTGAGCGTCAATACCTCACCGCTGTCCAAAGCACCTTCACGCACGGTAAACACCCGCACGCGCTGCTTGGCGGCGGCAATCGCCTCCGCAGCCTTCAAGGCCGCCTCTTCGTCCGCGAATACCCCGCGCCCCACAACGTCGGCAGGCGGGCAGTTCTTGCGTCCAAGCGACAATTCCCACACAGGCTGCTGCAAGGCCTCCGCCAAAACCGTCGCCTCGTCCTCCGGCAAATCTAATGCGCAGGCAAAGGCCATGTCCTGCAGGTAGTTACGGAAGGTCATCTTGGAGCCAGACCCGACCGGCTTTTTCCCCTCGACGGTCTTGGGCACCAGCAGGTTCTGCCATGGGTCGGAGGTATCATAACCGCTGCCCACCATATGAAAATCCCGCAGCAACGGTGGCCGGACCGGCCCGGACTTCCCCTGCCGGGCATAGGCCGCGACGGTCTGCCCGTGGCCGGCCATTCGCTGCAGCCATTCTTCTTGCGCGCCGCCGCGACCGGCTGCGCAGCACAACAGGCCCAGAACCCCCGACCGCGTGGGAAAGGGCAAGGTGTCACGGTTGCCGTAGCGGGAATCCGCCCCCCATGACTGAAGCGGGGCTTCCAGCCAAAGGAGCAGGTTGCTCATGCCTGACCTCCTTGCGCCAATTGCGCCACCTGTGCCGTCAGGGCCTTGGCCAGGTCGTCTATGGAAATTTCCGACTGGCCGCCGAAGGTCACATCCGTCAATTTGCCATAAAGACTGCCGCACCGCGCCGCATTGCGCTCAAGCGCGGCATCCAGCGCGTCCTTGCTGGGCGCGAGATAGCCTTCACCCTTGGCCGTAACGGGACTGTCGAAGCTTACCTGCATGCGCTGCCCCTTGCGCACCAGCACGCGGGCATAGTCCCACAGGCACGCGCCGGACTGCGTGGCCTGACGCGCGGCGGGCACGGCCAGGTACAGGGCCTTCACAAAGGCGTCCACCGCCGTGACCATGCCATCGCCATGGCTGTTCTCCCACAACTGTCCAAGATCAAGGCTCACGTAACGATAGTAGGTGGCGGAATTGTACTCCAGGCTGCCCATATGGGCGGAACCGGGTTCGTCCCGCAAATCGTCCAGTGCGGTGAAAAATTCTACCTCGTTGCTGACCTTGTGCGTGGAAATGGCATGGGCAAAGGCCGTCGCCGCCTGTACGTTCAGGCTGGCCTCCTGGGCCACCATGCGTCCGAACAGCGCAATATCCAGTCCGTCTGCCGCGGTTTTTGGCGCTGCTCAGGCAGGCCTTCAGCTTGGACATTTCCGTCTTGGCCAGGACATCCCCCGCGGTTTCATCCTCTTGGGCCGCGTTTTTCTTTTTTGCCGATTTCTTTTCAGTCGGCAGGGTAAATCCGCAGGCTTGGGCATATTGGGCCAGGGCGTCCACCTCGCCGACCGAAAGGAAAAAAAGCGTATCCTTGGTCAGTGTGTTCGCCAGGATGGTGGCGCAGGCGGCGGCCTGGGCTTCCGTAGCGCCATGGCGCTTGCAGGCATCCGCAAGCAACTCGGCCAGTTTTTTCGTGCGGATGCCAATTTTTACGCCCATGTCATGCAGGGCCAGGCGCACCTGTCGTTTCCAGCACTGGGAGCTGACGCGTGCGCGCTGTACACCGCCCACGATGGCACTTTTCGGCGCGCCAACGTCATCACGGTTGAGACAGGTCACCGGGAAAGACTGCAGGATATGAAATTCAATGCCGATGCCCGTAAATGGATTCATCATGATAGGGTTCCTCACTGCTTGGGAATAATTTGTAAAAGGCCGCAGCCAAAGGCTCTGCCCTTGCCGATGCCGTTGCTGACGCTGGCAATGAACGCCTCGCGGTCCGTCACGTGCAGGCTGCCCGTCAACGTGGCCTTGCCCAATGTGACCAGTCCGCCGCCCTTGTGAAAGGCATCTACCGCCATATCCGCCACCAGAAGGGAGGACTCATGGACGGCAAAACCCCACTTGGAGCCTTGGCGCAGAACCACTGGGCCACTGCTTCTCTGTCGCGCAGAGGAACCATTTTGCCGTTCTGGTTGTCGCGTCGAACCGGGTTGACCACCACTTCGAAATCATAGTGGGCAAATTGCAGATACTCCAGAGGCAGGTCCTTGGAGGCCCAACTCGCCTTTTTTCAACCTCGCGTGGCAAACGGTTTGGACAGTATCCACAGTCGTCTTTTCCGGTCTTTGCAGCCTTTGTCCGCGAACAGTATGCCGCTGTGTTCCTGGGTATTGCCCCCGCGGACGTCTTTAAAAAGGCCGTAGACCACGCGGTGCATCCGAATAGCCGTCCGTCAGCCGGAGTTCCCGGGCCTCGGTGAAGGAAAGGGTGTACTGGCTCAGGTACAACATGTCAGTCCTCCCCGGCCGAGGCGGAGGTCGTCCCTTGTGCGTTTTCCTGGTCGGGTTCGCCGTCCCGGGCGTAGAAGCGCGAAGCCCAACGCCGTCGCATGCGCTCCCAGCGAATGGGAAAGTGGAGGAAGGTCGTCGAGCAGATAGGCATAGGCCAGAGGCACGTCCCGTGCTCCTATCAGGCGCAGTATGGGGCGCAAAACGGTCACGACCTCGCCCAGACTGTCGCAGGCCAGAACCCGGCGCAGGCGCGTTTCGCCCTGGTCGCCTTTCTCAAAGCAGTCGTGCAGCGCTTGCCCCAGATCCAGATCGCCATCGGCGTTCGATTTGAGTCGGCTGAGGGCCGCGCCCACCAGTGCATGGGGCAGAGAGTCCGTTTCCCGGTTGATATCCACGCCCAGGCCGGTCAATACGCCCCAACTCTGGTCTTCGGTGTCGGGATTGTCCGCCCGTCGCAGCCTGGCGGCAAAACCCCGGTCATTGAGGCAGCGCGCCAGCCACCGTAGCGACGAACCGCTGGGCTCCAGTGTTTTTTCTTCCCCCATGTTACTTGTCCTTGCCTTACCGGCGGTTGCTGTACCCAAGCGAAAACGCGGTTGATGCCGCGCCCACACTTGCATTTGCCGTGCTGTAGCCTGCGGGCAGGTTTGATCGTAGGCCTTTAGGGCGCAGGCGAGCATGCACCGCATGACCGTTTCTTCCTCCCGGGGATCGTCAAGGCTGCAAGCCAGGGAGAGACTCTCCGCATGGCGTTCGGCCTGCTGCCAGAACACATGGGTTGCCTTGGCGGCAAGGTCTCCGGCCGTATCGACCTTCTCGTCCTTGTAATAGCCGACGACAGCGCCGGAGAGCGTTTCCCCTATTCCTTCCAACAACTCCATATTGTGCTGAAAGGATGCGAACCATTTGTCATATTTTCCCGTCATGTACTCCGTGCTTAGGGAAAATTCTGATTCAATCATATCATCAGAACCTGTCAATCTCTGTATGCCATAATCATTTGTAAGCTTTGCTCCCCAACACAAAAGCCCAAAGACTCCTACTTCTGCCTGACGCAGACGGGTTATGCTGCTTTTGAGCAGGGGGCACCAATATCCTTTTTTGTTGACGGAAGGATTGCCGCTGACAAATTGCAGCAGCGAGGTAAGGGAGCGCCAGGGGCGTTTGGACGGGTCGGCCCAAAGCGCCTTGGGCTTTTTTGTCCGTAAAATCCACTGCAACAGAGGGGTCAATGATATTGTCGCGAAGATAATTTGGATGACATATACCCTCAACACAATAGACAAATTCATCATCCAACAAAATAAATCGTGCCATGGGAACCAGACGGCCCATGAGGCTGTGGCGTAATTCTTGAGCCACAGGGCATGCTTCCCCCTGAGGCATGTGTTCCCATGGCGGTGTGCCAAGCCCTGTGGAAAAAAATCCCATGGAATCGATGTCTTTCCCTGTTAGGAGATTGAACCATAAGGTCTCGCGTAGGTTTGATCCCTTAAGAAAACTATGCAGGAGCCCGAAATAACATAGTGCTGGACCAACCACCCACGTTTCCTTTTTTGAAATTCCTGGCGAAAGGACCAAGGGCTTTTCCCTTACTTTGTAGCCTAAACAGCAGGACATGTTGACCAGCAGGACCATGGCCCGCAGGGCGTCCGTCATGTCCGGCCCCCTCTGCGTCTGGAACAGAACGGAGGTGTTGCCGCTGGCCACATCGGGCAGAAGCGCCCCGTACGGTAGCGGCTTGGCCTTGGCCACGGCGGGCATTTGCAGAAAGGGCCTGTCGCCGTACAACCAGAAAGCGTCGTGCCATTTGTCAAGATAGGCAAGGCAGGCCTCGGCCAGCCCATCCTGCCCGAGAGCCTGCCAGGCCTTGTCGTCACCAGGGGTATGGGCCGCCTGCGCAATGGCCAGCAGCAACTTCATAACGGCTATTTTGTGGAGAGGTGAGCCGCCCAGCGCCCGCAGTCGGCTGTCGGCAAAAAGCCGGCGCAAGCCCACAAGGCCCTGGCCGGCTACGGGAATCCACGGTTCTTCCACAAGATTGAAGCGTTTTTCCGCCATAGAATCTCCTCAATCCAGGTTTACCCCGTCATCGCAATCCAGAATTGTTGTTTTGCCCGGTGTTACTCCACCATATATCCGAGGTCGCTACGGTACGAGAGCCGTTTCCCATCCAGGCGCAAGCCGTCAAAGGCGCATAAGCTGTCGTCCGGCCGGATCAGCGCCACGCGAAGATTGTCGCAACACACCCAGCGCTCAAGCTGGGTCATGGTGTTACGAGGCGGTGCGTCATGTTCCGGCACCCGCACCATGTTCAGGGCAAGACGGGCGGCTGTGCGCCCTTTGTTGCGCCATGGAATTGTTCTGTTTGTTGATACGTTTTTTATTAATAACTTTATATCATCATCGGCGAGGGATATTTCCGATCCGTCCGCGAGGAGCAGTCCACGCCATGAGGGATGCCACTGCCGGAGCAGCAGGACATCCGCTTCAGGACGCTGATTGAGGCGGGTTGGGGGAATTTCGTCCATGCCTTGCTGGCCGCCGCTGGCCGTGGCGTAAAGCGCCCTGCTGCGTAGGGCGTCACGCGCCGTTTGCAGCTCTTGCAGGGCAGCAATGAGCGGAGGGAGAGTTTCTACGCGTTCGGCGTAGGTGCGTTCCAGAATGGGCCGGATGTCCTGGGGCAAGGAGATATCGCTACGCTGCCGCCATTGTTCCAGGCTGCGGCAAAGCACGTAGGGCGCGTACACAAAGCCGCTGGGACCAAATGCCCGCTTGGGATCGAGCAGGGCGAACGATGGGTCAGGGTGCAGCAGCCAGGCCTCACATCGGGCCTGCGGTGGACGCGGCGTGGGCTTTACGGCGTTTGCGCCATGTCGCCAAAGCCGTCCAAGCCGTTGCAAGAGCATGTCCGTTGGGCAGAAGCGGGTCACAAGAAAGTCTGCATCCAAGTCCAACGACTGCTCGACAACCTGCGTACCGACCAATATGAAGCCAAGCTCGCCACGTTGCGGAGCATCGGGAGCAAAGCAGGTTGTCCAGGTCTCCTCATTGTGTGCCCTGTCGACTGGAGTGAAGCGGGAATGCAACAGCCCAACCTCCACTTGGCCATGTGTTAAAGCAAGGGCGCGGGCCGAGAGCAGGCCATACAGCGTCTGTGCTTCCTTGACGGTATTTTCCACCCAGAGCACGCGCTGGCCTTGTTCTGCCCGTTTGAGAGCCTCTTCCACCGCTTGCCCGTCATCCAGAACATGGCACAGGAGAACGCTGGTCGAAAGCGGCGGCGGACTGGCCGTTTCCAAGAAGCTGGCGTTGTGCGGTTTGGCACTGATAAGTGGGTAGGCGGTATTGTTGCTGTGTGTTTTCGTAAAGGCGGTCCGGCGCTGCGCGTGAGTGTGGCGCTTAAGATGATGACAGTGCAGTTACACTGCGTCAGCAACTCCACGAGTTTGTCCAGAATGCATCCAGTGTAGGCATCGTAACTGTGCACCTCATCTAAAATGACGGTTTTCCCCGCCAAGCCGAAGGCCCGCAGACGGGCGTGCCGCACATGCATGGCCGCAAGCAGGGCCTGGTCCACCGTGCCCACGGCAAAAGGGGCCAGAAGGCCGCGCCTGCCCTGGTTAAACCATGATTTCTCAGGGGCGGCTTCCGCGCCCATGACCTGCCCTATGTATTCATGTAGCCAGGATTTTCCGTGCAGCAGGAGCGGTTTGCCGCCATCGGCGAGAATGCGTCCTAAAAACGAGCTGACTCGGCTGTGGATGCGGTTTGAGGTCAACTGCGTAGGCAGGGCGAAGTAAAGGCCGGAGCTTTGCCCGCTGACAAGCATGCGGTAGGCCGCGTACAGTGCGGCTTCCGTCTTGCCGAGCCCCATGGGGGCTTCCAGGAGGTAGACACCGGGCCCTTGCACAGAGGAAATAAAATCCCGTTGCATGGCCCGCGGCTCAAAAGAAAAAATATTGGAAAAGCTCAGTTGCGGCCGCACGGCGAAAGTAACGAATCCCGCTGCGTCCACAGCCTGCGGCACAAGGGAGGGCCAATCCTCGTCAGGGTCGTCGAAAAAAGGGCCGGAAGCGATCCAATCGGCCACCACTGTGAGCCCAGAAAGTACTTGGGCCGAGGCTTCGCCATCGGGAAGCGGCCACTGCGGCGATTTGCCGACGAGTCGCAACAGCAACTCATGTCGCTTTTCAAACCACGACTCACCGCCGTAGAGTGGACGACTTGAAGGGAGGTAATTACTGACGTTGCCAAGGTGGCGTCCGTGGTGCTCGCCGACAATGCGCCCCAGCACTTCAGGTGCGTGCTCGTCTGCCAGACAAGCTAGGCCAAGGGCGGCGTGCCCCCCCCCCTCCATCTGAAATAGATCGTATCGACCAGCGCGTAATTCCGGTATGCTGTCGACTTCAGCTCCAGTGGCTTTATAAATATTGGATTGGAAGGCATCGCAAATCTTGCCAATATCGTGGAGCAAGGCCGGAATAAAGGCCTGCTGGGGGACTAGCCTGCGTTTTGAAGGGGACATCCGCCGCAACAGCTCCTTGGATATAGCGCCAGCTATGCGGCAGTGCTCCTCTACTGTACGCCCAGGTAACTTTTGGCCCTCGGGCGACGTGCGGGTTTTGGCGAGGCATCTGTCGAGTGGTAAGGCTGGGATATGGTCATTGATAATTTGTTGGGGCGGTTTCACAGAGCACTCCCTTGCCCTCATTGGGCTACAATAACTCGGCTATTGGAGTTTATACCGTGAATGGCTAGTATAAATATAATATATATTAGTTTAATAAGTTACATTTATTTCGGGATAAATGAATTTTTTTCCTCCATGGAACAGTCCCTTTTGCTCGTACTGACGGTCATGTCCCATGCCTTCCTCCAACCCTGACGAGGCGATTCTCCGTCAAACTATGAGGTTTTTCAACAGGCTGTTAGCAGATGCCAGCGGCTGGTTAGGAACTGAATGGAGATTGCTGTGTAATTCTCGCAATTCGCGTTTGCCCATATTGTAGGTTTGTGGGGTGGAAGCCATGGCCGATTTTTTCAAGAATCAGGATGCAAAGAGTGAAGCGCGAGTTAATATTTACCAAATATAATCAATAAAATTGCTGTAGTAGAGTGAAATTTAATGAGTTAGGAGTGATACATCACCACTTCAAGGTGCAGGTTTGGTAGGTTTTGAGGTTTTGCCCAAGCCCTCAAAACTATGCTCCATTTTGCTCTGTTGTTTTCAGATGAGGCGGGAAAGAACCTTCAAAACCTCAGAAACCTATGCTTGGCCCTCCGCGACCTGGACAACCTGCCAACTGGCCATGTTTGTACCTGCTACCTGGATAAGCTTGAATCCATCGACGATGCGGTTTTTGTGACGCTTGAGCCAATGGCCCAGGCGGCGAGCATTGATTCCACCAGGACCTTTTTCTTCCCCAGAGATATCGGTAAGAATCTCGTAGAGTTCAGAGCCGTTAGTAGCACGCTCTATCAACTGCCTGATCTTTATAACTTTATTACCAATACTTTGCCGCCAGAGGTTAAGCAGAGCGCGCAACTGCGCCAGTTCCGGATCTTCATCCATGATGGCGTCACGGCTGGCGCACGGGTCAGGTTCTCCGACCCACATGAGCGCACCGCGAACGAGGGCGGACCATTGGCTGAAGCTGCCGAAGGGCTTGCCACCCATATCCGGCTGACCAGCGACGATGTAGGCGCGGAAGATGGTCAAAATGGCGCTTACGTACTCGGTCCTGTTGGTGCGTACGTACTCAAGAGGGTTAGAGGCAAACCTGCGTTCCTCCGGGCGTTCGCATCCTGGGTCCAGTCGGCACAGTAGGGAGCGGCGTACTAAATCGCCAGACAGCACCAAGTTGTTGCCGTTGGCGGACCAGAGCGCTGTGTTGGGTATTTCAACCAGGGCGGAGGCGCCAAGGGGGCGAATCTTTATTGTGTCAGCCGTAAGCGCTTGGCACAGTAGATCAGATTTTAAGACCCCTTTGAAGTTGTCCAGATCGATAAACTGGTCTCCCGACAGCAGATTGCCAATAAGACGTTTTTCAAGCTCCGCGCGATCTAGAGTCGCTGAAAGGACTACCGCGCTTCGACCTGTTGCTATCATTGACGCAATGTCCATTAAATATGATTTACCACTGCCACGCAGTGGTGCCGTTATTGCGAAAAGTGGCGTGTGGTCAAGCATAGGCCGCACAACCGTGCTGAGGATCAGAGATAAAGCGACGGCGCGGTCCACTGGTTCTACAAAATTGAATCCGGTCAGTAATTCATTGATCAAGTTTATCTTTTCTTTTGCTTCCGAATGTGTAGGATTGGCGGGAATTCTGGCATTGAGGTGATGAGCGAAATAATACTGGCTTTGTGGATCATAGCCAGGTGCGAGCAGTAGCGTGCCATCCGGACGTAGCGTTGGGCATGTCAAGACTCCCCGAAGTGCGGGCATGGGCCATAAACCAGCCCGGGCCAGGATGGAGTCGGCAACATCCTTGGGTGGGTCAGAAACTCGGAATTCTCCCTGACGGCTCATTTTTTCAAATTGGCCAAAGCGCTTTAGCACCTCTATGATAAATGGTTTTTCGACAGCTAGAATACGTACCGATTTCAGAAGTCGCTGAGAATTATTGCTTTGTGGGGATATTGGTAGTTTCGCCAGTCGGACAAGTTGCGCTCCACGCTGGAAGATTCGGTACTCAATAGGTAAATCATTTCTAGATAAAATAGTTTCACAATCATCCACAATGTCAGCTTTACCGCTTTCAATTCGGATTGTTTTCTGCTGTGTTATGGTTTTAAGACAGCGAGACTCAATTCCATAACGGAAATTGGACAGATCAGTGAAGGCAGATGGCAATATTATATTCTTCTTGATGTAGTGCATAACTTTGGTTGTGGTCCATCCTTCGTTCTCTGCGTCCGCCAAGTCCCATCCCGCTTTGACATCTTCAGGTGGTGAAACGATATGGACAGCTGTGCCAATTTTCTCCAGAGTTACCGCCACGTCCATAGCCGCCTCGTAGCCGCACTTGTCCGCATCCGGCCAGATGACGACATTCCGTCCTGCCAGCGAGGAGAATTTGGCCTTGCCCACGGCCTTCGATCCACCAGGCCAAGTCATGGCCACAGCATTTGGGAGAAGTCGTTGGGCTGCGTCCGCTGTTTTTTCTCCCCTCAC
>Ga0268359_11969_pt1 | contig 10334 bp, 12 predicted proteins | sample BioMet11_FD_194416 | JGI IMG/M metagenome (GOLD analysis project Ga0268359, IMG submission 194416) | Sewage microbial communities from Oakland, California, United States - Biofuel 11 (PacBio Assembly) | ecosystem: Engineered > Wastewater > Sewage > Unclassified | place: USA: California | collected...
TGTCCGTGAGCTGCCCGGACGAATACATGGGCGACACATCGGCGACCTGTCCAGCCGCGCGGCAAGGCTGCTGGCTCGGATTCCACCGGCGGCATCACCGAAATCCAGGCCCACGTGCCCATGGCCGAAATGCAGGAATACGCCAAGACCCTAAGCTCCATGACCGGCGGCCAGGGCGCGTTCACCTTGGTCTTCGACCACTACGAGGAATGCCCGCCGCCCACGCCGACAAGGTGATCGCCGAGCAAGAAGAAAGAAGAGTAAAGACGTGGGGCGCTGCCCCACACCCTGCCGGGGGCATGATGCCCCCCGGTCCCCCCCACGGGGGGCGTATTGATCGGACCTGCCCGCGAAGCAGTGAAAAAATTTCGGGATAAGGAAGGGGGCCGGGGGAGGGAACCCCCTTTGCAAAGGGGGTTCCCTCCCCGGTTCATGTCGCCATGGCCCCATATTCTCCTGATCGATGACGGACGCCACCCTGCGCGAGACGTTCGGGGCGCTGGTGGGCCGGTTGGGCCACGAGTTCACCTGGGCGGGGCACGCTGGTGGGACGGCCGCCGGGCCCTGGCCGACGGCCAGACGGACGTGGTGCTGCTCGACCTGCGCCTTGCCGGACGGCTACGGCTTGAGCCTGATGGCCGAGATCAAGGCCGCCGCCGGCGCGCCCGAGGTCATCATCATCACCGGCCAGGACTATCCCGAAGGCGCGGCCCTGGCCATCAAATCCGGGGCCTGGGACTACATCCAGAAGCCTGACGCCCGCACCGGTGGTCGTTGCCGCGACCCGGGCTTTGGAATACCGGGCCCAGAAGGCAGCCCGGCGGCCGCGGACGGTGCTCAAGGCGCGAGGCCATCGTCGGCAGCGGCCGCCATGTAAGAGCCTGTCTCGATCTGGTGGCCCAGGCCGCCGATTCCGACGCGGCCGTGCTCATCACCGGCGAGACCGGCACGGGCAAGGAGCTGTTCGCCCGGGCCATCCACGCCAATTCCTCCAGGGCCAACAGCAACTTCGTGGTGGTGGACTGCGCGGCCCTGCCCGAGACGCTGGTGGAAAGCGTGCTTTTCGGCCACGTCAAGGGCGCCTTTACCGGCGCGGACCGCGACCGGGACGGCCTGTTCAAGCTGGCCAACGGGGGCACGCTGTTTCTCGACGAGATCGGCGAGTTGTCCCCGGGCATCCAGAAAACGTTTCTGCGCGTGCTCCAGGACGGCCGGTTCCGGCCCGTCGGCTCCAAAAACGAGCTGCAAAGCGACTTTTCGGCTGGTGGCCGCCACCAACCGCGATCTGGTGCCATGGCCGAGAGCGGCGGCTTCCGCGAGGATCTGCTCTACCGGCTGCGCACCATCGTCATCACCCTGCCGCCGCTGCGAACCGCGTCGAGGGACATCAGCCCCTGGCCATCCACTACAATGAACCGGCTGTGCGAACGCTACCGGCTGCCGACCAAGGGCTTTTCCGAAGAATTTTTCCAGGGATTGGGCCGCCCTACACCTGGCCGGGCAATGTCCGTGAGCTGGCCAACACCATGGAGCGGGTGTGCTCCTCCAGCATCGGGGCGAGCCGGTGCTTTATCCCATGCACCTGCCGGACGAAATCCGCATCCAGGTGCTTACGGCCGACGCCGCCCAGAAAGCCACCCCCCCCCGTGAGGCCGGACCCGGCAAGCGCTGCCGCGCTGGAAGGACTATCGCCGCCGGGCCCTGGCGAGGCCGAGCAAAGCTATCTGCGGGAACTGCTGCTGGCCTGCCGGGGCAAACGTGTGGCCGGGCCTCCCAAGTAAGCGGCCTGTCGCCGTCGCGCCTTTACGATCTCTTTCGCAAATACGATCTGCTCACCCGCGCCTGACCCGGGCCGGGGAGGGCTCCCGTTTCCCCCTTTTCCCCTCGCGCGACACGCGGTCTGTACTTTTTTTCCGTAAAATTTATTCTTTTTTAGGAATTCTCTCTTTTTTTCCGTACAATTTTTTCCCGACATCCTTTGTAGATTCATTAATATCTTAAAATAATTACGTTTATTTTTTGATACTTTTTGCTTTATTGGCACATTTTTTGTTAATCTCTGATCAGAGCAGACAATACCTCCCTATTGTTCTGACCTCTCCTTCATATCCTGCGCGGGGGCTCGACCAGAGCCCCCCTTCTTTTTTTCCGATTGCGGGCCGGGGGGCATCATGCCCCCCGGCCGCCGGAGGCCTCTTCTCTTGCTTCTCCCCCGAACCTACCGCAAATCGAACGCCACCTTGACGCTGCCCGTGCCGCGCTTGTCGCAGGCCGTCCGGAAGGCTTGCCCGTACTCCGCGAGCCGGAACCGGTGGGTGAGCAGCCCGGCGCTGGGATAGTCGCCCGAGGCGAGCAGGGAGACGGCCAGCGCATAGGTCCGCACCCGGCCGCCCGGATGGCGCGGATCGGCCGCCATGGCGCAGCCCGACGAGCCGACCACGGTCAGTTCCCGAAACCACAGGCTCGACACGTCAACGTCGCGCAGCCGGGCCGTGGCCCCGACCATGACGTATTTGCCGCCGGCCCGCAGGGCGACCAGTCCGTCCGCGAAGGTGCGGCTGCCGCCCACGCAGTCGAAGACGACATCCGCCCCGCCCTCGATGTTGCCGCCGCCAAGGGTGGTGGGCACGAACCGGGCGCCGAGGCTTTCGGCCAGTTCGGCCCGGGTCCGGGCCCGCACGATGGCGTCGGCCCCCCCGGCCAGGGCCAGTTCCACCTGTTTGGGATGGCGGGCCGCCACCAGAATGCGGGCCTTGCTCCCCAGGGCACGCAGGCAGCGCACGGCGTGCTGGCCGAGGATGCCCGCCCCGATCACCAGCACCACGGCGTCGTCGGCCGGAAAATGCTCCAGCACGGGTTGCAGGGCCGAGGCCAGGGAATCGGTCAGCACGGCGTCCTCGTCGGAAAGGTTGTCCGGAAGGGGGATGAGCTTGGCGGGATGCGCGGCCGTGCGTTCGGCCATGGCCCCGCCGGCCCGCGCCGTGAAGCCCAGAAACGACCCGGCCGGCAGGTCGCCGTCCAGGAACCGCTCGCAGCGGTTGTAAGCGCCGGCCCGGCAGGAGGGGCACGGCGGCACCCCCCGCACCGCGCAGGGAAGCCCCGGCTCGACCACCACCCGGCTCCCGACCGGCAGATCGCAGCCGGGCGTCGCCTCCGCCACCGTGGCCACCATTTCATGGCCGAGGATAAACGGCAGGCTGGCGTAGGGCTCGAGCAAGGGCGATTCCAGCCCCCGGAGCAGCCCCAGGTCCGAGCCGCAGATGCCGCACAGCCGGGGGATAAGCGGCACCCAGCCCCGGGGAGGGTCGAACGGTACGTTGACCAGGGCCAACGGAGCCAAGCCGGGGAAAAAGCGGTGGGGGAAAAGCCGCGCGGCAACGGCGCAGGCCAGATACCGGGGAATGCTGCGGCGATAGAGGAGGGCTTTCATGGAAAAACTTCCTTGCGGTTAGCGGGGAGTGCTTGAAATGATATCGGAAACGCGTATACCCGGCTTGAAAGGCCCGGCGCGGCCAAGACCGCGTCGGGGGTCTGCTGGGCCTTATACCACATGGGGTCCGGCCTCAAGGACCCGCAAGGAGACGCCCATGCTGATACGGGATTGGATGAGCAACACGCCGGTCACGGCCAAGCCGAGCACCTCCATCATGAAGGCGGCCAAGCTCATGAAGGAGAACCATTTCAAGCGGCTGCCCGTGGTGGATGACGACGGCCGGCTGGTCGGCATCGTCTCCGACCGCGACATCAAGGAGGCCTCGCCGTCCAAGGCCACCACCCTGGACATGCACGAGCTCTACTACCTGCTCTCCGAAATCAAGCTGGCCGACATCATGACCAGGAAGGTCTTTACCGTCACCAGCGAGGATACCGTGGAAAAGGCCGCCGTCATCATGCTGCGCCAGAACGTCGGGGGGCTGCCCGTGGTGGATGTCGAAAACAAGGTGGTCGGCGTCATCACCGACAGCGATATTTTCAAGGTGCTGGTGTCCATCACCGGCGTGATGAGCGGCGGGTTGCAGTTCGGCTTCGAACTGTCCGACGTGGCCGGCAGCCTCAAAAGCGTCCTCGACGATCTCAAGGCCCTGGACACGCGCGTCCTAAGCATTCTCACCAACTACGACGACGCCAGCCCCGGCACCCGTCACGTCTATGTCCGCATCCAACCCGTCAGCGAAGAGCGGGGGAAGGCGGTCATCGAACGCCTCAAAGCCACCACAAACCTGCTCTATTGGGCCCGGGACGACATCTAGTCCGGCCCCGGCCGCAGCCGTCACGGCCACAGGCACTCGCCGCGCCCCGGTTTTCGCTTGCCGGCCGCGACCCTCTTTTCGCTATTCTGGGACAATCCACGGGGACGGATTTTCCATTTTCTGGAAAGCATCCCATGACACGGATCGGAAAATCTACCTGATATCATGAGCCATATCACCATTGCCAATCATCAGGGCGTCTTGTGGGCCCAGGTGGATGTCGTGCTGGCCGCCCCCCTGGCCCTGGAGCTGGAGGGCCGCCGTTCTGGAGGCGGCCGCACTCGGCCGCCAGGATGTGATCGTGCTGGACATGGGCCAAGTCCCGGCCATGGACAGCAGCGGCGTGGGCGCCCTGGTCCGCCTGCAGACCGCCCTGGCCACCAGGGGCAAACGGCTCATCCTGGCCAATCCCTTGCCTGCCGTGGCCGACGAACTGCGCCTGCGCGACTTGAGCGGCTTTTTCCTGCTCTCCTGGGACATCCATCCGGATATGGCCAAGAGGCGCTGCTTTGGCCAGCGACGCCTAAGCCCCCCCCATTGACCCTCTGGCAAGAATCGGACAGACCATGGGTGAGGTCCTCTTTGCCCGCCGGCCTGCGGGCAGGCCGGCGGCAACCCGGAAAAAAGGAGCGAAGCCATGACCGATCCCAAAGCCCTCGCGGGCGCCATTGCGGCCCTGTACCCCGAAATCGCCCGGCACGGCATCGCAGTCAGCCTGGCGGATGATCCGCGACCGATACCTGGCTGGTTGACCCTCAGCCATGGCAGCAATACCCTGTCCACCCACCTGGAACGCCAGGATGCGGAAGCCTGCCTCTTGGGCGGCACCTGCGTGGCCCTCGGCGTGCAGATCGGCCGGTTCGTGGAAAACTACTGTCTCGGCCGGGCGAATGCCCGGTCTGACCCGCAGCCAAGGGACGCCGTGCGGCGGGAACAAGGCGCGTCGCCCGGGCGGGGACGCGCTTCCGGCCTATTTGCGCAGCGCCGGCGTTTCCATGATGATTTCGCCGTCCTGATAATGGAAGATCACATCCCGGGCGCCCTCGGGCGCTTGCAGCACCGCCTCGCCGATGCCGATTTCCACGTTGGCCCCCACCATGCCCGGGACGATGACCCGGCAGGCCGAAAACCGGCGCAAAGCCGCCGGATACGACCACAGCTTTTGGAGCTGGGCCTTGAGAAGGGCCAGGTGGTTGAGCATGTGCTCCAACTGCGGACCGCATTCCGCGGCCTGCGCTTCTCCCCGGCGCATGTCCTCGTGGCAGGCCGCGATTTCCAGGAGATCCGACCGGACCAAAGCCTTCAAGTGCTGGTCCTTGTGGATGATCTCGGGATCATAGCCCAGAAGGAGCCGGGTCTGGCTCTGCCCGCCGCCGCCCAGGCGCTCGCCCACGTAGATCGCCTCGCCGCAGTAGACCTCGCCCCCGGCCAGCCGCCCCTTCACGGCCAGCTTCTCGCCGGCGAACAGGCGGCAGTGCATGCTGGCCCCCTCGATCAGGATGTTCTGTTTGGCATGCAACGAGGCGGTTTCGCAAAACCGGGCCCGCAGACTTTTGCCCGCCCGGATCGAGGCCCGGTTGCCGCCCTGGATGCCGCCCTCGCAGAGCACGTTGCCCCTGGCCGTCAGCCGGGCGGCCTCCACCGCCCCCCGGACCGTCACGTTGCGGCCGCTGACCTCGAAACCGGAACGGATGGTCCCCCCGATCAGCACATCCCCGATGGCCACGATGTTGCCGGTATGAAAATCAATGTCGCGGCCGACGGTCAGCGTCTCGTGTACGGTAATCAGGCCGCCGGCATAGGTGACATGGCCATTGACGGTGGCCAAAAGCCGCCTGGGGTCGGCCGGGTCCGGCCGGCAGCCCGCGCTGCAGGGGAAGGCCAGGGTCTCGGAAACAATGGCATTCGGGGCCGGAGCCGCTTCCGAATCCAGGTCCGCCCATTCGGCCAGCAGTTGCCCGACCACCACGTTCTGGGCGAACCCCAGATTGAACTGGTCCACACTGCCGTCTTCACGACTTTTCGGCCGGAGCCGGTGATGCCCGAAATCCGGATCAAAATGAAACTGCAACGCGTACTGCATAACCGTCCGCCGGGTTGAGGAGAAGCCGACAAGGTCGTTTCCGCATTGTTTCTTTTCTACCGATCCGCCGGAATTTATACAAGTCCGCCAGCAGCGGATTTTCGAAGTCGGTCGATCCCGCGGCGCGCCGGCCATTGACGCCCGCACGAGGTTCGTCTAGTCAGATTACTTTTAAATCATCCAAGCGCTGTCGCGCGTCCAACCTTAGAACCAGGCGGGATCTATGGAAACCCTTCGCACTCTCCCGGGCGACGACGTCCGGCAAATCATGTGGCGCTTCGCCGATCGCTTCGACCTGCAGATGGCCGTGGCCGCCGCCAGATCGGTGGCACGCGGGCTGGTGGCCCGAATGGTGGCCGACGGCGTGCGCCATACCCACGAATGGACGCCCGAAAAAGCCCAACTCCTGGAAGCCTTCGATGCCTCCGGCATCACCAGCGTCTTCCTCGACCCCTCCCAGGGCGGTTTCATCGAGGGCCCCAAGAACATGGCCCTGGCCCTGGTCGCCTTCGAACTGTCCTGGGTCGACGCCGGCGCCGCCACCTGCTCCCTGGCCGGCAATCTGGCCCTCTCCCCCATCCACGAACGCGGTACGCCCGAACAGCGCGACCATTATATGAGCCTTTGCGCCCCCACTCCGGGCCAAACGCCCTGGCGCGGCGCCTTCGCCCTGACCGAAGCCCTGCCCTACGTCGGCGTGGACACCGGCGTCCTGTGCGGCAAGGTCCGCATCGACTCCTGGGAAGACGGCCAGGAACCCGTGCTTGCCGTGGAAAAACGCGGCCGCTTCATCACCGGCATGGACTTCGCCAATTTCGCCACCGTGGCCGTGGACACCGACGACCCGCGCATCAAGTCCTCCTGCATGATCATTCTCGAAGAGACCGATCCCGGTACCTTCGACCGGGGCGCGCCCACCCTCAAAATGGTCCACCAGCTCTCCTCCACCCGCGATCCGGTCTTCTCCATGAAGGTGCCGGCCAGCCGCATCATCGGCGGCTACACGGTGAAGGACGGCGCGATCGTCCCCAACGTCTCCCACTCCGAGATCATCGCCTCGGTGTTCCACCGGACCCGGGTGCCCGTGGCCCTGATGACCACCGCCAAGCTCCTGTCGGCCGTCGAACCGGTCATCCGCTATCAGCGGTCCCGCTTCCGCGGCGGCGACGCCTGCGCCGAAAATACGCCCAAATTCGAACTGGGCCTGCAGCAGCGCCAGGACGCCGTCATCCGGCTGGCCGAAGTCTGGGCCGCCGGCGAGGCCGGCGCATCCCTCGGCTTCGCCACGGCCCGCCTGTTCGACCGGCTCGATCCCACCGAAAAGGCCAAGGAAAGGCCCTGGCCGACAAGGGCATCTCCGGTATGCGCGCCCAGCTCTCGGCCCTCAAAAAGCTGCTGCCCCTGTCCGTGGAATACATCAACCTGCTGTTTGCCCCGGAAGCCGACCGCGACGCCGACCGCTTCGCCGCCCTCGACGCCGATCCGGTGGTCAAATACCAGGCCCTGGAGGCCGAGGCCGGCGTCCTGTGCCCGGCCTGCAAGCTCTGGAACACCGGCCACGGCGCCACCGTCATGCGCGAGGCCGTGGCGCTGATGGGCGGCTACGGCATCACCGAGGACTGCCCCGGGTTCCTGTTCCACAAGTGGAACGACACCCAGCTCGAAGCCACCTACGAAGGCCCGGAATGCGTCCAACGCCGCCAGCTCTCCATCACCATGGCCAGCGATCTTTTCCGGGTCTATCTGGACAAATCCGTCAGCGAAATGGAAACCGTGGCCGCCGCCCATCCCGAAACCGGCGCCGCCACCGTGGCCGCCGGCCTGGCTCTGTGGCGCCATACCCTGGACTTCCTAAACGTCAACAAGGACGCCGACGGCAAAAAACTCTACCACAACAACCGCCAGGCCGTGACCTTCCCCCTGTCCGACGCGTTGTGCCCGCTTCTGGCCGGACGGCTTTTCATCCTCGACGTGCTGGAGCTCGCGGCCAAGGGTCCGGACAATCCGGTGGTGGCCGAAGGTTTGCCCGGCTATCTCGCCTTTTACGGCGACCTGACCCGCATCCAGGCGGCGCAGGCCGCCGGCGAAGCGGCCCGCATCTGCGCCGATCTCGTCCACGGCTACGCCGTGCCCGGCACCGATTGCCGGGAATTCGACACCCTGCGCACCGCCGTGGACAAGACCCTGACCGGCCTCGGCGCCGCCCGCGAACGGGCCGGCGAAGCCCTGACCCCAGGTGATGATTCCCGAGGCGCTCGATTACCCGATGTAAGAAAAGAACCGGGCGCCGCCCCGGACCCTGGGGGGGGATAATCCCCCCCGGTCCCCCGTACGGGAAAGGCATGGCCGCGTGAACATCCCCGCACCCGGCCGCATGATAAAGTTTTTGGGGAAGGAGAGGGTCCGGGGAGGGAACCCCTTTTTTGCAAAAAGGGGTTTCCCTCCCCCGGTTCTCCCCCGCCCCTCCCCCTCATAGACCTCAAGGAGGCGCGTATGGACGACAATCGCCAGACCATGGAAGCGGACATCGTCTGCGTCGGCTTCGGCCCGGCCATGGGCGGATTTCTGACCACGTTGTCCAAGGGACTGGTCAAGGAGGACGGCAGCCCGGTCGTGGAGAGCGCCGTCATGCCGGGCATGCCGCTGCAGGTCATCTGCTACGAGCGGGCCGACGATCCGGGGCTGGGCGTTTCCGGCGTCGTGACCGGGGCGCGGGCCATCCGGGAGACCTTCCCCGGCCTCAAACCGTCCGACGTGCCCATGTGTTCCCGGATCACCGAGGAAAAAGTCGTCTATCTGCTCGACCCCGTCGGCGCCAGCCGCCGGCCGTGGCTCATGCGGGCCAAGGACAAGGTGATCCGAAGCCTTGGCGACCGCCTGCCCTTCTCCCACGACGACGCCGTGGAGCTGCCCTACATCCCGCCCTTCTGCAAAAACACGACGGCCTCACCTTCTCCATCGGCCAGTTCAACCAATGGGTGGCCAACGAGGTCATGGCCGGCGGCGTGGCGCAAATCTGGCCCGCCACGCCGGTGGCCGCGCCGCTGATCGAAAACCGCAAGGTCGTGGGCGTGCGCCTGGCCGACCAGGGTGTGGACAAGAAGGGTGCCCCCGAAGCCGCCTACATGCCCGGCCTGGACGTGCGCGCACCGCTGACCGTGGTCGGCGACGGCCGGTCGGCCCGGTCGGCCGGGCCATCGACCGGGCGCGCGGCCTGCCCGAAGGCCATCACCAGCGCGACTTCGCCATAGGGATGAAGCTGGTCGTTGACCTGCCCGCCGACTGCCCCTGGAAGGAAGGCACGGTCATCCACACCATCGGCTATCCGGAACCGGAAATTTTCGGCTTCCTCTACGTGCTGCCCGGCAATGTCGCCTCGCTCGGCATCTTCGTGCCCTCCTGGTTCGACAATCCCGTGCGCACGGCCTACCGCTACCTCCAGCACTGGATGCAGCATCCCTATCTCTGGAAAAATCTCAAGGGCGGCACCCTGCGCTCCTTCGGGGCCAAAACCCTCCAGGAAGCCGGCCGAGGCGGCGAACCCTACCTGGCCGGCGACGGCTACGCCCGCATCGGCGAGGGCTCCGGCACCACCAACGTGCTCACCAACTCCGGCGTGGACGAGGCCTGGGCCTCGGGCGTCATCCTGGCCAAGGCCGTGCTCGAACTGCTCGCCGCCGGCAAGCCGTTTACCGGCGAGAACCTGGAAGCCACCTACGTGGCCAAACGCCGGGCCTCCTGGCTCGACGCCGAAGCCCAAAAAGCCGCCCGCGCCCGGGAAGCCTTCTCCCTGGGCTTCGTTCCCGGCGTCATCGGCATGGGCCTGGCCGGCCTGACCGGCGGACGCCTCTGCTGGCCCGCCGCCTCCAAGCCGACCCATCAGCGCATCCCGAGCATCGAAGACTACTACCGCGGCCGCATAAGCCCGGCCACCATCGAAGCCGTCCGTCAGGAAGCCACGGCCAAAGGCCAGTCCCTGCACGACGCCCTCATGGACAAAG
>Ga0268359_11899_pt1 | contig 10330 bp, 9 predicted proteins | sample BioMet11_FD_194416 | JGI IMG/M metagenome (GOLD analysis project Ga0268359, IMG submission 194416) | Sewage microbial communities from Oakland, California, United States - Biofuel 11 (PacBio Assembly) | ecosystem: Engineered > Wastewater > Sewage > Unclassified | place: USA: California | collected...
GGAACAAAAGCACGTCCGCCTCGGCGGGGGATGCCGCTAGTCTCAACTCTCGGACATGACCTGATCAAGGTGGCCAAGAAAGAGATCGTGGCGAATCCCCGGCGACAAGAGCGTAACGAGCCGCGCGTTGGATGAGCACGTCGATTCATGCTCGGAAATATTACTCTGATTGTGGTGGTGACGGTGGCCGCTGCGGCAGAAGGCGTGAACAGACCGATCGGCATCAACCTGAGAGCAGCTTCGACGTGCCACTCTACGGTAAGACGGTTTGCCATCGTGGCCCCTTTGATCGCATTGGCCGTGCTCTTTGGCCTGTCGCGCTCGCGAGTGGAAGAGCCAAGCTGTTAAGCGAGCCGTCGCCGCTGGGCGAGAAGGCTGCAGTTTCTTTGGGTATGCGAGATTTCTCGAAATCCCATTCCAAAACAGCTGCGGACGCATATCCAAAGGCGAGAAGTCCTTGGATATGCGTCCGCGGCCGCTTCACAACGACGAAGGGTCATCCCGCTTGGTATGCCCGGGCTGCGTCCAAGACCATCTCACTCACGGTGGGATGGGGGTGGATCGTGGCGGCGACGTCTTTTGCGGTGGCACCGAGGTGGATGGCAAGCGCGAGCTCGGCCACGAGGTCGGTCGCTCGAGGGCAGACAAGCTGTGCGCCCAACACCTGGCCGGTCGTCTCGTCGCAGACGAGTTTGACGTAGCCCATCTCGCTTCCCTCCACGAGGCATTTGGCGTTGGCGCCCACGACCTGCTTGGTGCAACGTACCGAGAAGCCCGCAGCCTTTGCCTCGTCGGCGGTACGTCCGACCGATGCCACCTCGGGAGAGGTGTAGACGCAACTTGGTATCACGGCCTCGTCCACCGGCGGCTCCTCGCCGCAGATGACGGCCACGACGTTGCGAGCCTGCGCCGATGCCACGTGAGCGAGCTGAACGGTATGGGCTCGGACGTCACCGATGGCATAGAGGTGGGGAATGCTCGTCAGCCCAGCGGCGTTCGTTACCACGGCTCCCCGCTCGAGCACGGGTTCGGCCCCTGGTACGAAGAGTCCTTCGGTGGCCGCCTTGCGGCCTGTCGCCATGAGCACCGCCTCGCCGCGTGCCTCGAGGGTTTTGCCGTGCTTGTCCGCGTAGGTCACGGCCATATCTCCCGGCTCGCCCGTGATGGCGCACACCCGCGCCCCGGTCTCGATGGTCACCCCGCACCGCTTCAGGAGCATGGTGACGCGCTGCGAGATCTCGCGGTCCATAGGCGGTAGGATGCGCTCCATGGCCTCGAGTATCGTGACCCTGCAACCAAGGTTCGCATAGATCTGGGCGCACTCCACGCCGATCACGCCCCCGCCTATGATGACGAGCGAGCGTACGTCAAGGCCCGCACCCTCCAGAAGGTCGTCGCTCGTGTCGACACCTGCGAGGTCGAAGCCCGTCACGAGTATGTGGCTGGGTTGCGCGCCCGTGGCGAGAATGACGTCTCCGGCCTCGAAGGTCTCGCCGGTACAGGTGATGGTCCCTCCCATACCCACCTGGGCGCGTCCGTGCACCACGCATATCCCGTCATCATGCACGAGCTTCTCCACGCCCGTGCGGAGACCCACCACGACGTCATCCTTGCGGGCATGCATGGCAGCGAAGTCGTATGACACGGCCTCGCAGGTGATGCCAAGCCCCTCGGCTCCGTGCATGTTTGCGTAGGCCTGGGCGGCATGGATGAGCGCCTTCGTGGGGATGCATCCGCGATTGAGACAGGTGCCACCTAGGAGACTGGCCTCGAAGAGCACCACGGAGCGCCCCCGTCTCGCGGCCTCATGCGCCGCCGTGTACCCGCCGGGACCTCCGCCAACGATCGCGATGTCATAGCGCATGGTCATCCTCCTCCACGTGCGTCGCCAGTCCGGCGAGGTCCTTCGCCATCCGAAGGGACATCCCCGCGCCCCTCACGAGCGCCTCGGTGATGCTCGTCGTCTCGATCGGTACGCCCATGAGCGCCCGTGGCGCCGCGTCCAGCTCATCGGCGTCGAGACCGTCGGACCAGAGTGCGGCGCGGGTGATGGTGCCGTCCGTCTCGGCAAGTTCCAGTCGCGCCATGCCCCAGCCGAAGCGGGCCTCGTGCGAGGTGTCGAAGGACCGTCCGTCCTTGTCGAGCCATGCACGTGAGGCGAACCGTGCCGTTGCGGCCCGGAGCCTGTCCTCGCCGACGTCGGCCACCCGGAGCTCTTCGGCATGCCCGCCGTGAACCTCCTCGAAGGCCTCGCGAAGTGCCGTGGCAAGGATTCCCACGGACAGGCTGGGTACGAGTTCGCACAGGTTGCACACGCGCGAGCGCACGGAGCGCACGCCCTTGTCCCGCAACTTGAGCGGGGAGACGCGCAGGTAGCGGGAGAGGGGCTCCGTGTCTACCGCCACCATGAGGGTGCCGTGGTGGTAGCTCTTGTCGCCCGTGTGGTAGTAGGCGTGACCGGAGAACTTGCGGCCATCTGCGGTGAGGTCGTTGCGCCCGGTGCGTTTGGCGTCAACGCCCACCCTGCGCACGGCCCGCAGGATGGTCTCGGTCTGGGAGGAGACGTCAAAGTCGGCGGTGGGCACGAGGAAGGTGAAGTTGAGGTTTCCGAGGTCGTGATAGACGGCACCTCCGCCCGAGAGGCGACGGGCGAGGTGCCCGCCGTCCGCCTCCAACGCCGCCACGTCGCACTCGTCGCGGGCGTTCTGGTTGCGGCCGATGACGACGGTCCTCTGGTTCTGCCACAGGTAGAGGATGCACTGGCCCGGCACCACGTCATGCAGCAGGCACTCCTCCAGCGCGATGTTGCGGTAAGGGGAGGTGCCGTCGGCCCCTATGATGGAGATGCTCTCGATCACCGAACCTTCCCCTCGTCTGAGAACTTATGGCGAAGCCTGGGGTGGCGTGCTGCCTCGACCTCATTCGGACGGCCGATCGCGCAGGTAAAGGGGGCACCGTGGAGCCTCTCGCCATCCTCGTGCGCCTCGTCCAGGATCTGGAGCATGGCAGTGACGAACTCGTCGAGGGTGGTCTTGTCCTCGGTCTCGGTGGGCTCGATCATGAGAGCCTCGTGCACGATGAGCGGGAAGTACATGGTGGGCGGATGAATCCCGAAGTCAAGCAGACGCTTGGCCACGTCCATGGCCGAGACGCCCGTCTCGTCCCTGAGCGGACCCACGTCGATTACGAACTCGTGCATGCAGGAGTCGCCGAAGGGTACGAAATAGCTGTCCTGTAGGCGTCTCAGCACGTAGTTGGCATTGAGGACCGCATTGGTCGACGCCTCGGAGACGCCCTTCGCGCCGAGCGTCTTGAGATAGGCGAGGGCGCGTACCACCACGAGGAAGTTGCCGTAGAATCCGCGGACCCTCCCCATGGATGTCTCGGGCTGCGAGAACGCGTACGTGTCGTCCTGACGTACCACGACGGGGCCGGGAAGGTACTTCGCGAGGAAGCCCTTGCAGCCCACGGGTCCCGATCCCGGGCCGCCGCCGCCATGCGGCGTGGAGAAGGTCTTGTGCAGGTTCACGTGGGTGCAGTCGAAGCCCATGTCACCAGGGCGCGCCTGGCCCATGATGGCGTTGAGGTTCGCGCCGTCGTAGTAGCACAGACCGCCCGCCTCGTGCACGATGCGACAGATCTCGATGATGTTGGGGTCAAAGAGGCCGAGCGTGTTGGGGTTGGTGAGCATGAGGCCCGCCGTATCGGACCCGACGGCCGCACGAAGCGCGTCGAGGTCGACGCCACCTTGGGCGTTGGATGCCACCGAGACCACGGTAAAGCCCGCCATGACTGCCGATGCCGGGTTCGTGCCATGCGCGGTGTCGGGAACGACGATCTTGGTGCGGTTCGTTTCCCCACGCTCTCTGAGATAGCGGCGAATGAGAAGGAGGCCGGTGTACTCGCCGTGGGCACCTGCCGCCGGCTGCAACGTCATGGCGTCCATGCCGAGAATCTCCTGGAGGTCTCGCTGGGTCTCCCACATGACCGCGAGGCAACCCTGCGTCGTTTCGACGGGCTGGAGCGGGTGGATGTCGGCGAAGCCGGGTAGCGCCGCGATCTCCTCGTTGACGTGCGGGTTGTATTTCATGGTGCACGATCCGAGCGGGTAGAAGCCGTCGTTCACGCCGTGCGTCTGCCGGGCGAGCTCGGTGTAGTGGCGACTGAGGTCGACCTCGGAGAGCTCGGGCAGACGTGGTGTCGTGGCGCGCAAGAGCGACTCGTCAAATTTGACCGCGGGTACGTCGAGCTCGGGTATGAGGGTCGCCCGGCGACCGGGCACGCTGCGTTCGAAGAGGAGCCTCATCGTGCGCTCACCTCCCCAAGGGCAGCGACCAGCGCGTCTATCTGGCATCTCGTGTTCATCTCGGTGCAGCACCAGAGGATGCCGCCATCAACGGGAAGTCCCGCGAGGATGTCCCTTCCGGCCAGTGCGGAGACGAGTTTGTCGGCATCCGTCGGGCATTCGGTCAGGAACTCGTGGAAGAAGGGGCGTGCGCTGCGCAGCGAGAAGCCCGTCACGTCCGCAAGCTGCTCGGCAAGGTAGTGTGCGTGTGCGGCGCTGGACTCGGCCACCTGGCGGATGCCCGAGGGGCCCATGGCGGCGAGGTAGACCGAGGCGGTCATTGCGCAGAGCGCCTCGTTGGAGCAGATGTTGGACGATGCCTTCTCGCGACGGATGTGCTGCTCGCGGGCCTGCAGCGTGAGCACATAGCAGCGATTTCCGGTGGCATCCGTGGTCTCGCCCACCATGCGGCCGGGCAGCTTGCGCATGAGCTCGCGCCGCGCGCACATGATGCCGAGGTAGGGGCCGCCAAAGGAGAGGGGAAGGCCAAGCGGTTGCCCCTCTCCCACGGCGATGTCCACGCCCATCTCGCCGGGCGTCCGCAACATCCCGAGGGCGATGGGGTTGAAGCCCATGACCGTCTTGGCACCATGGTCGTGGGCGGTCGCGACGATCGTCTCCACGTCCTCGATCACGCCGTAGTAGTTGGGGCTCTGCACATAGACGGCGGCGGTGTCGTTCCCCGTAGCGGTCGCGAGCGCATCGGTGTCCGTGGAGAGGTCCGCTGCGGGAGGCACCACGGTCACATGGACGCCGCGACTCTCGCAGTAGGTCTTTACGACGGTGATCACCTGCGGATTCGTGGTACCGGAGAGTACGACGCCCGTGCGCGTCCGGTCCTTGCACATGAGCACGGCCTCGGCTGCGGCGGTGGCGCCGTCGTAGACGGAGGCGTTTGAGCTGTCCATGTCCGTGAGCTCGCAGATCTGCGTCTGGTACTCGAAGATCGACTGCAGCACTCCCTGGCTTATCTCGGCCTGGTAGGGGGTGTATGCGGTGACGAACTCCTCCTTCGACGTGACGGAGGTCACGATGGCCGGGACGTAGTGACGATACGCGCCCGCACCGCGAAAGACGCTCGGGAAGCGCACGTTCTCGTCCGCGAGCGCCTGCATCTGCGCACGGACCTCCATCTCGGAAAGACCGGTGGGAAGGTCGAGATGCGCGACGCGCGCCTCGGGAGGTATGACGGCGAAGAGTTCGTCTACGGAGGAGAGTCCGCAGGCCGCGACCATCTCCGCGCGCTGCTCCTCGGTATTGGGCACATAGCTACCCATGGGCTACTCTTTCTCACAGAACGCGACGTAGGCTGCGGCGTCAAGAAAATCCTCGACCTCGGAGACGCCTTCGATCCGCGCGATCCAAGCCTCGTACGGCGTCTCGTTGATCATCTCGGGTGAATCTGCCAGGGCCTCGTTGACCTCGGAGACGGTTCCCGTGACGGGGGAGAACACGTCGGACACGGCTTTGACCGATTCGACATCGCAGAGGGTCTCGCCGGCAATCACGCGGTCACCCTCCTGGGGCAGGTTGACGAAGACGAGGTCACCGAGGGCATCCTGGGCATAGTCGGTGAGCCCTATCGTATACGTGCCGCCCTGCTCCGATATCCACTCGTGGGACGTCGTGTACCTGAGGCCTTCGGGAACGTGTGCCATGGTCGTACCTCTCTCTGGGCTGATGGTTCGTGGCGGATGCTATGCGTGCTTGTAGAAGGGCATGTGGACGATGCGTGCGGTGACGCGGTGGCCGCGGACGTCGACCTCCATCTCGGTACCCGTCGTGGCGCAGGTGACATCGACGATGGCCATCGCGATGGCCCGTCTGAGGTGTGGGGCAAAGGTGCCTGATGTGGTGGTACCGATATGCCTGTCGCCCACGTAGACATCCTGATGCTCACGGATGATGCCCCGGCCCGTGGCCACGAGACCCACACGGATGCGACTGGGCGCGCCCGTGGCGACAAGCGCATCCCGGCCGATGAACTCATCCTTGGCGAACTTGACACAAAAGCCGAGACTGGCCTCGAGTGGCGTGGTCTGGTCATCCATCTCGTGTCCGTAGAGCGGCATCGAGGCCTCGAGGCGCAGCGTGTCTCGAGCACCGAGCCCGCAGGGGAGAAGGCCGAACCCCTCTCCCGCCCCACGTATGGCCCCCCAGAGCGTGACGGCGTTCTCTGCCGAGGTGTAGATCTCATAGCCAAACTCGCCCGTGTAGCCGGACTGGGAGACGAGACAGTCCGTACCCGCCACGCTTACGTGGCGCACGAAGGAGTAGTACTTCTCAGGAAGCCGGGTGGGGTCCGCGATTCTGGAGAGGATGTCGCGTGATCGCGGACCTTGGAGCGCGAGCTGAGCGATGCCGTCGGAGACGTCCTCGACGACCGTGCCGGGAAGAGCGTTGGCGGCCATGTGCGCGACGTCCTTCTCGCGATTGGCGGCATTGACCACCACGAAGTACTCCTCATCACCAAACTTGTAGACGATGAGGTCATCAATGCAGCCCCCACACTCGTTGCAGAGGATTCCGTAGCGCATGCGCCCCGTCCCGAGCGTCGCGTAGTCGTTCGTGATGAGGTGGTTGATGCTTGCAAGGGCCGTGGAGCCGGAGAACATGACCTCGCCCATGTGCGAGACGTCGAAGAGCCCCGCCTGCGTGCGCACGGCCTCGTGCTCCGCGAGAATGCCGGTGGGATATTGCACGGGCAGCAGGTAGTCCGCGAATGGGACGATCTTGCCACCTTCGGATACGTGCACCTCGTACAGCGGGGTTTTCTTCTCCATACGTGACCTCTCTCGCGCACAAAAAAGGACAGGTAGCACGTGGTGTGAACTTCATGCACCTGTGCCCTTGTCCTTAACCTGAAAGATTCTCCGCGTTAGCGGATTGCTTCTTCGGTGGCGTGTTGCGCCTTTCCAAGGTCTCGTCGAGAATCGGTCCTTTTGCCTGAGAGTTCCTGCTTCCCCTTCGGCTCCGCGGACACGCCGCGGCCTCTCCCGATCCCGTCATCCGAGGTATTCGATTTTCTTGGGCCTCAGTATAGCCATGCGAGCAACGTGTGTCTCCGGCGCGTCCGCAAAAGGTGTCCGGTTTCTCTCGATGGGCTTCCCTAGTTCACGCCATACCGTGCGTAGTAGCGGTCGAGCGCCAGCTTGGTCGTGTCGTCGATGACTATGCGGCCATCGACCTCGTGGTTGTGCAGCGCATCTGTGACCTCGGCCATGTCGACGATGGCGGAGGTGGGAAAGCCATAGCGGTCTGAGATCTCGTCGATGGCCGCCTTCTTGCCACCCTTGCCGACCTCCATGCGGTTAAGTGAGACCATGAGGCCAACGACCTCTACGTTCGCGGCGGCCTTGAGCTTGGGGAAGGTCTCCTCGATGGATTTGCCCGAGGTGGTCACGTCCTCGACCATGACGACGCGGTCGCCGTCGGCCAGGGTCGCGCCGAGCAGGTTGCCCTTGTCGGCACCGTGGTCCTTGGCCTCCTTGCGGTCGGAGCAGTAGCGCGCCTCCTTGCCGTAGAGCTCGTCGAGACCGATGCAGGTGATGACGGCCAGGGGAATGCCCTTGTAGGCGGGCCCGAAGACCACGTCGAAGTCGAGACCAAAGCTGTCGTGGATCGCACGGGCATAAAAGAGGCCCAGGCGATGTAGCTGATCCCCGGTGACGTAGGCCCCCGCGTTCATGAAGAACGGGGACCTGCGACCGCTCTTGAGCGTGAAGTCGCCAAACTTGAGAACATCGCTCTGGACCATGAACTCGATGAAATCGTGCTTGTAGTCTTTCATTGCTGACCTCTCGTCTCGTGTGCTCAGATACAGGATTCTATCCGAGAACGGACCTTTGGGCCACGTCCTCGAGAACGGAGACGAGTCGTTCCAAGCCGTCACGGTCGGCAGAGGAGAAGCGACCGAGAACAGGGGAGTCCACATCGAGCACCGCGACCACATGACCGTCGAGGTGGAGGGAGACCACGATCTCGGCCACGCTCATGGAATCGCAGGCGATGTGGCCGGGGAACGCATGGACGTCGGGCACGACGATCGTCTCGCCAGTGGCGGCAGCCCTTCCGCAGACGCCGCGTCCGAAGGGGATCCGCGCACATGCGAGACGTCCCTGAAAGGGGCCGACCACGAGTTCGGACGATCCGTCGGTGGCATCGCGGGCAAGGTAGAAGCCTGCCCAGTTGAGATCGGGGAGTGCGTCCATGACAAGCGCGGTCGTGTTGGCCAGAAGGGCAATCCAGCCCGCGTCCTCCTCCGCGAGCGAACGGACCTGCTCGGCCAGAAGTGCGTAGTCGGTCATGCGAGGAGCTCCAGTCGACGAGGTGCGGAATGCTTCCATTGTCGCGCATTGGAGAGCCAAGATCTTGGATATGCGGGGCAGCTTGTTTTGAGACACTTTTTCAAGCGAAGTGGCATATCCAAAGTCGAGCAGGTCTTTGGATATGTGGTTCATATCGTATGATGGCGATGACGCGTGCCTCGTCCTCATGTCAGGGCCTCCGATTTGCGGTACTGTTGAGCGGTTGACGAAGGGCGGCGGGACCGTCCGCACGCATCCGTTCGAGAGGGGTCCGCATGGACCGTAACACCATTGCTTCTCTCTACGCCGACGAGCCCAGCGACACGAGCGTCACCGTGGCGGGTTGGGTCCGTTCGGTGCGCGACATGAAGAACTTCGGTTTCGTCACGCTCAATGATGGCAGCTGCTTCAAGGACCTGCAGGTGGTCATGGGCCGCGACAGCCTGCCGAACTATGACGAGATCGCCGCGGTGGGCGTAGGTTCCGCCCTCGTGTGCGTGGGTACGCTCGAGTTCACGCCCGACCGCCCGCAGCCCTTCGAACTCAAGGCCGACACGATCGTGGTGGAGGGTGCCTGCGCTCCCGACTACCCCATGCAGAAGAAGCATGCCACGCGCGAGTTCCTTCGTACCCAGCAGCACCTGCGCAGTCGTACCAACCTCTTTCGCGCGGTGTTCCGCGTGCGCAGCGTGGCGGCCTTCGCCATCCATCGCTTCTTTCAGGAGCGCGGGTTCGTGTACGTCAACACGCCGATCATCACCACGTCGGATGCGGAGGGCGCGGGTGAGATGTTCCGTGTGACCACGCTCGACATGGCCAACGTGCCCAAGAATCCCGACGGCAGCGTCGACTACTCCCAGGACTTCTTCGGCCATGCCGCCAACCTGACCGTGTCCGGTCAGCTTCAGGCGGAGAACTTCGCGTTGAGCTTTGGTGACGTCTATACCTTTGGTCCGACGTTTCGTGCCGAGGACTCCAACACGCGTCGCCACGCGGCGGAGTTCTGGATGGTAGAGCCCGAGATGGCCTTCTGCGACCTGCACGATGACATGGACGTCGCCGAGGCCATGCTCAAATACGTGATCCGCTACGTCATGGAGGCCTGTCCCGACGAGCTCGCCATGCTCAACAAGTTCGTGGACAAGGGCCTTCTCGAAAGGCTCGATCATGTGGCGTCCTCTGACTTCGCCCGCGTGAGCTATACCGATGCGGTGGGGATTCTCGAGGAGGCGCAGGCTGCGGGCCGCACGTTCGAGTATCCCGTAAGCTGGGGCGTGGACCTCCAGACCGAGCACGAGCGCTTCCTCACCGAGGAGCACTTCAGGAAGCCGACGTTCGTGACCGACTATCCCGTGCAGATCAAGGCCTTCTACATGCGTCTCAACGATGACGGTAAGACCGTGGCCGCGGCAGACTGCCTGGTCCCGGGTATCGGTGAGATCATCGGAGGCTCCCAGCGCGAGGACCGCCTCGACGTGCTCGAGCGTCGCATCAGCGAGACGGGGATGGACCCCAGAGCAGTTCCAGGTACTATCTCGACCTGCGCAGATACGGCGGATGCCATCACGCGGGCTTGGGCTGGGCTTCGAGCGCCTGGTCATGTACCTCACGGGCGTAGACAACATACGCGACGTCCTGCCGCATCCCCGCACCGTGGGCAGCGCTGACTTCTGATGGC
>Ga0268359_10348_pt1 | contig 10319 bp, 9 predicted proteins | sample BioMet11_FD_194416 | JGI IMG/M metagenome (GOLD analysis project Ga0268359, IMG submission 194416) | Sewage microbial communities from Oakland, California, United States - Biofuel 11 (PacBio Assembly) | ecosystem: Engineered > Wastewater > Sewage > Unclassified | place: USA: California | collected...
AAACCCATGGACCCCAATCCCATGGACGAAACAGGCCGCTGCCCCTGTCTGTAGCAAAAGGCCAGGTGCCCGGCCGTGTTGCAACGGCTGGTGGAAGAGACCACCACGGCGTCATCTGCCGAGGCGGCACGGCCCACAGCCGCCGTCAAGCCGGTAAAGGTCGGTTCCACGCAGGGGGGCCGCCCTGCTTTTCTTCCAGCAGGGGAAACCGGCAACGCAAACCGGTGCAGAATTCGCGCCATTCAGCGGCGACCTGCCGGGGCTGCTCGGGCAGCGCGGCCAGCAGCCGTTCAAGAAAACTGCCGCACATCGCCGCGCACGCGTACAACATCGGGCATGTCCAGTTTGTCCATCTCCGCCGCGTCCAGGTCCACAACGACCTTGGCAGCCCGCCTGGCAAAATTGCGTTCAGAAAAGGCCGTTATCATGTTGTCCAGACGCGAACCCAGCACCAGCAAAAAATCCGCCGCCTGCGTGATCATGTTGGCATAACGGGGGGCCTGCAGCCCCGGGCTGCCAAAAAACAGCCTGTCGTCGCCGTCCATAATGCCCAGCCCGCGCCAGCTCGCGGCCACAGGCGCGCCCAGCCGCCGCGCCAGGGTGCGGAACAGATCCTCAGCGCCGGAGGCGGCAACGCCGTGCCCGGCATAGAGCAAAGGTCTGCGGCAGGTTGCAAGCTTATGCAGCACTGCCGCCACGCCCTTGTCCAAAACGCAAACATCGGGGGTGAAGCTGCACGGCCATGTCGTCCGTGCACCAACCTGCCTCGCACGAAGGGTCAAACAGCGGCAGGGTCGGCACGTCGACCATGGCGCTCTGCACATCCAGCGGAACATCGACCCACACCGGGCCGCGACGCCCGTGCGCGGCAATGTACAGGGCCTTTTGCAGCTCAAACAGGGTCTGCTGGGGGTCGTCCACCCGCACGGCATACTTGGTCACAGGCCGGGCCATGGAAACAATGTCGTTTTCCTGCGCGCCAAACTGCCGCACCTTGCGCAGCGAAGCAAAGTCAGCCGTCTTTACCTGGCCGGAAATAAAGATTAGCGGGGTGGAATCCACATAGGCCGCAGCGCAGCCGGTCAGCGCATTGGCGCCGCCAGGGCCGGTGGTCACAAGGCAGGCTCCCAAACCGCCGCACTGCATGGCGTAGGCCTGGGCGGCAATGGCTGCGGCCTGCTCGTGGTGGCAGCACACATGCCGCAGATCGCTTGTTGCCAGCGCGTCCATCAGGTACATGATGCCCCCGCCGCTGAGCATGAACACGTGCTTCAGACCCTGGCGGGACAGTTCGTTCATCATCACATCGGCAACGCGCAGTTTCACAGTTCCCCCAGTGCAGAGCAAATGATGGTTACGGTACGTTTGACCAGCGTAAAATAAAAGAAATTTCAGTGCCTAGCGGGCGACATCGGCGCGCCATGCGTCAATGCCGTACACGGCCCGCACGGCGTCGTCCCACTGTCCCCGCAGGGTCAGCAGACAGCGCAGCACGTCGCGCACGGCCCCGTGGCCGCCGCAACGCGGCGCGACATAGTTGGCCACAGCCCTGACCTCGGGGCAGGCGTCCCTGGGGCAGCCCACAAAACACGCCAGCTCCATGGCGGCGTAATCGTTGAGGTCGTCGCCTATATATGCCAGATGCTCCCTGCCAAGGCAGTTTTTTTCCATAAAATCAAGCAGCCAGCGGCGCTTGCCGGTCACGTTCTGCTGCAGGATGTCCACCTGAAAATCGGCCGCGCGCCTCTGCACGGCGACGCTCTCGCGGCTGGTGAGAACAACCAGCGCAATCCCTGCCCTGCGCGCCGCAAAAAGCCCCGCTCCGTCCCGTGTGCAAAAGGTCTTGAGCTCGTTGCCGGTGGCGTCGTAGCAGATGCCGCCGTCGGTAAGGGTTCCGTCCACATCAATGACCACATGGCTGATGCTTATGGGCGAGCAGAGCATGGCGCGGTGCAGCAGCATCATTTATGCTCCTCAAGCAGCGTCAGCAGAGAATCAGCGGCGTAGCGCAGCATTTCTTCCGTCAGGCCCGGCCATACGCCCAGCCAGAACCCGCGCTCCATGATGGCGTCCGAATTGGTCAGCGCCCCGTCGCAACGGTAAGTGCGCCCCTGCATAAAGGGCTGACGCACGGCGTTGCCCGCAAAAAGCAGGCGTGTGCCGATGTGCCGGGCCTCCAGCCCCCGCAGCAGCTCAAGCCGCGCTACTGGAGCGCCCTGCCGCAAAATGACGGGAAACCCGAACCACGACGGCTCGGCCTGCGGCGGCAACTGCGGCAAGTCAAACCACGGGCAGCCGGCAAGCCGCCCGTGCAGGTATGCGTAGTTGCGGCGGCGGGCCTCGACGAAGCCTGGCAGGCGGCGCATCTGCGCCACACCGCAGGCAGCCGCCATGTCTGTCATCTTAAGGTTGTAGCCCGCGTGCGAGTACACATATTTGTGGTCATAGCCCTGAGGCAGGTCGCCGTACTGGCCGTCGTACCTTTTGCCGCAGGCGTTGTCCTGCCCAGGGCGGCAGTGGCAATGACGGCCCCAGTCACGGAACGACTCCATGGCGCGGGCAAGCCGGGGATCATTGGTAAATACGGCCCCACCCTCGCCCGTGGTAATGTGATGGGCCGGATAAAAAGAAAGCGTGCCGATATGCCCAAACGAGCCCGTAAGCCTGCCATTCCAGCGCGCCCCAAGGGCGTCGCAGCAGTCCTCGACAAGCCACAGCCCATGCTGGTCGCACAGATGGCGCAACGCGTCGGCGTCATAGGGCATGCCCAGGGTATGCGCCAGCACAACGCCCCTTGTTTTGGGCGTAATGGCGCGTGCAACCGCTGCGGGCGTCACGTTCCACGTTTGCGGGTCAATATCCACAAAAACAGGCGTTGCGCCTACCTGCAATATGGGGGCGATGGTGGTGGGAAACCCCGCTGCGGCGGTAATTATTTCGTCCCCCGGCATGATGCGCCGCTCGCCAAGCATGGGCGAGGTAAGCGCCGACAGCGCCACAAGGTTGGCCGATGAGCCGGAATTGACCGTCAACACATGCCGGGCGCCCAAAAAATCGGCCAGCAGACTTTCAAACTCGCTGTTAAAGCGCCCTGCTGTGAGCCAGCCGTCCAGAGCGGCTTCGACCATGCAGCTTATTTCGTCCCTGCCTATGAGCTTGCCCGACACAGGAACCGACGATGCGCCCGCAACAAAGGCCTGGGCAGCAACCTTGCGCTGCCTGATCATGGCGGTTATTTCTGCCCGAAAAGCATCGTCAAACATGCGCACTCCTCATGATGGCGTCAAAAAACAGGGGAACCAGTCATCAAGACTGTCAGCGGCACTCACGCCAGCCTGCGCCGCCCTGTCGGCGGCAAAAAACCCTCCTGCCCCGGCGAGTGATGCATACAGTGTACCACGCCCGCGTCAGAAAATCGCACAGCCCACCGCAAGCGTCTGCTGCGTCATAGTACGTGAATATTTTTTACAACTACCACGCTATCCTCAAAAAATCATCACTGTGACTGTGGACACACCCGGCCATGCAGTGGCCGCGAGGCAAGGCAGCAACACGCCCAGCCCCGCCACGACGCCAATAAAAAATGCGGTATGACGTAATCGCCATACCGCACTATAATCGCAATGCTCGCCAGAGCGCCCGGCAAGGGCAGTCTACGAACGGCTTTTAGGCAGCAAAAGGTTGAGCGCAACGCCCGTTAGCGCCGCAAGACCTATGCCGCCGAGCTTGAACGAACCAATGCTGAACTGCATGCCGCCCACGCCAAAGATGATGATCAGCGCCACAATGATCATATTGCGCGGTTCCATCAAATCCTTGCCCGCACGCACCAGCGTGTTGAGGCCCACCACCATGATTGCGCCAAAAAGCAGAATCATGATGCCGCCCATGACAGGCACGGGGATAGAACCGAGAAAAGCGCCGATTTTGGCCACAAACGACAGCAAGATGGAGCACATGGCCGCCCAGGTCATGACTGCGGGGTTAAACACCCGCGTCAGGCTGACCGCGCCGATAACTTCGGCGTAGGTAGTGCAGGGCGGGCCGCCTACAAAACCAGCGGCCATGGTGGCGACGCCGTCGCCAAACATGGTGGCGTGCACGCCGGGGTCTTTAAGATAGTCGCGTCCGGTGATGGAGCTGATGGCCACGATGTCGCCAAAGTGTTCAATGGCGGGGGCCAGCGTAATGGGCATGATAAAAAGTATCGGCTCCCAGGCAAATTCGGGGGAGGTAAACGATGGCATCCGCAGCCAGGGGGTGGCGGCAATCTTGGTCCAGTCGCCCACGCCAAGGAAGATGGAAACCATAAACCCGGCGGCAATACCACACAAAATGGGCATGAGCCGCAAAAATCCCTTGCCCAGCAGCGACACCAGCACGGTAACGGCCAGCGAAGTCATGGATATCCACAGGGCGGTATTTTCGGGCACAAGCACCACAGCGCCGTCGCCGGTTTTGCCAAGGGCCATGTGCACCGCCACCGGGGCCAGAATAAGACCGATAACCATGATGACCGGGCCGGTCACGATGGGGGGCAGCACACGCAGCACCACGTCAGTGCCGCGCCAGCGGATAAGCCCGCTCAGCAAAAAGTACACAAGGCCCGAGCACACCAGCCCGCCAAGGGTTTGCGCCATGCCCCAGGTCTGCACGCCGTAGATGATGGGTGCAATAAAGGCAAAGGAGGAGGCAAGAAAGATAGGGACTTTGCCCCGGGTGCACACCTGAAAAAGCAGCGTGCCCACACCGGCGGTAAACAGGGCAACGTTGCTGTCGAGGCCCGTCAGGATGGGCACCAGAACCAGAGCGCCAAAGGCCACAAAAAGCATCTGTGCGCCGATAAGGCAATCCCTGAAGCGAAAATTATAGTCAGTGGGTGCAATTTCGCGCCGCGCGCTGGCTGAGCTCATGGGATCCTCGCTACTTGGTTCCGAAGATACGGTCGCCGGCGTCGCCGAGACCAGGAATGATATAGCCGTTTTCATTCAGATGCGAATCAATGGCGGCCGTGTAAATGTCCACGTCTGGGTGGGCGGCCTGCACCTTTGAGAGCCCCTCGGGGGCGCACACAAGGTTGAGGCTGCATATCTGCTTGCAGCCATGGCGCTTGAGCAGGCTGATGGCGGCGATGAGCGATCCGCCAGTGGCCAGCATGGGGTCGAGAATGATAGCCAGCCGCTGATCCATGTCGGTGGCGAGCTTTACGTAATATTCAACGGGTTCGAGCGTTTCTTCGTTGCGATACAGCCCCACGACGCTGATCTTGGCGCCGGGTATCATGTCCAGCACGCCGTCCATCAGGCCAAGGCCAGCGCGCAAAATGGGCACAACCGTCACCATTTTGCCAGATATGACCTCAATTTCCACCGGTCCGGCCCAGCCTTCGACGGTGTGCTTTTCTGTGCGAAAGCCCTTGGTGGCTTCGTAAATCAGCAGGCGCGCAATTTCGTTGGAAACGGTACGGAACTCGCGTGTGGAGGTAGCCCCCATGCGCAAAATGCCCAGCTTGTGGCGCACAAGAGGATGATCAACGACATAAACGGCCATAACGCCTCCTTAACTTACATACGGGCTGATAAAAAATTAAAAACGAAATACGCTATTCTTAATCACATGTTGTGTCAATCATACTTTTATGCTGCGCTATTGCTCTGCCAAACCGACTTGCGGTAGAGTGTGGCCTGCCTCACAGGGCGCAACCCTTCTGCCGCGCCAGCCCTGCGGCCTCGCAAACACTCATATTCGGAGGTCAGACCATGCCCGCCACAGTCTATTATGCAGACATGCATTGCCGCTCGCACGACAACAGCAAAATAGCCAAGGTTGCCCGGCTTTGCGATGCCCTTAACCTTAAGAAAATCATCAAGAAAAAAGAACTCGCCGCCATAAAGCTGCACTTTGGCGAATACGGCAACGACACCCATCTCAACCCCACCCTTGTGCGACAGGTGGTGGACATGATTGTTGAAGCGGGCGGCAAGCCTTTTTTGACTGATACAACCACCCTGTATTCCGGCAGTCGCCACAACGCGGTCGACCACATGCAAACAGCCTATGCCCACGGTTTTGCGCCGTCGGTTGTGCACGCGCCGGTCATTCTTGCCGACGGCCTGTATGGCGAAAACGACCAGCCTGTGCGCATTAACGGCAAGCATTTCAAAGAGGTGCACATAGCCACAGAGATTCGCCGCGCTCCGGCGATGGTGGTGCTGTCGCATTTTAAGGGCCACGAAATGGCGGGCTTTGGCGGGGCCATAAAAAATCTGGCCATGGGCTGCGCGAGTGTGCGCGGCAAAAAAGAGCAACACGCAACCCATGTGTCTGTGAGCGATAAAAAATGCGTCGGCTGCGCCAAGTGCGTCAAGGTATGCCCGCAGCACGCCCTCAGCATGAAGAGCAAAAAGAGCGTTGTGGACATTGCAAAATGTATCGGCTGCTTTGAGTGCATCACCGTCTGCCCCGAAAAGGCCATCAGCGTCGACTGGGGAAACAGAAATTCAACCGTTCATGGAACGCATGACGGAGTATGCTTACGGCGTCGTTAAAGGGCGCAAAAAAAACATTTGCTATATCAACTTTGTACTCAATGTAACGCCAGACTGCGATTGCGCGTCATGGAGCGACATGCCGCTGGTTCCCGACCTGGGCATTCTGGCATCAACCGACCCGGTGGCCCTTGATCAGGCCTGTTTTGACCTGGTGTCAAAAGCGCCGTCCCTTGTGTCGGGCTTGCCCGCAGCCGAGATAACCGACAAGTTTACCGCCCGCTGGCCCAACACCTGCGGCACTGTGCAGCTCACCTACGGCGAATCGCTGGGCCTCGGAAGCCGCGAATACAAGCTTAAAAAGGTTTAGGCCCGCCCGGAGCACGGGGCAGCCCAGTAGCGAAGCTCCGCAGCCTGCTGATGGCTGCGGGGCAAGCAGCCTCGCGAGCGGCATGGACAAGAGTACATACAGGCGCAGCAAGGCCTCCGCCACAGCAGCATTGTGCATCCCCGCCCTTTCAGCTGATATCTGTCGCACCTGAAAAGACGGGGGTGTCAGCTGGTTACCACCTGCGACATAAAAACGTCACATAAATGTAATATATATGTCACAATTTTTAACACTCTGCATGATATACTTATAAAATTTTCTGTTGTTTTGATTACATGGGTAAATATGCTACACAATTTTTTTTAAAAAAATAATATTTTTTTATAAAAAAATTTTTCAGGCGGAGATTTTTTTACTTCTTATATACTATTTTTTTATTTTTACATATACAACTCATGTTCTATTTACTTTATAAATTAAAACACTATATTTTCATATTAACTTTGCATTGAAATAATAAATATCTATTCAATACAGCTTTAAAATCTGATAAAAAAATTCATTGCCTGACCAGTTTTTTCCATATCGCATTAATTTGGTAGGGCTTTTTAACGCCTATTCACCTTTATCGTGAAAAATTAAACTTTTACCGCAAATAACAGTTGAATTTTTGGTGGTACGTCCATTAAGTTTGCCTCAGCTTTTGGCCTGCAAGGATCTAACGCTCTGCGTGCATTGGGGTATGCAGACCGTTGCATGGTATAACTATGGCCCTGCTGTGGTCAGGGTTTGGGTTTATTACTATTGTGGCACAAAAGTTTCACCAGCAGGAGGTTTACAGAATGAAACGTATCGTAGCCCTGTTTATCGCACTGGGTCTTGTTTGCGGCATGACCCTTGGCTTTGCCCCGGCCTCTGAGGCCAAAACCGTCATCAAGATTGCGGGCATGAAGCCCGAAGGCGAACCGGAAACCCTGGGCATGCATCTGTTTGGCAAGTATCTTGCCGAGCTTTCCAACGGCAAATACGAGGTGCAGGTCTTCCCCAACAGCCAGCTGGGCAAGGAGGACGCCTACATCGCCGCCACCCGCAAGGGCATCATCCAGATGTGCGCCACCGGCACGCAGACCTCTGCCCTGCACCCCGCCATGGCCATGCTCGAAACGCCCATGCTGTTTGACGATCTGGATCACGCCCGCCGCGCCATGGAAGGCAAGACCTTTGACCTGATCAACGAAGGCTTTACCGAAAAATCCGGCCTGCGCACCATGAACGCCTTTCCCTTGGGCTTCCGCCACTTCTACACCAAAAAGCCCATCAATACGGTCGAAGATGTAAAGGGCCTGCGCATGCGCGTGCCCAACATTCCGCTGTACACCAACTTTGCCAAGGAATGCGGCATCAGCGGACAGCCCATGCCCTTTGCGGAAGTGCCCGGCGCCCTCGATCAGGGCGTTATCGACGGCGGCGACAGCCCGCTTGCCGATATCGTGAGCCTCAAAATGTACGAAATCACGCCCGTAATTACCCTTACCGGCCACATCCTTGTCATCCACTCGCTCTATATCAACGACAAGTTCTACCAGTCGCTGCCCGCCGAGGACAAAAAGTGGTTTGACGAAGCCGCCAAGCGCTCCGCCAACGACGTGTGGGTCATGGTCAAGGAAAGCGACGAAAAGGCCAAGGAAACCATCCTTGCCAACAAGGGGCAAATCAACACGCCCAGCAAGGAATTCCACGAATATCTGGTCGAAGCAGGCAAGCGCAGCTGGAAGCTCTTTTACGACACTGTTCCCAACTGCCAGGCCATTCTGGACAGCGCCGCCAGCTACCGCGACTCCAAATAACTGTTCTCTGCTTTACAGGCCGGAAGAGCGCATGCTTTTCCGGCCTGCGCGGTTCATGAGCCCCCCTGCGCTTGCGATGTCCCAGGGGTTGCAACAATTTTTCACGCGGCTATCTAGGGCGGCGCAGCAGACATGCCGACACCGGCATTGCTCTGCGCAGCCAGCGATTGGGGCAGCGTTTTACTGAGGTTCGGTATGAGCGACGACAATTCCAAAAACTTTCCGCCCGATCATGCGCCGGGCATCCACGCCCTCCTTGAGCCGGAGCAGGAGCCCAAGCATGAAACCATGGGGCAATTGCTGTTTGAAATATTTTGCGCCGTCATCTTTCTGGGCATGATCGGCCTTGTGTTTTACAATGCCCTGCTGCGCTACATCTTTTCATCCAGCTACCCGCCCAGCGAAGAATGGGCGCGGTTTCTCTTCATGTACATCACGTTTTTTGGCGCTATTGAGGCCTTTATCTGCAAGAAGCACATTGCAGTCGACCTGCTTGTGGTCAAGTTTGAAGGCGCAAAGCGCAAGACCCTGGACATCATGGCATCGGCATGCAGCCTTTTTGCCCTTGGCCTGCTGTTTTACGGCGGCGTGGTCAACGTGCTGCAAACGCTCGATACCTACTCTGTGGCGACCAACGTCAACATGGCCTTTATCAACGGCACCCTGCCCGTCATGGCCCTTGTAGGCGTTATTGTGGAACTGCGCTCCCTTGCGGGCCTTGTTCGCAGACCTGCATCCACCTTCCACCAGGGCTAGGAGAGAAGAATGGAACTCTTTATTTTTCTCGGCTCCCTCTTCTTCTTCATGCTCATAGGCGTTCCGCTGGCGCTGGTGCTGGTGCTGTGCGCCATTGTGCTTATGTGGAACTCGGGCATGTGGGACGCCATGATCATTCCCGGCAGCATGCTGGACGGCGCTAACAACTACCCGCTCATGGCCATCCCCTTCTTTGTGTTTGCGGGGTGAAATCATGGCGGAGGGCGGCCTTTCAAAACGCGTGGTGCAGCTGGCCCAGCTCATGATTGGCCGGGTACGCGGCGGCCTTGGCTATGCGGCCATTATCGCCAGCATTATCTTTGCCGGTCTTATGGGCAGCTCGGTGGGTGAAGCCGCGGCCCTTGGCGGTCTGCTGCTGCCCATGATGAAAGAAGTGGGCTACCATCCGGGCCGCGCGGGCGCGGTCATAGCCTCTGGCGCCATACTTGGCCCCATTATCCCGCCTAGCACCAACTTTATTCTGCTTGGCGCGACGGTCAGCGGGCTTTCCATCACCAAGCTGTTCATGATCGGCCTTGTGCCGGGCATCCTTATTGGTCTGGCCCTCATGGTGGTGTGGTTCTTTGTGGTGCGCAAGGACGGCTACAACGAAACCATCCGTTTCACCAAACAGGAAGCAATCAAGATCATTATTGATTCCACGCCAGCCTTCATGATGCCGGTGCTGCTGCTGGGCGGCATCCGCTTTGGCATCTTTACGCCCACCGAGGGCGGCGCATTTGCGGCCATTTACGCCATCCTGGTGTGCGTGCTGTACTACCGCGAGCTTTCGTTCCGCGATCTGCTGCGGGTCAGCGCCCGCGCGGCCCGCACCACCTCGGTGGTCATGCTGATTGTGGCCACGGCCACGGCTGTGGGCTGGTTTATCACCATAGC
>Ga0268359_13239_pt1 | contig 10311 bp, 10 predicted proteins | sample BioMet11_FD_194416 | JGI IMG/M metagenome (GOLD analysis project Ga0268359, IMG submission 194416) | Sewage microbial communities from Oakland, California, United States - Biofuel 11 (PacBio Assembly) | ecosystem: Engineered > Wastewater > Sewage > Unclassified | place: USA: California | collected...
GGGGGGGCAGGGTTATTTCAAGCACGCCCGGCATAAACAGGTCTTCGCTGTAGTCAAAGCCGCGCTCGCGCTCTTCAAAATACTCCACATTGCGGCACCAGTCCGGCGCGGGGGTAAAGTTGACTGCAGGGTCGCTTTGTTGGGTTTTGCGGCCCGCCAAGGGGATGGCGACCGCATCGCCCGCATCCTGCGCGGGCACGCCGCAGGTGGAGGCCTGAACATACAAGGGCGGTAAACTTTCGTAGGGGCGGATGCCAAAGCCCCCAGGCATGGCCGACGTGTCTTGCCTCAGGGCGGCATTGGCCCGCGTCAAGGCGTGCACGCTGCGGAACGCCAGCAGCGGCCTGAGGCGCAGCGTAAGAGCTGGCATACCCTCTGGCCCGCGCAGCTCGTAGCGCAGCAACACCCGGCCTGTTGTCCGCGACAGCAGCACCTCGCGGCCCAGGCTGACCTCGCCCACCCGGTACAGGCTCTGGGGCCACTGATCCAGATGAAAGGCCTCAAGGTATTCATGCCCGTTGGGATAGAGCGTGCCGGGGTGCTGCCGGGTAGAAAAGAAAAATTCCCTGCCGCCGCCGCACACCGATTCTTCAAGGGTTGAGAGCAATATGTGCCGGCCGTGCTGCGTGTTGACCGCCAGCAGGCCATGGTATTTGCGTGTATTGCAGCACAGAATGCTGCTGCACGAGCAGTCGCCCTGCCTGTTGGCAAGCAGCCACTCCCGGTGCAACGCCCTGCGCGTGTTCTGGCAAGCTGCCTTGTCGAAGCTGAACCGCATACGGCCTCCTTGGCGCACAGGTAAAGCGCGACGGCGAAAGCTGCGGAATATGTGGAAGGACGCAACCGCCGCCCTGCCGCCAGCAGATGCTGCGGCGGGTAAATTTGCGGCTATGTATGCGGAAAGGGTTACGGCACAAGGGGCGCAGAGAGGAACTGAAACAGCCGAAACTCTGACCGCAAAAACCGCAACGCAGGGAAACATTAAAGTAAACAAAGGCCTTCCCTGCTTTTACGATTTTATCGTACCCCATAATTTTTCAGCTGTCGAGCCAGCAACTCTTTTGTTTTCAGCACAGTCGCCAGATTTGCGCCGATTTTTATCTGCGAAACACTCCCCGCTTGATTATGGTAGACGCATTTGACAAATCGACACCGGCCCTGCGAACATAATATTACAAATGTCAATTTTAAATCTGAAACCCGACACTGCCATATACTGTGCGCTCAACATCCACGCCCCGCGCACTGGACTTGCAAGGCGATGGCCTCCTCGGCCTATTTTTATATGTTTCAGGCACTGCCGTTGCTTGGGCAAGGCCTCGTGACGGCGCATCCGGTCGCCGGGCACTGGCGGCAATGCACGGCCCTGCCGCACTGGGGGCTTTTTCTTTTTGCATTTTTAGGGTACGCTTGTTCGTTGCTCACAATATTTGCATACCTGACGGGGGTAGTTCATGAAAGCACTTGGTCGTTGGCTTGGGGCTTTGGCCCTTACCCTGCTCGTGCCGGTTGCGGCGCTGGCTAGGTGACATCAAGGTTGGCCTTATGTGCCCGCTTACGGGCAAATGGGCGTCCGAAGGTCTGGACATGAAAAACATCGTCACCCTGCTGGTTGACGATGTGAATGCCAAGGGCGGCGTCAAAGGCCGCAAGATCGAACTGGTGGTCGAAGACGACGCCGGCGACCCGCGCACTGCCGCTCTGGCCGCGCAAAAGCTTGCTTCAGCCGGTGTGGTGGCTGTTATCGGCACCTACGGCTCTGCCGTGACCGAGGCCAGCCAGAGCATCCTGGACGAGGCGGAACTGGTGCAGATAGGTACCGGCTCCACCAGCGTACGCCTGACCGAAAAAGGCCTGCAGCTCTTTTTCCGCACCTGCCCGCGCGACGACGCGCAGGGCAAATCCGCAGCCGAAGCCATCCAAAAGGGCGGCTACAAGGCCGTGGCCCTGTTGCACGACAACTCGTCGTACGCCAAGGGTCTTGCTGAAGAAACCAAGGCCGTGCTGGAAAAGGCCGGTGTAAAGGTGGTGTTTTACGATGCTCTTACCCCCGGAGAGCGCGACTACACCGCCATTCTGACCAAGCTCAAGGCCGCCAACCCCGACCTCGTGTTCTTTACCGGTTACTATCCTGAAACCGGCATGCTGTTGCGGCAGAAAAGAGAAATGGGCTGGAATGTTCCCATGATGGGCGGCGACGCAGCCAACCATCAGGATCTGGTAAAGATCGCAGGAACAGAGGCCGCCACGGGCTACTTCTTCATCAGCCCGCCGCTGCCCCAGGACATGGACACGCCCGAAGCCAAGGAATTCCTCAAGGCCTTCAAGGCCAAGTACAATACCGTGCCTGTCTCCGTGTGGGCCGTGCTGGCTGGCGACGCCTTCAAGGTTATCGAAGGCGCGCTTGAAGCTGGCAAGGACACGCCCAAGGCCATGTCTGCATGGCTCAAGGAGCTCAAGGGCATGCCCGGCCTTTCGGGCAACCTTGGCTTTGACGCCAAGGGCGACCGCGTGGGTGAATTTTACCGCACCTACAAGGTCGACGCCACCGGCAACTTTGTTTTGCAGCCCAAGTAATGCTGCGCGGCCCAAGGCCGCGCCAGTGCTGCACAGATACACGCCAGGGGCCTGCGCGCCCCGGCGAAAAGCGTAGCCCCGCTGCGGGCGCGTTCATTACGGCGGGCGACCGACATCCCGGTCGCCCGCCAAATGCCGAGTACCAACGCCGAACATTATGGAACAATTTCTCCAACAGCTTTTGAACGGCCTGGCCGTGGGCGGCATCTATGCGCTTGTGGCGCTGGGCTACACCATGGTGTACGGCGTCCTCAAACTCATCAATTTTGCCCACGGCGACCTGTTTACCATTGGCGCCTATCTGGGGCTTACCCTGCTTGTCAGCTGCAACATGGCCGGGGTGCTCAACCCGTTTTTTGCCGTTGCCGCCGTTTTTATCATGGTGGCGCTGCTGGTCGCGCTTATAGGCTTTTTGCTTGAGCGCACGGCATACCGCCCTCTGCGCAACGCAGGTCGCCTCTCCGCCGTGGTCTCCGCGCTTGGCGCATCCATATTTTTTCAGAATGCGATCATGCTGGTGTACGGGGCGCGTTTTTACGTGTACCCCGACTACCTGCGCCCCGACTTTACGGTAAGGATGCTCGGGCTTGAAGTGCCCGGCGTGCGCCTGCTGGTCATTGCGGCCAGCGTAGTGCTGATGCTGGGGCTTTCGGCCTTTATCCAGCGTACCCGCACGGGTGCGGCCATCCGCGCCGTGGCCATCGACCCTGGCGCGGCCCAGCTCATGGGCATCAATGTTGACCGCATCATCTCGCTGGTCTTTCTTATCGGCCCCGGACTCGGCGGCGCGGCGGGTCTGATGGTGGGCATCTACTACGGACAGATAGACTTTACCATGGGCTGGTCGTACGGCCTCAAGGCCTTTACCGCCGCCATTCTGGGCGGCATAGGCAACATCCCCGGCGCCATGCTGGGCGGGCTTTTGCTCGGCGTTATCGAAGCCCTGGCCGCTGGCTACATTGCCATTGCCTGGAAGGACGCCATAGCCTTTCTGGTGCTCATTCTCATTTTGATTATCCGTCCCACTGGCATTCTGGGCGAACGCACGGCGGACAAACTATGAAAAATATCCCGTGCAATACTGCCGTTTACGGGGCCGCTGGCCTTTTTTTGTGCGCCCTGCCCTTTTTTTGCAACGCCTACTGGCTTGACGTGTGCGTGAGCATAGGCCTTTACGCCCTGCTCGCGCTGTCGCTCAACGTCATTCTGGGGCAGGCGGGCATATTCCACATGGGGCACGCCGCCTTTTTTGCCGTCGGCGCGTACACCACCGCCATTCTCAACACGGTGTGCCACTGGCCCGTGCTGTGGGTCATGCCGCTTTCCGGCGCCGCTTGCGGCCATATTCGCCCTGGTGGTGGCCCGTCCAATCATCCACCTGCGCGGCGACTACCTGCTTATCGTCACCATCGGTATTGTGGAAATTGTGCGCATTGCCCTGATCAACGACGTTTTTGGCCTCACAGGCGGAGCCAACGGCATTTTTGGCATCAGCAGGCCCATGTTCTTTGGCTTCAAGATCGTCAAAAGCATGCAGTTCTATTTTCTGGTCTGGGGCATGGTGGGGCTGAGCCTGCTGCTGTTCTACGGCCTGTGGCACTCGCGCTTTGGCCGCGCCCTCAATTACATCAAAGAGGACGACGTGGCCGCCGAGGGTTGCGGCATCAACGTGACCCACTACAAGCTGGCCGCCTTTGTGCTGGGGGCCTTTTGGGCGGGCATGGCGGGCACACTCTATGCCGCAAAGATGACCACCATCGCGCCTGAGTCGTTCAACTTTATGGAATCTGTCATTATTTTGCCGTGGTCATTCTTTCGGGCGGCAGCCAGCTGGGCGTGCTCATCAGCGCCTTTTTGTTCATCGGCCTGCCCGAAGTGCTGCGCGAGTTTTCCAACGCCCGCATGCTCATTTTTGGTCTCGCCATGATGGTCATGATGGTCTGGCGGCCCCAGGGGCTGCTGCCGCCCAGGCAGAGGCGCTACAAGGTGCCTGCGCCGCCCGACGCAGCCCGTGAAGGGAGGCCCGCATGACCCTGCTGCGCCTTGAGGAAATGAGCAAGATGTTCGGCGGGCTCATCGCGCTCAACGACCTTACCTTTGACGTTGAGGCTGGCAGCATCGTGGGGCTTATCGGCCCCAACGGCGCGGGCAAGACCACCGTCTTCAACTGCATCACCGGCAACTATACGCCGGAGTCTGGCCGCATTTTTTTTTGACGGCAAGTCCATTGCCGGTCTGCGCCCCCACAAGGTGGTTGAGCTGGGCATTGCCCGCACCTTCCAGACCATCCGCCTGTTCGGGCGGCTCTCCGTGCTTGAAAAACGTGCTGGCTGGCCGCCACTGCCGCACCAGAGCCGGTCTGCTTTCGTGCATGCTGCACACCCCGGCCCAGCGGGCGGAAGAAAAGGCCGCCGTGGCCCGCTGTATGGAAGAGCTGCATTTTGTGGGTCTGGCCGACCGCTACACCGAGGCCGCAGGCGGCCTCTCGTACGGCAACCAGCGCCTGCTCGAGATCGCCCGCGCGCTGGCGTCCGACCCGCGCCTGGTGATTCTGGACGAACCTGCCGGCGGCATGAACGACCAGGAAACCGCCGCTCTGGTGGACACCATACGCGCCATACGCGACAGGGGCGTCACCGTGCTGCTCATTGAGCACGACATGCGCCTGGTGATGAAAATTTGCGAAAAACTGGTGGTGCTGGAACACGGCACCATGATTGCCCAGGGCAAGCCCGAAGACGTGCGCCAGGATCCCGCCGTCATCGAAGCCTACCTGGGCGCAGACGACGAAAAGTGGTAAAACATGTCCCTGTTGCAATTGTCTAATGTGCGCGTGCGCTACGGCAGCGTTGAAGTGCTGCACGGCATCGACCTGAGGGTGGAAGAAGGCGAAATCGTCACCATTCTCGGCGCCAACGGTGCGGGCAAAAGCACCACCCTGCTGTCCATCAGCGGGCTGGTGCGCCCCTTTGAAGGCGAAATACTGTTCGACGGGCAAAATCTGCTGCGCCTGCCCAGCCACAAGGTTGTGGGGCTCGGCATTGCCCAGTCGCCCGAGGGACGGCGCGTCTTCGGCATCATGAGCGTGCTCGAAAACCTGCGCCTGGGCGCTTTTTGCATTGAGGACAAAGCCCGCAGGGAACGTACGCTGGAATGGATTTTTGACCTGTTTCCGCGCCTGCAGGAACGCAAGGACCAGCTCGCGGGCACGTTGTCGGGCGGCGAGCAGCAGATGCTGGCCATTGGCCGGGCGCTTATGGCCGAGCCGCGCCTGCTGCTGCTGGACGAACCATCGCTGGGGCTTGCGCCGCTTTTGGTGCGCTCCATATTTGAAACAGTGCGGGCCATCAACAAACGCGGGGTCACTGTGCTGCTGGTGGAGCAAAACGCCCGCGCCGCCCTCAAACTGGCGGCACGCGGCTATGTGCTTGAAGTGGGCAGCGTGGTCATGGAAGACAAGGCCCAAAACCTTTTGGCCAACGCCAGCGTACGCGAGGCGTATCTTGGCGGCTAACCAGCCTGACCGCAATTGCAGCAATGCCGGGCGGTAACGGCGCAGCGCACTTTGAGCTGGCCGGGGCAAAAATTTTTTTGCGCGTTTTACTTGACAGAAAATTGCTTTCAACTATATTTTTCCATTCCAACGCGGCGGCCCTTCCGCCGTTATTTTAGCAATACGGCGCTGCTGCGCATGGAGGTTTTGCTATGACCCCTCTGGAAAAAGCCACCAAAACCGCTGAAGGCGTGGTGGTCAACGGTTTTGTTCTTTCCCCGGTGGTGGAACAGTGCTCTGGCTGTGACCGCCTGCGCGAGTTCGAAGGCGAACAGTTCTGCTCAAGCTACCCTGTCCCCGCCAAAAAGTGGGCCGCCGGTCGCTGCAACTTTGCTACCCACGTAAAGGCCACTGTTGCCGCCGCCGCCAAGGTCAACCCGTTGAAGGCGTCCAAGCGCGCCGCCAAGGGTGGCCGTTAGGTCGACCAGGCTTACATCGGTTCCGACACGCCGTGGGCGGTCCGCAAGCGTATTTTCCGCGCAGGGGGCTGTCGTTATGCGGCTGTGCCGGGGCTGACGACTTTTTCAAGGGGCTGCGCAAGCAGCCTCTTGCTCGTTGTAACGCCATACGGAAATCACCATGTTCAAGACACTCGACACGCTGCTGCGGGGGCTGGCAGGTCGCGAAGACCGCGTGGCCGAACTGCAGGCGGTGCTTACGGCATGCCATGCTCTTGGCCCGGACAACGGCGGCCAGGGCGAAATGGAAAAGGTCCGCTGCATCACCAACTGGCTCAAGTCGTGCGGCGTTACGGCACTTTCGCGCGTTGACGCCCCCGACCCCCGCGTAACGGACGGCCAGCGCCCCAATCTGGTGGCCCGCATACCCGGCAAAAGCAAGCGCACGCTCTGGCTTTTTGGCCATACCGACGTTGTGCCTCCGGGCGATCTTGACGCCTGGACAAGCAACCCGTGGCAGGTGCGCCGGGACGGCGACTTTCTGTACGGGCGCGGCGTCGAGGATAACCAGCAGGCCATTGTGAGCATGCTGCTGCTGGCCGAAGAGCTGCTGACCATGGGCATTACGCCCGAGCTTTCTCTCGGCCTGGTCTTTATGGCTGATGAGGAAACAGGCAGCATTTTCGGGCTGGAGCATCTGCTTAACACTGCCCCGCATTTTTTCAGCCCCGACGACCTTTACATCGTGCCCGATGCCGGTTCATCCAAGGGCGACGTTATTGAAATAGCCGAAAAAAGCCAGCTGTGGCTCAAGGTGCAGACCACGGGCATCCAGTGCCACGCCTCAACCCCGCAAAAAGGCCGCAACGCCTTTCTGGCGGCTGCGGACATGGCGCTGACGAGCTACAACGCCTTGCGCGCAGCCTTTGGCGACGCCAACCCTCTGTTTGATCCGCCCCAGTCCACCTTTGTACCGGGCAAACACGAGGCCAACGTGCCCAACATCAATACCGTGCCCGGCAACGATGTTTTTTATGTGGACTGCCGCCTGCTGCCCCATGTGCAGATGGACAACGTGCTGGAAAAAATGCGCGAGGTGGCCGCCGAGGTGGCCGCGCGCCACTATGTGCAGATACAGGTAAGCGTTGTGCAGCGGCAGGACGCTACCGCCATACCGCAGACAGGCAAGGTGGTTACGGCGCTCAAGGCCGCAATCGCGCGCATTTACGGCGTCGAGGCTCAGGCCGTGGGCATTGGCGGCGCTACGGTGGCCGCGTTTTTGCGGCAAAAGGGCCTGCCCGCCGCTGTGTGGGGCTGCCTTGAAAATACCTGCCATCAACCGGACGAGCGCTCATCCATCACGGCCACCATCAAGGACGCGCAGGTGTTCGCCCACATTCTCATGAACGCAACCCATGTCTGATTCCATATTTGACTGCATTGTCGCAGGCGGCGGGCACGCGGGCAGCGAGGCTGCCGTGGCCCTCGCCCGCATGGGGCACAAGGTGCTGCTTGTCAGCGGCAACCTTGACCGTTTGGGCTACCTTTCGTGCAACCCCGCCATCGGCGGCCTGGCCAAGGGCCATATGGTGCGCGAAATTGACGCCCTTGGCGGCATGATGGGCCTGTGGGCCGACGCGGCGGGCATACAGTTTCGCGTGCTGAACATGAGCAAGGGCCCCGCCGTGCGCGCTACCCGCGCCCAGATAGACCGCGAGGCCTATCAGCGCGTGCTCAAAAAAACGCTCTACAATACGCCCGGCCTGCGCATCTGGCAGGACTCAGTCATTGAGGTAACCACCGGCGATGGACGCGTCACCGGCGTACGCACCGCGCAGGGGCTTGCCTTTGCCGCGCGTAACGTGCTGCTGACCACGGGCACGTTTTTGGACGGGCGCATCCACATGGGCCTTACCAACCTGCCCGGCGGCCGTCTGGGCGACGCCCCGGCGATGGGGTTGTCGGACAGCCTGCGCAAGCTCGGCCTGACCCTGGGCAGGCTCAAGACAGGCACCACCCCACGCATCCTCAAATCGTCCATTGATTATTCGCAGCTTGAGGAACAGCCCGGCGACACACCGCCCCCCGGCTTCAGCTTTCACGGCCCCGGCCCCGTGCTGGAACAGGTCTCGTGCCATGTCACCTGGACAAACGAACGGGCGCACGCGATCATCCGCAGCGGTTTTGACCGTTCGCCCATGTTTACGGGCGTTATCAAGGGCACCGGGGCACGCTACTGCCCCTCCATCGAAGACAAGGTAGCCCGCTTTCCGCACCGCGAGCGTCATCAGATTTTTCTGGAGCCCGAAGGCCTCAACAGCGCGGAGGTTTACGCCAACGGCATACCCACCAGCCTGCCGCTCGATGTGCAGCTGGACATGGTGCACGCGCTGAAAGGGCTGGAAAATGCCGTTGTGCTGCGCCCCGGCTACGCCATTGAATACGACTATGCCAACCCCATCCAGCTGCGGCCTACCCTGGAAACCAAGGCTGTGCCGGGCCTGTGGCTGGCCGGGCAGATCAACGGCACTTCGGGCTACGAAGAAGCCGCCGCGCAGGGCCTGTGGGCGGCACTTAACATCTCGTGCGACATGCGCGGGCTGCCGCCCTTTGCGCCAGGCCGTGACCAGGCCTATATGGCTGTTCTTGTTGACGATCTTGTGACGCTGGGCACTCAGGAACCCTACCGCATGTTTACCTCGCGCGCGGAGCACAGGCTGCTGCTGCGCGAGGACAACGCCGATACGCGCCTGACCCCGCTGGGGCGGGAGCTGGGGCTGGTCGGTGACGACCAGTGGCGCGCGTTTTGCATAAAAATGGAAGCAGCCGAACGATTCAGGGCGTATCTGGGCAAAAAACGCATCCCCAGCCACAAACTGTCCGAGGACACGCCCGAAACGCGCCTGCCTGCGGGCAAAACCCTGGCAGAAGCGCTGAAGCGCCCCGATGTCGACCTTGACGCCCTTGAGGGTATGCTGGCCCAGGCGGCGCACGAGGCGCTGACCGAAGCGGCTGTCGAGCTGGCCGAGGCAAGGGCGCAGGCTGGCCCCGGAGCATGCGAAAGCGTGCAGACGGAAATAAAGTACGAAGGGTATCTGGCGCGGCAGCGCGAGCTCATTGCCCGCTCGGCCAAGCTGGAGGCAACGGCCTTGCCCCCGCAACTTGATTATGCGAAAGTAGCAGGGTTGTCTCACGAGGTTGTGGAAAAACTCAACAGGGTGCGCCCCTGCAGCCTTGGCCAGGCCGGGCGCATATCAGGCGTGACCCCTGCGGCGGTTGCCTGCCTTGAGGTTCATCTCCACAAACTCGGCCTGTTGCATCCAAACCGTCAGGCAAGCGCCAACGCGGCGTTCTTGCCATAACGGGCAACGACTTACAAATGTTGACAGCGGTGAATTTATGACGGGCACCGAGCTACTCATTATTTTTGGTATTCTGATAGCGGCTCTCTGCTTTACGCTTGTCGTTATTAAAGGGCGGCTGCAGGGCATGCGGCATGAGGCGAAACGTGCCGACCTGATCCGCCACCTGCTCGAAAAGCCCAGGAACAGAACGAAATCTTTGACCTCAATGCTGAAGAGCGCCCTAACAGCAAGGGCATGGCCGGTACGCTCACAAAAATTCTCCCCGCCATGCTTGAGCTGGAAATTCTTTCCTATGTGTCGCGCGAGCTTGAGGGGTCCTCTGTAGAAGTCTATTTTCGGGCTTTGCTGCCCGAAGGCCCCGCCTTTTTCAAATTCCGCGCCATCGTGCAGCAGGTGCGGGGCAGCTACGAAAAGTCGG